>FZPS01000197.1_pt195 | contig 77081 bp, 60 predicted proteins | sample 1817821 | NCBI WGS metagenome assembly FZPS01 (sample SAMEA104158645, study PRJEB21678) | metagenome | place: Germany | collected 2015-04-21
CTTTTTAATTATCAAGGTGAAATACATAAGATACTATATATATTATATCACTAAATAACTTTGAAAACCTTAGGAAAAATGTGGCATAAAAAATTATATTTATCTTAGGATAAAAAGATGTGAATGATTTAAGTTGTAGTTAGATGTGCGATTAATGAATATAAATGTAAATAGGTGTTGATAATTTTAAATACCCATTATATAATTTACATGTGGATAAGATTTAAAATTTGGTTTAAGCTATAAAAGTGAGGAAAATATCAACAGAAACTTTAGGAGGTAAATAAATGAAAAATGTGCTAAGAGATATAAAAGAAGCTGGAGAATATATAAAGCAAAAAATAGGGAAGACTCCTCAAATAGCAATTATTTTAGGTTCAGGTTTAGGAGCTTTGGTAAATGAGATTAAAGAGTCTTTAGAGATAGATTACAATGATATTCCAGGATTTCCTGTAACCACTGTTGAAGGTCATGAAGGGAAGTTGGTATTTGGTAAGATTGGAGATAAATACATACTTGCTATGAAAGGACGTTTTCATTACTACGAAGGATATGATGTTTCAAAAGTTGTGTTTGCCGTCAGGGTTTTTAAATTTATGGGCATAAACAATCTCATTGTTACAAATGCTGCTGGAGGAATAAACAAAGATTTTAATCCAGGAGATTTGATGATAATTAAAGACCATATCGGATTTTTTGCCCCATCTGCATTAAGAGGTAAAAATATTAATGAGTTTGGAGTAAGATTTCCCGATATGAGTAAGGCTTACAATGGAGAACTTATACAGCTTTGTAAAGATGCCGCTTCAAAGGAAGGTATTAATGTAAGAGAAGGTGTATACATTTTTGCAAAAGGTCCCATGTATGAGACACCTGCAGAAATAAGGGCTATGAGTATTTTAGGAGCTGATGCAGTGGGGATGTCCACCGTTCCTGAAGTTACTGTTGCAAATCATGCAGGAATGAATATTTTGGGAATTTCATGTATAACAAATATGGCAGCAGGAATACTTGATGAGCCTTTAAGTCATGAAGGAGTTATGGAAGTGGCAAAGATTGCCGAAAAGAATTTTGTATCTTTAGTAAAAAGAGTGATAACCGATTGGGAGGTATAAAGAAATGAGTAAAATAAGAAATATTGATTTAGCCGAATCTGGAAAGCAAAAAATTCAGTGGGTAAGAAAGAACATGCCTCTTTTAAGAAGTTTAGAAGATGAGTTTTCAAAAACAAAGCCATTTGATGGGGTGCGGGTAACTGTATCAGTTCACTTAGAAGCCAAAACTGCCTATCTTTCAAAGGTTTTAGCCATTGGAGGGGCAGAGGTATCGGTAACAGGAAGCAACCCATTATCTACCCAAGATGATGTGGCAGCTGCTTTAGCCAAAGATGGACTTAGAGTGTATGCTTGGTATAATGCAACAGAAGAAGAATATAAAGAGCATTTAGAACTTGCATTAGGATATAAACCCAACATTATAATAGATGATGGAGGGGATCTGGTAAATCTTCTTCATACAAAAAAACAAGATCTTTTGCCACATGTTATGGGTGGTTCGGAAGAGACAACAACAGGAATTTTAAGATTAAAAGCTATGGAAAGTGAAGGAGTATTAAAATTTCCTATGGTTGCTGTAAATAACGCTTATTGCAAATATCTATTTGATAACAGATATGGGACAGGTCAGTCTGTTTGGGACGGTATAAACAGAACTACAAATCTTATAGTAGCAGGAAAAGACGTGGTAGTTGTGGGATATGGATGGTGCGGCAAGGGTATAGCCATGAGGGCTAAAGGTCTTGGTGCATCAGTTATTGTATGTGAAATTGATCCTATAAAGGCAGCAGAAGCAGTTATGGACGGCTTTAAAGTTATGACTATGGACAAAGCTTCATCAATAGGCGATATATTTATAACAGTTACAGGGTGTAGTAGAGTTATACATGGCGAGCATTATAAAAAAATGAAAGACGGTGCCATACTTTGCAATGCAGGTCATTTTGATGTGGAGGTTTGTGTACCGGAACTGGAAGAAATGGCTTGTGAGAAAAAAGAGCAGAGAAAAAATATAATGGGATACAAAATGGAAGACGGAAGATGGATTAACCTTTTAGCGGAAGGAAGGCTGGTTAATCTTGCGGCAGGTGACGGGCATCCGGCTGAAATAATGGATATGAGCTTTGCCCTCCAAGCCCTTAGTGCAAAATATGTTTTAGAAAACTATGAAAAGCTTGGGAATAAAGTAATTGATGTTCCTGAAGAAATTGATAAAAGGGTTGCACTAATGAAATTAAAATCCTGGGGAATAGAAATAGATGAACTTACTGAGGAACAGAAAAAATATTTGGAAAGCTGGTGTTAAAAGCATCAGCTTTTTTTAATAGATTTTTTTAATAAATAAATGAGTATAGGCACAAAGCAACTTATAATTCAAGTGCGTTTTATGACAACTCACCCCCCCTTTTTTGCCATTCAAGCGTTATTTAGCTGGCACATCAAAAAAAATGATACAATATATGGATAAATTATATTAAATATAAGTGAAATGACATCTTAATTTAAAGGGGGATTTTTTTGTGAAAACTGAACTTTTTCTACTGAAAAAATACTGGATGTCTCATAAAAAGCAGGCTTTGTCCATATTAATATCCATAATTATAATGTCATCGGCAGTGATGTTTATTTCACTTCTTACCCGTTCAGAAGACCGCTATAGTTTTCATGAATCATTGGATATGTGCGGTAATTTTGATGAGGGATTATATAATTTAACGGAAGAGGAAATTGAGTTATTAAAAGAACAAGAAGAGATAGATTTAATTGGAAAAACAATTGTTTTTGGACGTATTGGAAGTCCGGATTACTCTGACCGTACGGTAGCAGTTGGATATTTTGATGATGATATAGAAAAGGAATTAATGCACCTTCCCATTTCTAAAGGGAGATTTCCTGAGAAAGAAGATGAAATTGCAGTTGAGATGTCTACACTTATTTCCATGAATATTCAGCCTTTAGTTGGAGGTGAGATAAAATTTGTACTCTATGGCATGGATAAAAAGCTAATAGGGGAAAAAGCATATACTCTTGTTGGAATTATTGATGATCTTTCTTATAATTCTTTTCGTGAAAATAATGATATATCAAATCTTGATCCATGGAATTATGTATCGGAATATCCTGACCCTTTAGCAATTGTATCAAAAGAGGAGGGAGAAAAATATCCTGCTTTATATACTAATGTGCATCTTACTTATGTTGACGGTGATAAGATGGGATTTCCGTCTTTAAAAGAGTTTGATGAAGATGTGGCAAAGATTATTAAGGAAAAAAGTTCTAATGCTTTTGGAAGAAGTATGGCAATATCAAGTTTTGTCCATTATCCTTCTGGTGGGAATATTTCTGAAAAGTTAATGGCAGGAGAAAAACAAGAACTTGCTAACAAATACAGGCTTATAAGAATATATGCATTTATATGTCTTATAATATCTGCGATATCAATTTATATGATTATATCCATATACTTATTAAGACGTCTTGAAAGTTTCAGGCTGCTTCGTTTATGCGGTATGACAAGGAAAAGGACTTTGAGAATAATGGTTATGGAGATGTTTATATTTGGGATAATAGGAACAGCAGCCGGTATGGTTATTGCTTCTCTTGCCCATGAAATTACTCTGTTTATAAGACATATAATTTATAATGTACCTATTTACAGGGGATATTTTATTGAGTATGTTCTTGAAACCCGTTCATTTAATCCGTTTATATTTACCGTTATTGTCACCGGGCTAACGGTACTTATAGGTTTTATTTATCCTTTTATAAAAGTTTTGAAAACTCCTATAGGTAGCAGCGAAATTGTTAAAAAAATCAGAGTAAAGAAATATGGAAATGCCCTTAGAAAAACCATAACTGCTCGCAGAAGTACTGCACTTATGATGCTTTTTATATTTATAACCATATTAAGCAGTACTCTTGGAATGATGGTAAGGGCAGGTAATGTGGCAAGTATAGAAAGACAGTCATTTACAGCACAAGTAATGACTGCTGGTTTTGACGGATATATTTCAAGAAATAAGTGGACTGATACCAGTAAGTTTGCAAATATAAATTATGATAAAGGTTTTCCATCGGATATAATTTCTGAGCTTGAGGAGAAAGAATATGTTTCATCAGTTTCAGCTGTGCTTACAGATCATACTGTAAGGGTTTATTTAGGGGAAGGGACAAGAGAAGATGAATTAAGAAAGAAATTATCTTCCATTGAATTAAAAAATCAGGTTGAAAAGGTGTGTCAAATAGATAAAACGATTGATTTTGACCGTGAATGGCAAAACTATTTGCAGTATTTTGAAGACTTTGGACTTGATGATACTTATGCGTATTACAGTATTCCCGTAGCTGCATGTAATGATTATCTTTTGTCACAGTTAGAAGAATATGTTACAGACGGAGAAATAAATATAGAGGCTTTAAATAGTGGGGAACAGGTTCTTGTTATTGAACATATTGACAATTTAAGGAAGGTTAAGAACGCATTTGAAGTAGGGGACAGAGTTAATATTTTAACTTCAGTTGCAGTTGATGAAAAACAAATATCAGAGCTTATTTATGACAGGCTTGCCTATCTTCCGCAGAAACCATTTTTTGCACATCCAGTGGTGGGAGGAATTATTACCGTTACAAATCCGGAAATTTCAAGTCTCCTTGAGTACATAGGGGATAATCCCGATAAAACCCCGGGATTCAATTTTGTCACCTCATTTGAAGGATACCGGGCATGGGGTTTTCCACAAAAGAATTATGACAAGGTGGGTATAAATCTTACCTCAGAAGAATATGCAGAAGAACTTGATGAGTTTATTTATAGTAAATTATCCTCTGAAATGGGAGTAACATATGTAAGTATGTCAGAGGAGCTAAAAGGTATCCAAAGGCAAATGAAAAACAAAGCTTTTGTATACCTGGTAATGCTTGTACTTATGTTGGCAATATTCGTGATAGGTTTTGCCAATTCATTTACAATGTACCTTAACAGTTCCATGAGGCATTTTTCTTCCCTTCGTGCCTTTGGAATAAGTCGGCGAAACCTTAAAAAGCATATTATAGTTGAATCTTTAAAACTTCCTGTAATTTGTGCTCTAATATCCGGGATAATATGCTTTTTAATAAAAAAGGCATATAAATTGCTTTTTGACTATCAGCAGGCACTGCTTACAGTTAAAGCTCCGGGAGCATCTCCGGATGAAGTTATGGTACTTCAGGAAAAATATACAAATATCCAAAATAAGTTTTTTATGGACTTTGAACTTTGGGAGCAGGATTTTATATCACCGCTTGTTGCCATAAGCCTTGGTATAGCCTTGCTTTCAGCAATTATCATCCTTGTTATACTTAGAAAATCAGATGACAGTATTATTGAAAAAATCAGGAGCAGTTTTAAGGAGGAGTAAAAATGAATATATCAGTTAAAAATCTTACAAAGGTTTACGGAAACACTGAATATGGTGTGAGGGCGTTAAACAACGTGTCTTTTGAGATACCTGATAAACAGTTTATTTCAGTTACAGGACCGTCCGGCAGCGGAAAATCTACTTTGCTTCACTTGCTAGGAGGAATTGAAACCCCTACATCTGGTACGGTTTTTTACGGTGAGGAAGATATTTATACCCTTGATGATAAAAGGCTTTCAGAAATAAGATGCAAAAAAATAGGCTTTGTATTTCAGTTTTACAACCTGATTCCTGAGCTTACTGCACATGAAAATATAATACTGCCTCTACTTATAGATAAAAAGAAAGTTGATAAAGATTATCTGGATGAAATAGTAAAAACATTGGGGATATCCGACAGATTAAAGCATCTTCCTTCCCAGATGAGCGGAGGCCAGCAGCAGAGAGTGGCAATAGCCAGGGCACTGATTAACAATCCGGAAGTTCTCCTGTGTGACGAGCCTACAGGAAACTTAGATACCAAATCAGGTACGGAAGTAATAGAACTTCTTAAAAAAGCACATGAAGTATTTGGAAAAACAGTGATAATAGTTACCCACGACCCTAAAATTGCAGACTATACAAAGAGAAGAATACAAATTTCCGACGGGGAAATTATAAGTGATGATTTTAGACATTGAAAATAAGCACAAATACAGTGAATATAAATGTAAATAGACGTTGATAATTTAAAATGACTGTTATATAATTTAATACATACAAAAACATTGAAACTTAAAAAATACATCTCTTTAGGTAGTTTGGAAAAACTACTTAAAGAGAAATTTTATATTGAGGTGTATCTGATGGAAAAGGAAATTCTTACTTTAGAAGAAGCGGCGGAGCTTTTTAACGTCAGTGTAAAGACATTTATAAAGCTTCTTAAAGAAGAAAAAGTTCCTGCAAGGAAAATAGGGAGAGAGTGGAGATTTAGTAGAAAAGCCCTTATAGACTGGCTTTCAACAGGGGAGTCCCAGTATTATTCAGCAAGTGAAGCAGATACAAAGGAATACTATAACAAAGTTGCACCTAAATGGGAAGAAATTCGCCAAAATTACTATGACGAATCCATCAAAGACCATCTTCTTAAATTAGGGATACTTGAAAAAGATAAAACTGTCATGGATTTAGGAGCAGGAAACGGATATATTTCAATAGCTGTGGCAAAGCATGTAAAAAAAGTTATAGCAGTTGATATATCTGAAGAAATGATAAAAGAACTTAAGAAAAATGCAAAGGCTAATGGCATTAAAAATATTTATGCAATTGAAAGTGACGGCATTGATATTCCTGTGGAAGATGAAAAGGTTAATGTAGTTTGTGCTAATATGTATCTTCATCATAAAGAAGAGCCTACACTTGCCATTAAAGAAATGAGGAGGGTGCTAAAGCCCGGAGGAATTGTATTTTTGTGCGATTTTTACCAGCACAAAGATATGGAACTTAAAGAAAAATTGCATGATATATGGCTTGGGTTTGACACTGAAAAAATAAAAAAGTGGTTTTTAGATTGTGGATTTACAGATGTTAAAATTACTGCAATTAAGCAAAATGAAAAAGAAAAATCCAAAGCTCCAAAAGCAAAAATATTTGCCCTTACAGCCATTAAAAAACACTAGTTATAAGGAGAGTTCTTTGTGAAAATATTAATTAAAAATGTTGATATAATTACATGCGACAGTGATAAAAAAATAATTAAAAATGCATTTTTGGCAATTGAAAATGGATATATAGTTTATATTGATAAAAATGAAAAAGCTGATTTTAAACCAGATAGGATTATTGATGGGAAAAACAAAGTTTTAATGCCGGGTTTAATTAATGCCCATACCCATTGTGGAATGACGATTTTAAGAAATTATGCCAATGACCTTAATCTAGAGGAATGGCTTTTTGATAATATTTTGCCTGCAGAAGAAAAACTTTTGCCAGAAGATATATACTGGGGTACTTTATTAGGAATTTCTGAGATGATTAAAACTGGTACTACAGCTTTTTTAGATATGTATCTACATATGGACCAGGTGGCAAAGGCAGTGGCGGATACTGGCATTAGGGCAAACCTTTCAAAAAACCCATTGGATTTTGATGAAAATGGAAAAATAATCAAAGAAGATTATAGTTTTTTTGAAAACTGGAACAATGCAGAAAATGGAAGAATCAAAACATCCTTTGAAGTACATTCTGTCTATCTTTTTAATGAGGAATCATTAACCCAATCAGCAAAATGTGCAAAAAAACTGGGTGCAAGGATAAATATACATATACTTGAGACTGTACGTGAAAGGGAAGACAGCTTTAAAAAGTACAAAATGAGTCCTGCTGAGATAGCTTTAAAAACAGGGATTTTAGATGTGCCTGTGACTGCAGCCCACTGCGTGCATTTATCTCAAAAAGATATTGAGATAATAAAAGAAAAAAAGGTGGATGTGGTTCATAATCCTAGCAGCAATTTAAAGCTAGGAAGTGGCATTGCCAAAGTACCTGAGCTTTTAAAGTCAGAAATAAATGTAGCCTTAGGAACTGACGGTGCAGCCAGCAACAACAACCTTAACATGCTAGAAGAAATGCATTTGGCAGCACTGATACATAAAGGGGTTAATATGGACCCAACTTGTGTTAGTGCATATGATGTTTTAAATATGGCAACTGTTAATGGGGCAAAGGCTTTGGATTTTGAAGGGGAAATAGGTGTTATAAAAGAGGGAATGAAAGCAGATGTTATATTAATTGATATGGATAAACCCCATATATGTCCTGTAAATGATTTAGTTTCAGCAGTTGTATATTCAGTACAGGGCTCTGATGTAGATACCGTAATTATTGACGGAAATATTGTAATGGAAAAGGGAGAACTTAAAACCATTGACGAAGAAAAGATTAAATTTGAGGTTGGCAAAATAGCAAAAAGAGTTTTAAAATAAAACTAAAAAAGGCTCTACCTTCCATGAGGCAGAGCTTTTTTTATAAATTTGCTAAAGTTTCTTTATTGTATTAAAAGCTATCTATAATACCTAACAAGTAGCGGCTTAGTAATATTGCATCTCCTGAGTTAATTATACCGTCACCATTTACATCTGCTGCCAATTTACCTTCTGGGAAAGGGAAAGTATCAATTATTTCTAAAATATATCTACCCATTAAAGTGTAATCCATTGAATTAATGTAGCCATCGTTGTTAATGTCCCCAAGGGTATAATTGCCTGTTGGCGGTGGTGTTGTTGGAGAGTCTTTTAATTCAAAACTCATCCAGTTAATATTAAATAGTTCGCCATCAGCATAAAGTCTTATAGTCTGATTTCCAGCGTCTAAGTTAACTTCAGATGATATGGTAGTCCAATTTTGCCAGCCGCCGGTATTAGGCACTGTAACGGTGGTAAGTACATTGTTGCCGCTTCTTAGTGAGAATTTACCTGAATCAGATTCACTTGCAATTCTAAACTCTACTTTGTAAGTTCCTGATTTAAAAACAGTTACAACATAATCTAACCAGTCCCCAACATCTATATAACCTACATTTTCTCCCCCTTCTGTACATGGTTCCAGCTCAATTCCACTCATTTGGTCATAGTTTTCTGCTTCAATAACACCTGGTATTTTTTTGTCAGGCTGTTGAGGTATAATGGTAGGGTCAGTAGTAGGTGGAGGCGTTGTCGTAGGTGGTACTGGAGGATTGTAGTTTTGCTTCATTACCGTTTTTACAAATCTTCCCGACTGGGTTAAATTAGAGTCATTCCAGCCGCCATGGGCACTTGAACCAGGATTAAGTGCTGCTGATGCTTCTGCTTTGTCACAAAGAGACCAATTAACCCAACTGACATTTTTTTGATTTAAAAAGTCAATCCATTCTTGTGCTTGAGGGATAAAAGGACCACCGTCCCCGGATGCATCACTGGTTCCCCACTCACTTACAAAGATAGCAGCATTTTTGCTCATTGCATAGTCAATTCTGGATCTGAGTTCATGTCCATGAGTTCCAGAATAGAAGTGAAGAGTATACATAACATTATCAAATCTTAATGGGTTGTCAGCTGCATTGTGTATGTCCTGACTCCACATACTTGTACCTACCAGAACTATACCATCAGGGTCATTTGCCCGGATGACAGGAATAACTTCTTCGGCATATGGTTTAATTTGCCCATCCCAGCTTACTCCCCAGCCATTTGGTTCATTACATATTTCATAAATAACATTTGGATAATTGCCAAATCTTGATGACATTTCATTAAAGAAATCTTTTGCTTGATTTTTGTACATATTTGGGTCACCGTCTTCTAGTATGTGCCAGTCAATAATTACATATATACCTAAATCAATACAAATTTCTACTGCCTCTATTACTTTGTTTTTAACTGATGGATTGTGAATATATCCTTTGGAATCAGTGTACATAGCAGCACGAAAAACTGTCATTCCCCAGTCATCTCTTAATGTTTTAAGGCTGTCATAATTAACAAACTGAGGATACCACTGAAGTCCGTGGGAGCTCATTCCCCTTAACTGGATAGGTTGTCCATATTGATTACACAACTGATTTCCAATAACTTGAAGCTGACCATGGGTTGCAACAAAATCAGATGATGCACTACCGGGGATAACTACAAGGACAGAGGTAACAATGGATAAAATTACAGTTAACAACAATGTTTTGAAAATTTTACCTTTCATTAAAAAAAACATTTCTTATCTCCTCCTAAAATTTAATAAAATTATATGAAACAAATTTTTAGACTTTATTTATAATTGACAAACTAAACTTTTACTTTAATCATCTTAAATAAAATTTCTTGGAATAAAAGATTGTTGCGATATGCCGTTTAAAGCTAAATATAGAAAATTCAACTGCAGAACTGTAATCTTACACCACATTAAATTTAATGTGGTGTAAGATAAACTTTATATTTTACGTTGGTTTGCTTATTTTTTATACTATTAATGTACAACTAGTGATTCTTATATTAGTGCTGTACAAAGGTGCTTAACAAAAGCGAAATATAAAATGCCAGAACGAAGTTGTATTTGTTTTTCAAGGTTCCTACAATATCATTATAGCATTAGTTTGGTAAATTTACTAATCTTTTTTGAAAATTCATATAGTTATAGTAAAATTAATTTTTACCTCAAAACTCTTTTAATTCTCCTTGGTATGCCACAATGGTTTTAAGTAAATCTTCATCTCTTGAGGAACTGCCAACCATAATTTCAAACTCACCAGGCTCCACACATCTTTTACAGTTTGCATTTACAAATGAAAATGATGTAAGGGGAAGTTGAAATTCAACGGTTTTAGTTTCCTCAGGATTTAGAAAAACTTTTTTAAACTCTTTTAATTCTTTTATAGGAGTGGTTACAGAAGTATATATATCATTTATATAAAGCTGTACTATTTCTGAACCTGCCACATTACCTGTATTTTTCACTTGGACAGATACAATTAAATTTTCATTACAATCAATTACCGTCTTTGATGTTTTAAGGTTAGAGTATTCAAAAGTTGTATAAGAAAGCCCATATCCAAAATGAAAAAGTGGCTCAGGCTCCATATCTGCATACTTTCCTCCATGCCAGCCAGGAAGCTGGTTATAATAAACAGGCTGCTGCCCTACTCCTTTAGGGAAGGAAATGGAGAGTTTTCCACATGGGTTGTAATCCCCAAATAAAATTGAAGAAACTGCATTTCCACCTTCCATGCCAGGATTCCATGCTTCCACTATGGCATGAGCATTTTCCTTTATCCATGGAATTGTAAGTGGTTTTCCGTTAATAAGAACCACAATAAGGGGTTTGCCTGTATTTTTTAATGCTTTAAGTAATTGTTCCTGTGCCCCTGTAAGGTCTAAAGCAGCTCTGTCACGGGTTTCACCATTTAAAACTATAGTATCGCCTATAACTGCTATTACAACATCAGATTTTTCTGCTATCTCAACTGCACCTTTAATATTTTCATTTTTTTCATCAATTACATGGCAGCCTTTTTCATAATATACTTCAAAGTCTTTACCTGCACGTTTTTTTATTCCTTCTAAAATGGTTACAATATTAGAGATATCATAATCAGGATGATATTCTATAGTTGGTATTTCAGGATGATATCTAGGACCAAAGGACCAGTCCCCTAATTGAGCTTGTACATCATCGGCATTTGGTCCGATTACAGCAATTTTTTTCACATTATCTGTTATAGGTAAAACATTATTATTCTTAAGAAGGACAATAGATTCAAGAGCACTTTCGTATGAGGCTTTTATATGTTCTTGGCATCCCATAAAAATTTTATACTTATCAGAGTCAGGATATCTTTTGTGGTCAAATAATCCTAGCTTAAATTTAATTTCAAGAATTCTAGAGCAGGCATCATCAATGAGAGATTCAGAAATAACACCTTCTTTGACTAATTCAACAGCATTTTCAAAAAAATCAGGAGTGGACATTATCATGTCATTGCCGGCTTTAATGGCAATTTCACAAGATTCTTTTATGGTAGAGGCAATTTTTTGTAAGTTGTGCATGTGGCCGACATTATCCCAGTCTGTAATAACAACACCTTCAAAGCCTAATTCATCTTTTAAAACATCTTTAAGCAGCCACTTATTAGCGGAGCATGGAACACCGTCAATTGCCTGGTAGGCAACCATAAATGTGGCACATCCAGCATCTACAGCATCTTTAAAAGGAGGCAGGAAGATGGACCTTAGTTTTCTTTCAGAAACATCACTTTCAGAAGCATCCCGTGCACCTTGAGTTTCGCCATATGCTATAAAATGCTTAGCACAAGCTAATATACTTTCAGGATGGGAAAGATCTTCACCCTGATATCCTCTTATCATGGCAGCTGCCAATTTACCTGTAAGATAAGGGTCTTCACCAAAAGTTTCATCAACCCGTCCCCACCTTGCATCTCTTGCAAGACAAAGTACAGGAGAAAAAGTCCAGTGCAAACCTGTTACACTTACCTCTTTAGCAGTTATATTTCCTACTTTTTCAACTAATTGAGGATTCCAACTAGAAGAAAGAGCTAATTGAGATGGAAAAACAGTTGCACCACTATGAAATGCATGACCGTGAATTGCGTCAATTCCAAATAATAAGGGTATACCAAGTCTTGTTTCTTCAGCAGCCATTTTTTGTAAACGGATTGCCTTCTCCCCTGTAACATGTAAGAAAGATCCTATGTTTCTTTCTTTTATCCAAAATTCAGCATTTTCATTTCCATCAATTTGACACATTTGTCCTATTTTTTCTTCTAAAGTCATTTTAGAAATAAGGTCTTTGGTTCTTTCTTTTGGACTTTTAGATGAGTCGGTATAAATAGCGCTCATTCTTACACCTCCATGTAATTACTATAATTATAAACATTCTCTCATTAACTAGGATATTAGACAAGGCTTTTTTAAAATTTATCTAACAAAAATGAGACTTGTAAAAATACTTATTATGAAATAAAATATAAATATAAGGATTTTTTTTGTTGACTGTTTGATTCATTTCTTGGAAGTACTAAATCCACATATAATAAAATCAATTAAACTTCACTCTTTATTTTAAATACGGTAGGAGATATGTATTTGAAAACAATTAAATATCAGGAGGTAGCACATGACAATTTTTAGATGGGGTTGTGAAACCATAAAAAAATCTGGTCCAGTTCAAAAAATTAGTTGCAGCAATTGTAAAAATGAACTTAATTTGTATTTGCAAAAAGTAACAAGCTGGATTACATTGTTTTCTATCCCTATAATACCATACCGGATAAAATATTTATTAGCATGTTCTGATTGTTGGCATTCTTTAGAATTAGAAAAAGAAGAGTTTAAAAAGCTAAAAGGTTTGGTGAATAAGAAAGATAATTCAATGTCTGAACAGGACATAATAAGAACAGATAGTGTAGTTATGAATACAGGAAGAGTTATTAGAACTGAAACTCAGATTAATTTTATCAGGCAGATGAAAGAATTAAAATCTAATAAAAAAGATTAAGTCTATTTAAAAAAATAACACATCTTCTAAAATGGAGCGTATCTAAATAAATTAATTCTTTTAAAAAGTAAGATATTCTTGAGTTTAAAGAACATCTTCTTTTTTTGTGTTTTAAAATTTTAAATAAATCAATAAAAAAACCTTGATTAGAAATAAAATTTATGTTAAGATTACACAGGGTAAACACAAATGTTCGTGGGCGGAGGACAGAAAATATGGATAATGCTTCTAAGTACTATCTTGTTGATGCTTCTGTTTTACCTAAAGTTTTTACAAAGGTTATAGAAGTAAAGAGAATTTTAGAAAGCGGAACAATAAAAAATATAAATGAAGCTGTTAAAAAGGCAGGCATAAGCAGAAGTGCGTACTACAAGTACAAGGATTTTGTGTTTCCATTTTATGAAACATCCAGAGGAAAAGTTATAACACTTTTTTTTACCGTTGAAGACTGTCCGGGAATACTATCGGGTATTTTAAATAAAATAGCAGATTCAGGAGCCAGCGTGGTTACAATCAATCAAAATATACCCATAAACGGATTTGCAAACATTACAATTACAGTTGAAACAGGAGAAATGACAACTGATATTAAGGATATACTGATGGAAATAAAAAAAATAAAAGGAGTAAAAAGCCAAGAAATTATTGCTAGAGAGTAGTTTTAGGTAAAAATTTAAGGAGGTTTAAAATAATATGATTAATGTAGCTGTATTAGGTTATGGGGTAGTAGGTTCAGGAGTTGTTGAAATAATAAAAAAGAATTCTTTAAGTATATCTAAAAAGGCGGGAAAACAAATTGTAGTAAAACGTATACTGGATATAAGAGATTTTCCTGATAGCCCTGATAAGGATATAATAACAAAAAATGCTGATGATATTTTTAATGATTCTGATATAAATGTAATTGCTGAGACAATTGGCGGCATAACTGTTGCTTATGAATTTACCAAAAAAGCCCTTATGCAAGGGAAGCATGTTGTTACATCAAATAAAGAACTTGTTGCAACACATGGACCAGAACTTTTAAAACTAGCCCGACAAAACAGTGTGAATTATTTGTTTGAGGCAAGTGTAGGAGGAGGAATCCCCATTATAAGGCCTTTAAACAGGTGTTTAGCAGCTAATGAAATTAACAGTATTGTTGGGATTTTAAATGGAACTACCAATTATATTTTAAGTCAGATGAAAAAAGAGGGAAAAGAGTTTGGTGTTGCTTTAAAAGAAGCACAAAAGAACGGCTATGCTGAAGCAGATCCTACTGCAGATATAGAGGGTCATGATACATGTAGAAAAATAGCAATTTTATCTTCTATTGCATATGGTGAATTTGTTGATTATAAAAAGATTTATACAGAGGGAATAACCAATATTACACCAGCTGACATAATATATGCTGAAAATATGAATTCCACAATAAAATTAATAGGAATGAGTGAAAAGGTAAATGGAATGATAAAAACAAAGGTAAGTCCTGTTATAATAGAGAACACTCATCCTTTAGCAGGTGTTGAAGATGTTTTTAATGCTATCTTGGTAGATGGTGATGCTATTGGGGAAGCTATGTTTTATGGTCGTGGTGCGGGAAAACTTCCTACAGCCAGCGCTGTAGTTGCAGATATAATTGAAATTGTGAAGCATTGGGGTTCTTTTGGCAGACATAAATGGAATGTTAAAGAAGAAAACAATGTTATTGACATTATGGAAACTGAATCAAAATTCTTTGTGAGAATAAAAGTAAAGGATAAAAATAAAGGAATAAATGAAATAGAAAAAATCTACAAAAAAGTTCAGTGGGTAAAACCTTTAGATATCCAAAATGGTGAAGAAATAGCTTTTATAACTGAATGTATTTTGGAAAAAGACGCCAAAGATATTTTGGAAAAAGTTAGCCAATTAGATTGTGTAGATAAAGTTTTAAATACAATAAGGGTATTTAATTAAGGATATATTAAAACTAGATTTGGAGGATTATTATGAAAGTAGTTAAGTTTGGAGGAACATCACTTGCAAGTGCTGCTCAAATTAAAAAAGTTTGTGATATTGTTTTATCTGATTCTAAAAGACGTTTAATAGTTGTTTCTGCCCCAGGCAAAAGATTTGATGATGATATTAAAGTAACAGATTTGTTGATAGATTTAGGAGAAAAGTATTATCAGGATAAAAAAGCTGAAGAAGAGTTTAAAAGGGTTATTGACAGATTTGATGAGATAGTTAAAGGCTTAGGATTAGGTGAAGAAATAATAAATATGGTTTATGAAGACTTAAAGAAACGTCTTGAAGGCAGCTATGGCAGTAAAGAAAAATTTATAGATGTAATGAAGGCGGCAGGAGAGGACAATAATGCTAAAATAATTGCAGAGTATTTAATAAGCATAGGTGTTAGTGCAAAGTACATCAACCCAAAAGAGGCAGGCATGTTATTAAGTGAAGAGTGCGGAAATGGCCGTATATTGCCTGAGGCTTATGATAATCTAAAAAAACTTTCTGATAGAGAAGAAATAATGATTTTTCCTGGATTTTTTGGATGCTCAAAAAATGGGGATATTGTTACATTTTCCAGGGGAGGCTCAGATATTTCAGGCTCAATACTTGCAGCAGCTGTTAATGCAGAAGTTTATGAAAACTTCACTGATGTGGATTCGGTATTTGCAGCAGACCCTAAGATGGTTGAAAATCCAAAGCCAATACCTGTATTTACATATAAGGAAATGAGGGAGCTTGCATATTCAGGGTTTTCAGTTTTACACGAAGAGACTTTTGAGCCTGTTTACAGAAAAAAAATCCCTGTGTGTATAAAAAACACCAACAACCCAACTGCTCCTGGAACATTAATTACTCCTGAAAGGGATTCTAAAGGCAGTACTGTTATAGGAATTGCAGGCGCTAGAGGATTTTGCAGTATTTATGTTACCAAATATATGATGAATAGAGAAGTAGGTTTTGGTAGAAAAATATTATCCATTATTGAAGATGAGGGATTGTCATACGAACATACTCCTTCAGGAATAGACGATATATCCATCATATTAAAACAAAATCAGCTTGATGAAGAAAAGGAGAATCGTGTAAAAGAACGTATTATAAAAGAATTAGAAGTGGATGATATATCCATAGAGCGTAATTTAGCTTTAGTTATGATTGTAGGCGAGGGAATGAGGGAAACAGTAGGTATTGCTTGTAGGGCAACTAATGCTTTAGCAAAAGCAGGTGTAAATATAGTGATGATAAATCAGGGTTCTTCAGAAGTTAGTATGATGTTTGGAATCCAGCAAGATGATAATGAAAAGGCTGTTAAGGCATTATATGATGAATTTTTTTAAAGTATAAAGTGATTTTAAACCTGGACTTGCAAAATAGGTTAAAAATATATATAATGAACTTGCCTTTAAAAATGATATAATTGGCATTTTTAAAGGCAAGATTCCTTAAAACGGGTATTTTTAGAAAGAAGCAAGTATATATATTAGATAAAAATATAGGGGGATGTACCAATGAGTTTATACCTGCTGTTGGAAATTTTTGCTGCATATGTACTTGATGTTTTATTAGGAGACCCCCCATGGCTCCCACATCCTGTTAAGTTTTTAAGATGGTTTGTTAAACTTATGGAAAAACTTATGAGAAATCTTGCGGAAGTGTTTTCTGCCAAAAAGGTAAAAGCTTTAGGAGACGATGTCATCCGAAATACTAAAAAGAAAAACAGAAATGAAAAATTTGCAGGTGTTGTGCTTGCCCTATTTGTTACAGCTTTTGCTTTCTTTTTTGTATATATAGTTATAAGAGTAGCTAAGGAAGTACATCCTATTCTTGCTAGTATAGTAAATGTTTATTTTATCTATACTGCTTTTGCAGCTAAAAGCACTGCAGCTGAAAGTTTTAAAGTTTTTGATGCGTTGAAGGAAAGGGATATTTTCAGGGCCAGAAAATTTCTTTCTACGGTGGCAGGAAAGAAAACAGAGAATTTAGATGAGAAAGAAGTAATAAAAGGAGCAGTTGAAATAACTGCTGAGAATACTTCGGATAATGTGGTAGCACCAATTTTTTATACTTTTATAGGTTCATTCTTTGGGCTGGCAGCACCTTTTGTGTATGCATTTAAGGCTATTAGTACTTTAGATTCAATGGTAGGCTTTAAGAATGAGAAATATAGATATTTAGGATGGGCTTCTGCAAAATTAGATGACATTCTAAATTTTATTCCTGCAAGACTGACAGGAGTTCTTATAGTGATAAGTGCCTTTATAAGCCAAAAGGATTATTCATCAAGTTATGCTATTATGAGAAGGGATAGAAGAAAACATTTTAGTCCCAATTCAGGTTATCCGGAAGCTGCTGTTGCAGGTGCTCTTGGAGTAAGGCTTGGGGGCAGTGGTCTCTACTTTGGTGACATAGTTGAAAAGCCTATAATAGGGGATCCAGTAAATGAGTTGGATATTAGAAATATAACCCAGGCAATAGTTCTTATGTACATAACATCTATTTTGTCATTGGTCTTGCTAACCATTCTTTATGTAGCAGCATACTTTTTAATGGGAGTTCTTGCATAAGGTAAATGAGGTGAGTTTTGAAAATGGGGGATGTTTACAAATCCTCAAAAGAGATGAAGTTTTTAAAAAAAAGAGAGCCATCATGCTCTCTAAATTTTATTTTAGTTACTGGTGGCAGCAGAAGTGGTAAGAGTACTTTTGCTGAATCAATGGCCAAAAACTATAAAAGTGATGTGTTATATATTGCTACATCTATACCTTTTGATGATGAAATGAAAATAAGAGTAAAAAAACATAAGATGCAAAGGCCTTTTAATTGGCATACCCTTGAAGCTTACAAAGATTTTGATATGCATTTTAAAAAAGATGAAAACAAAAAAGCAGTTGTTTTAATTGACTGTATAACACTTATGATCTCTAATATAATGTTTGAGGAGAATTTAGACTGGGAAAATGCAAGTGAAAATGAAATTACTAATATAGAAAAGAAAATAATAAATGAATTAGATAAGCTTTTAAGAGGGATAAAAGAAAAAGGTGCAACACTTATAGCAGTTACAAATGAAGTAGGGATGGGTATTATACCGGCAAATAAATTATCAAGAATTTTTGGAGATATTGCAGGCAGAGTTAATCAAAAACTCTCTAAAGAGGCCAGTGAAGTTTATTTTTGCGTATCTGGCATTCCTGTAAAAATTAAAGGATAATTTTTTGTACAAAGATTGTTTTTTAAAAGGAGACATATGAAGAGTATTAAAAGGTTTATTATAATGTTGCAGTTTTTCACAACAATACCTATAAAACAAAACATAAAATCCGATGTAGAGGATTATGGAAAGGGATTGGTTTTTGCCCCACTGGTGGGTTTAATTATTGGAATTATATTAACAGGCGTATATTATGGATTGGAACGCTTTTTTTCTGCCCAAGTGATATTTGTATTTATAATAATAGCCTATATTATTTTAACTGGAGGAATTCATCTTGACGGTTTAGCTGATACATTTGATGGATTGTTTTCAGGAAAGTCCAAAGAGAAAATTCTTGAAATAATGCGTGACAGCAGAATTGGAACCAATGGGGTATTGGCCATTGTGTGCTTACTGTTATTAAACTACAAATTATTTTTATCTTTGGATGTACAGGATGTAAAAGTGATTTTAATTTTATTTCCTGCCTCAGGGAGAATAGCTTCTTTAATAGGGGCGGGGGCATCTGGATATGCAAGAGAAACCTGGGGACTTGGAAAATCATTCATTGATTTTTGTGGTCTAAAGGAAATTATTGCAGGTTCTATAATCTACATGCTGATATTTTATATTGCCCTTGGTGTGGAAGGATTGATTATAGCAGCTGTTACAATTGTATTTCCATATATAATTTTAAAATTAATAATTAGAAAAATACAGGGTGCAACAGGAGATGTTTTAGGCGCATTATGTGAGATAAATCAAACTTGCTTTCTTACATGTATTGTGCTTTTTAAAGGGGCAAATTTTATGTAAGTCCATTAAAAAGAGCTAAAAAAAATCACCTTTGATCTATAGCTTGTTTTAACCGCCAAAACCAAAAGGTGATTTTAAAATTTATTTTCCGTACTCACTTAAATTATTATCAAGTTCATGAACTAGTTGTTCAAGTCTGTTGGCAGATTCTCTTATGTTTTCTAAAGCTCTGAGTTCATGTTCGGTGGTAGCTGCAACTTCTTGGCTTGCTGCTGCAGTTTCTTCTGAAACGGATGAAATGTTTTCAATTGCGGTGTTAACCTGCAGTTTATCATTTTGCATTTTATTAACTGACTGATTAACATCATTAATTTTTTCTATAATGTAGTTTATTGCATTGGCTATATTATTAAAAGCATTGCCTGTTTTATTAACTGCCTCATTTTGTTCTTGAGAAACTTTTTTCATAGTTTCCATAGATTTTATTGCCAGGCTGGATTCTTCCTGTATGCTCTGCATTAGAAGGCTTATTTCCTCTGTAGATTTTCTACTTTGATCTGCAAGTTTCCGTACTTCTTCAGCAACAACAGCAAAACCCTTTCCGGCCTCTCCAGCCCTTGCAGCTTCAATTGCAGCATTTAAAGCTAAAAGGTTTGTTTGTTCTGCTATATTTTCAATGGATTCAACAAAAAGTCCGATATCTTGAGTTGTATTTGTGAGTTTTTTAATTACTGCAAATATTTTTTCTGCAGTATCGGAGTTTTCCTTTGACTTGTCCCTAAGTATATTTACAGAATCTAAACCTATATTATTTAATTCTGTTATTTTTCTTGTTTCTTCAGTAATTCCAGAATAACTTTCATACACAGAATCAATTTGCTCAGAAAGGTTGTCCACCATTTCAACACCTTTTTGTGCTTGTGATGCTTGGTCTGATGCTCCCTTAGCAATGTCATCCATTGTCTTGGCGATGTCATCCATTGCTAATGTGGCTTGTTCGGTACTAGCACTTACAGTTTGTGTTGCAGCTATTATTGATTTTGACAGATGGTTGAAATTATCAATTAAAAGCTGAACACTTTTAAAGGCTTCTTTTACAGATATGGCAGCAGACTTTAATATGAATTTTTCATAGTTTTCAAAGGAATGAGAAAAATCATTTTGTTTTCTTGCTAAATCTACCTCACTTTCAAATTGTTTTATAATCTTTTTAAATATGAAATAAGATACAGACATAATTCCAGATATGCATATAGCGTTTCCAATAAAAAACACAATTGATGTGATCCAATTTTTTGTTATAATCCCTGATATAATACTAAACAATATAGAAATTAACAATATCGCCAGTATAAATACCTGCTTTGGCTTGCTTTTGAAAAATTTTTTCATATTTTTCCCTCCAGCTTAGATATATAGAACAGAAAGAATTAAAGTGTAAAAACAGATTAGTTTTATGATATTGCTACTTATTATATTTCTATAAAAACTTTAAAAATCCTTCTTTTTAATAATATTAGGCTTGGTAAATATATCCTTAAAGATTATGATTGGCAAAAGTACTCTGTATTAAAGTAGTTGACATGGTTTGCATAATTGTATACAATTATACGGGAATACTAGCATAAGACATTTTACGCTTTTTTATTACTATATTATCAAGAATATCAAGAATAATCCAAATCGCAATTGTATTTACATGGTTCATGGGAAGGGGTTTTTCTAAGGGGGTTAATTTATGATAAAATTTAACAAAAAGACCAATACACTTGAGCAAACAAAATATAAACATTCGCTTCAAGATGTTAAAGAGCCTAATCTTTACAGAGATATATTTAATTATGATGAGATACCAAAATGTACATTTAACCATAGAAAGGTTCCAATGCGGCCAGCAGATGAAATATGGATAACTGATACTACATTTAGAGACGGGCAGCAGGCCAGGGCACCTTACACTGTAGATCAAATACTTCATTTGTTCGATCTTATTCATAAATTAGGAGGTCCTAAAGGACTAATCCGTCAGTGTGAGTTTTTTTTGTATAGTGACAGAGATAAAGAGGCAGTATATAAATGTCAGGAAAGAGGCTATAAATACCCTGAGGTTACAAGCTGGATAAGAGCAACAAAAGCTGATTTTAAACTTGCCAAAGATATGGGTATGAAAGAAAGCGGAATCTTGGTAAGTTGTTCAGACTATCATATTTTTAAAAAGCTTAATATGACAAGAAAACAGGCACTGGAACACTACCTTAATATTATTAAAAGTGCAATAGATGTTGGCATTAGACCAAGATGTCATTTTGAAGACATTACCAGAGCTGATTTTTATGGTTTTATAGTTCCTTTTGCTTTAGAATTAAAAAAGCTTATGGAAGAGAGTAAAATACCAATAAAAATAAGAGCTTGTGATACTTTAGGATATGGGGTTCCTTACCCAGGAGCAGCTCTGCCAAGAAGTGTCCCAGGTATTATTTATGGATTAAATCACTATGCAGGTTTTCCAAGTGAGCTTATAGAATGGCATGGACATAATGATTTTTATAAAGCAGTAATCAATTCAGCCACAGCATGGCTATATGGTGCTTCAAGTGTAAACTGTTCATTATTAGGGATTGGAGAGAGAACAGGAAATACCCCTTTAGAAGCTATGGTTATAGAGTATGCCCAATTAAGAGGAACTACTGATGGAATGGACACTACTGTTATAACAGAAATTGCAGAGTATTACGAAAAAGAGATTGGTTATCATATACCTTCAAGGACGCCATTTGTAGGAAAATACTTTAATGTTACAAGGGCAGGCATACATGCAGATGGACTATTAAAAGATGAAGAAATTTATAATATTTTTGATACAGCAAAACTTCTTAACAGACCTGTAGGTGTAGCAGTGAATCAGACTTCTGGTCTTGCAGGTATTGCTCACTGGATTAACAGCTATTTTGCCCTTGAAGGTGATAAAAGAATTGATAAAAAAGATAAAAGAGTGATAAAAATAAAAGAATGGGTGGACCAGCAGTATATAAATGGCCGGGTTACTTCAATAGGAGATGAAGAATTAGAAGAGGTTATACATAATCTTGCTCCTGATATTTTTGACTAGGCTTTATAATACTTTATTTTTAAAGAAAATTTTTTAAAATATTAGCATATTATAAAAAAATATAAAGAGGGGATAAATTTATGGGACTTAATTTAGCACAAAAAATAATCAAAGAACATTTAATAAGTGGAGAAATGGTGGCAGGAAATGAGATATCTATAAGGATTGATCAAACCTTAACTCAGGACTCTACTGGCACAATGGCCTATTTGCAATTTGAAGCTATGGGGATACCAAGGGTAAAAACTAAAAAATCAGTTGCATATATTGATCACAATACCCTGCAGGCTGGATTTGAAAATGCAGATGACCATAAATATATACAAACAGTGACATCAAAGCATGGTGTGTATTTTTCAAGACCTGGAAATGGTATCTGTCACCAAGTACATTTAGAGAGATTTGGTATTCCTGGTATGACACTTTTAGGCTCTGACAGCCACACTCCCACAGCTGGTGGATTGGGTATGCTTGCCATTGGTGCAGGTGGCTTAGACGTTGCAGTTGCAATGGGTGGGGGACCATACTATCTTACAATGCCAAAGGTTTGCAAAGTAATTTTAAAAGGCAAATTAAGACCTTGGGTAAGTGCAAAGGATATAATTTTAGAGGTTTTAAGAATTCTAACTGTAAAGGGCGGAGTTGGCAAAGTAATTGAATATGCAGGAGAAGGCATCAAAAGTCTAACTGTGCCAGAGCGTGCTACCATTACCAATATGGGAGCAGAGCTTGGAGCAACCACTTCTATTTTCCCAAGTGATGAAATGACAAGGGAATTTTTAAAGGCACAGGGAAGAGAAGAGGACTGGGTGGAACTAAAGCCTGATGCTGACGCTTTATATGATGAAGAAATAGAAATAGATTTGAGCAGTCTAGAGCCTTTAGCAGCAAAGCCTCACAGTCCAGATAATGTTGAAAAGGTTAAAGATATAGGAAAAATTAAAGTTGATCAGGTTGCTATAGGAAGCTGTACAAACTCTTCTTTTATGGACATGATGAAAGTCGCAAAAATATTAAAAGGCAAAACTGTTCATCCTGATGTAAGCCTTGTAATTGCACCAGGTTCTAAACAAGTGCTTACTATGATTGCTAAAAATGGCGCTTTAGCAGATATGGTTGCAGCAGGAGCAAGAATTTTAGAAAGTGCATGTGGACCATGTATAGGTATGGGACAGGCGCCTAAAACCAATGCAGTATCACTTAGGACATTTAACAGAAATTTTGAAGGCAGAAGTGGTACAAGATCAGCTCAAGTTTACCTTGTAAGTCCAGAGGTGGCAGCTGCCAGTGCTATTGCCGGTGTGCTCACAAATCCAGAAGAATTAGGAGAGGCACCAGATGTTAAAATGCCTTCAGAATTTATTGCAGATGATAATATGATTGTGGCACCAGCACCAGAAGGGGAAGAAGTTGAAGTTGTCAGAGGTCCTAATATAAAGCCATTTCCACTAAATAAGGAATTGGAAAATGAGATTGGAGGCAAAATTCTTATAAAAGTAGAAGATAATATAACTACCGACCATATTATGCCATCAAATGCAAAGCTATTGCCATATAGATCAAATATTCCTTATCTTGCAGAGTACTGTCTGACACCATGTGACCCTGATTTTCCTAAAAGAGCAAAGGAAAACAATGGAGGCTTTATTGTAGGGGGTTCTAATTACGGTCAAGGCTCCAGCAGAGAACATGCTGCACTTGCACCACTTCAATTAGGAGTAAAAGGAGTTATAGCAAAGTCATTTGCAAGGATTCACATGGCCAACTTAATAAACTCTGGCATTATTCCTATGACTTTTGAAAATGAAGGGGATTATGATGAAATAGATATGGGAGATGAAATTGTCATTGAAAATATTATAGAACAAATTAAAAGTGGCAATAGATTAATTGTGAAGAACAAAACAAAAAACAAAGACATACCAGTTAATGTAAGTTTATCTGAAAGACAGGTAGAAATTATATTAACAGGTGGACTTATTAATTATACAAAGAAGCAAAATAAGTAATTATGCTATAAAAAATTATTAAAAAGTCAAATAATAAAATTCTGTTTTAAAGGGATTTTATTATTTGACTTATTCTCTAAAAATGGGAGTTAGTAATATGAAAATTCCAGAAAAGTTTTTAAAAAAAATGAAGATGCTGTTAGAAGATGAAGAGTATAAATTATTTTTAAAGTCCTATGATTACCCTAGTTATCGTGGGCTTAGAGTAAATACTCTTAAAATAAGTGTTGAAGAGTTTTTGAAAATCTCTCCATTTAACTTAAAACCCATTCCCTGGACAAAGGATGGGTTTTACTACTCAAAAGAGGAAAGTCCCGGAAAACACCCTTTTTATCATGCAGGTCTTTATTATATTCAAGAGCCTAGTGCCATGTTTCCGGGAGCTGTAATTGATGCCAAGCCAGGAGAATACATATTAGACCTTTGTGCCGCTCCAGGAGGGAAAAGCGTTCAAATAGCGGCAGGGATGAAGGGAAGGGGGCTATTGGTGGCAAATGACATTAGCTCTGACAGGATAAAGGCATTGGTTAAGAATATAGAATTACTTGGTGTTACAAATTCAATAGTTACAAATGATACACCTGAAAATCTTGCATCTAAATTTCCAGAGTTTTTTGATAAAATACTTGTTGATGCACCTTGTTCAGGAGAAGGAATGATTAGAAAAGATGAAAATGCAGCAAAAAGCCTTGAAAAATTTGATTCTAATGTGTATCCTGGTATGCAAAGAGAGATTTTACAAAACGCCTACAAAATGCTAAAACCAGGTGGTCTATTGGTTTATTCAACTTGTACTTTCTCACCAGAGGAAAATGAAATGATAATAGACTGGTTTTTAGATAAATTTAGTGATTGCCAGCTTGTTGACATTGTTAAAGTAGGAGGCATTGAAAGTGGCAGACCTGGGTGGGCAGGTGGAAATAATGAGCTTTTAAAAACTGCAAGACTTTGGCCTCATAGATTAGAGGGGGAGGGACATTTTACTGCACTTATTAAAAAAACAGGTTGTATGGAAAAAGTGAGTGAGGGTAAAACAGAAGATATTAGGGAAGAAGAGCTTGAGTCCTTTTATAATTTTATAAATGAAAATATAGCCGGGGAAATAAAGGGTTTTTTTACTATTAAGAAAAATCATTTGTATATTTTGCCGGTAAAGACCCCTGATTTATCAGGAATAAAAGTATCTAAATTTGGGTGGTACTTAGGAGAATTTAAAAGAGGAAGATTTGAACCGAGTCACTCATTTATAATGGCTCTTAAAAAAGAAAATATTATAAACACTATAAATTTTCATTGTGATTCAATAGATATATCCAAGTATTTAAAAGGTGAAACGTTGATTATTGATGGTAAGAAGGGATATACTGGTGTAATGGTAAATGGATACGCTGTTGGATGGGCAAAACAAACAGGTAATATGCTAAAAAATCTTTATCCAAAAGGATGGAGGATGGTGACTTAATTTGCAGGGCACTCAAAGAGTGGATAAACTACTATCAAATTCTGGATTTGGAACCAGAAAAGAAGTTAAGAAATTAATTAAAAGTGGTGCAGTAAAAATTGATGGTGCAGTTGTAACAGATAGCGGTATGCATGTTAATCCATTAAACAGTTTAGTTGAAGTGGGTGGAGAAGTAGTAAAGTACCGGGAATATGTGTATGTTATGATGAATAAGCCTAAAGGAGTAATATCTGCAACTTATGATAAAAAACATATGACAGTTGTGGATATCTTGCCTGATGAATACAAATGCTTTAACCTTTTTCCTGTAGGGAGATTGGATATAGATACTGAGGGGCTTTTGATACTGACAAATGACGGGCAGCTTGCCCATGAAATTTTGTCACCTAAGAAAAAGGTGCCTAAAAAATATTATGCTATTATTGAAGGAACAGTTACCAAAGAAGATGTTCAGTCTTTTAAAAAAGGTGTTGTATTAGAAGATGGGTACAAGACTCTTCCAGCAGACTTAAACATATTAAGTTCAGAAGATATTTCCCATGTGGAAGTTGTAATTTATGAGGGAAAATTCCATCAGGTTAAAAGAATGTTTCAAGGGGTAAATAAAAAAGTTAAATATTTAAAAAGGACAGAGATGGGAAAACTGAAGCTAGACAGCACTCTTTTAAAAGGAGAGTGCAGAGAGTTATCTAAAAGTGAAGTGGATTTACTTAAAATGACAAATCATTCTAATATAAATTAATCTAATGTGATATTATATAATATTGAAAATTTCCAAAAAGTAAAGAGGTAAGGATTATGAATAAGCAGGCAATAAACAAATTAACTTTATTTTTGACAGGTCTTGAACAAAGGTATAAAGACAATATAGACTTTTTTAAAAATATAAGTTTTAAATTTAAATCTGGAAATAAGGAGTTTGCAGGAAAAGTTTGGGCAGATGCAGATGCATTGAAACTAAATTTTAACACCCAAACAGAAGAAATTAATATAGAAAAATTGTCAAAAAAAATATCCCAATATGCCAAAGATTATGATAGTTTAGCCTTTACATATGAGGAGAGAGGCACTACCATTGTTATAGAAGCTGATGATAAAAATGTTAAAATGAGAACTGAAAATTCTGATAAAGAAAGTGATTTTGCAAAAATACACAGTGATTCCCCTAAGATATCCAATAGAGATTATTATATAAAAGTGGGTCAGGCAGATGAACTTTTAAGAGAAATAGGCATTTTAGGATCCAATAATAAAGTTAAAAACAATATGATAAGAAAGTATAATCAAATTGATCATTTTGTTGAGCTTATTGATGATATAATAAAAGAACTATATAAAAAAAATGACTCAATAACTGTTTTAGATTGCGGATGTGGGAAATCATATCTTTTATTTGTTTTAAATTATTACATAAAAGAAGTTTTGAAAAAACCTTGTTATTTTATAGGATTAGACTATTCAGATTCTGTAATAAAAGCTTCTAAAAAAACAGCTTCTAATTTAGGATATAAAAATATGGAATTTAAAGTGACAGATATAAAAAATTATATACCTCAAAGAAAAATACATTTAGTTATTAGTTTACATGCATGTAATACTGCAACAGACGAGGCTATTGCATTTGCAATTAACAACAATGTTGGGGCAATGGTAGCAGTTCCATGCTGCCAGCAGGAAATATTAAGTCAGTATTCTTTCATGCCCTTTGACAGCATAATAAAACATGGTGTTTTAAAGGCGCGTATGGCAGATATTCTCACTGATGGTATAAGAGCGCTCTTATTAGAAGCTTTAGGATATAAAGTTTCTGTAGTGGAGTATGTATCTCCTATTGATACACCTAAAAATCTTATGATAAGGGGGGAGAAAGTCCAAGAGAAAAACAATAAAATGCTAGAGGAATATAGAAATCTAAAGAAAATGTTAAATATTGAACCTACTTTAGAGAAGCTGATTTTATAAAAAATGTGCATCTTTTATGTTGGGAACTTTTAGATTTTACTTTTAATTGGTTGACTAGCAGTAGTTTTTTTTGTAAAATGGTTTTAGATATAAATTCAAAGTGTTATTAAAGCATGTAAAATTAGCTAATTATTTCATTATTTTAATGAAAATAAATTCATTTTAATAAAAAAAGTCAACCTGCTATTAACTTTTTTGCATTAAGCTCCGATTAATTATGATAGAATGGTTTTGATTAAGTTTGTAATTTTACGAACTTTTAACAAAATACCAATGTGTATGGTAATCTAGTTTAATTTATCAATTGAGAAAGTGAATAGGATTAAATTTAGCTGTATTAATAAAATATACGAAGTAGTGTTTTTATTACTAAAATCAAAAATAAGAGGTGATTATCATGGCAAGAGCAAAACAATTATATGAGGAAAATGGTGTTCAAGTATCAAAATCATCAATTCGTGTCGGAGATGAAATAACTCTGTCTTACAATGGATTATTAGTTCAATGTGGTGCTGAATCGGTTTATGCACACATTGGATACGGAGAGAGTTGGCAAGACAAAGAATTTATACCCATGGAAAGATGCGATGATGTCTTTAAAGCTAAAATTAAAGTAACTCATCCTGATAGCCTTAATGTTGCTTTTAAAGACAGTGGGGATAATTGGGACAACAATTCCCTTTTAAATTATTCCTTTAAAGTGTCTGAAAAAGCTGCTAGAACTTCAAAAAAAGCAAGCAGTACAAAGAAAGCAAGTAGTACAGAGAAAAAGGCAACTAGTGCGAAAAAAAGCACTACAGAAAAGGCTACTGCTAAAAAGACAACAACAAAAAAGACCACTGCAAAAAAGACAAAAAGTTAAAGTTTTTTAAAAATAAAGAAAATAATAAAAATAAAAAAGAGGAGTTTTCCTCTTTTTTATTTTTATTATTTTCTTTAAAACAAAGGATTTGACAATAAATTAATATAGTATTAATATTAATTTATAAATATAACTATTTTAATTTGTGAGAAATGACTTTAGATGTCTTAAGTAAAAAAACATCTTCAAAAGGCTGCGTTTACATAACTGTTAGCAAATTGTGGTTTTGACGGTTTGTTATTTGTCTCTAAGGTTTTGACAAAGGAGGACATAGGTTTTGTTTTATGTTATGGTGGTGGAAGATGACCGGATATTGGGGGAATGGTTTAAAAGCCAAGTCAGATGGGGTGACTATGGCTTTGAACTTGTTTGTGTTGCAAGTGATGGTATAGATGCTTTGCAAAAACTAAATCAACATCACATAGATCTTATAATTTCAGAAATTAATATGCCCAAAATGGACGGAATAGAGCTGTTAAATACAGTGAAAGAATATGGTAAAGATACCATGGTAGTATATTTAACCAAGGATGAAGATTTTCCTTATGCAAAACACGGATTGCTGTTAGGTGCATATGATTATCTTATAAAGCCTGTAAATAGCGAGGATTTATACAATTTGCTAAAAAAAACTTATGAAAGTTTGAAAAAAAGATATTTAGAAAAACAAAAAACTCAAAAACTAAGAGAAAAGCTGGAAATGAATTTTTCTATATCAAGAGAAAAAATATTATATGACTTATTGAGAGGTAAAGAGGTATTTAGTAAATTAAACGGGATTATTAGCGAATATAATATTAATATTTTAGATAAAATGGTTTTGGTAGGACTAATAGAAGTAGGAAACTTTGATGCTATTTCTAAAGAATGGATTAAAAGTGGAAAACTTGGAGAACTAATTAAGAAAATAAGAGAAGTAATACATAATATTGCAAAAGGATATGAGAACTTAATTTGTAACACTATTGATATGGATATAGGGATTATAGGTGTTATTTTACAGCCCATTAACGAAATTAAGAATAAGAAATTTGAAGATTTGTCAAATGATTTTTATGAGGCTATATCAGAGGAAATCAAAAGAAATTATAATGTAAGGGTAACCATAGGTATTGGCAATGTAGTTTCAAGTCCAGATGATATTAGCTTAAGCTACATGGGTGCAAAATCAGCATTAAGGCATAAATATATTTTAGGTGGAAACAAGATTATAAATATAAGCCAATTCAGTGAAAATAGCAGCAAAAGTCTTTTATACCCTGTAGAGAGAGAAAAATTATTGGCAGAATACATAATGGCTGGAGATGATAAGGCGCTAAAACTTGCAGAGAATACATTTGATGATATTGCTGCAGGAGGACATGATAATCTTAAAAGGATAGCTTTTGCTACAAGTCAATTGATATTTAACATATCTCATTTTATTGACATACATTATGGGTTTATAAATAAGATATATGATTTAAGTGAATTTACAAACAATAATATATCTGATTTTAATTCTAAAGAAGAAATAAGGGATTATTTTATCAAATTTGTTACAAGCGTTTTAGATGTTGTTAAAGAGTACAAACCTGCACAAAGCAATCCTCTCATAAAAAAGGCATGTGAATATGTTTTAGGAAATATAGAGGAGGATGTTACATTATTATCCATTGCTGAATATTTAAATATAAGCAAGAATTATTTTTGTTCATTATTTAAACAGGAAACAGGATATAATTTTTTAGAGTATGTGACAAAGATTAAAATGGAATGGGCAAAAATGCTTCTAAAAGAAGGAAACTATAAAACTTACGAGGTAAGTGAAATGTTAGGCTACAGGGAAGCAAGTTATTTTAGCAGGCTTTTTAGAAAGTATACAAATCAAAGTCCAGCAGAATATAGAAAAAAATTTCAAAATTAAAGGTAGAAGAATCTTGACAAAGACAATTATAGAGAGTATAATTGTCTTTGCGGTCAATTTAGGAGTGCGGGTTTAACTCAGTGGTAGAGTGTCACCTTGCCAAGGTGAAAGTCGCGAGTTCGAATCTCGTAACCCGCTCCAGAAGAAGTACGCGGGTGTAGTTCAATGGTAGAACATCAGCCTTCCAAGCTGATTGCGAGGGTTCGATTCCCTTCACCCGCTCCATTTTATTTTAAGTCTTTTTTATTTATAAAAATATATCGTCTTTTCAAAAATCAATTTTCTTTTTCCCTAGTTCTTAAGGTTTATTTTTATCTGTATTTAATATATAATATTGTAGTAATGGGTTTGTTTGAATTCTATTTACTGGGATTCACTGATTTATTCATTGCAAAAATACATAGATGCAGTAAATATCATTATAAGATTTTTTAGTGAACATAACTTTACAATATTCAAAATAAACAGCAACAATTATTGAAAAATGTGTATAGAATAATTTAAAAAGGGGCGATGACATGGATTTAAATAATCAACATAATCTGAGTGATGAAATAGCAGAAAAAGATGAAATAATATCAGTTAAACTAGGTCAGATTATTGATGAATTTCAACTTGAACAGATTACAAACTTTAAAAATCTAGATGAAATTATGATTACTTCTACAGATATTAATAGACCAGGATTGCAACTGGTAGGATATTTAGAACATTTTGGGACAGATAGAATACAGATAATAGGTAAGGTGGAAACAACATATTTAGCTGGTTTAACATCAGAAGAACGTTATGCAAGATTGGACGACTTTTTTAAAGCAGGTTTTCCATGTATGGTGGTAGCACGTGGATTGGAAGTTTTTCAAGAAATGATTGATGTAGCACATAAATACAATATACCAATTTTTAGGACACACAGTGTAACATCCAGATTTTTAAGTGGTTTAATTAGTTATCTAAATCTTAAATTGGCACCAATGGTGTCAAGGCATGGAGTGCTTGTAGAAGTATATGGAGAGGGGATTTTAATATTAGGAGAAAGTGGTGTTGGGAAAAGTGAAACTGCATTAGAGCTTGTGAAACGTGGACACAGGCTTGTAGCAGATGACCAGGTGGAAATAAGAAAAGTTTCAGAAAAAACTTTAGTAGCTCAATCACCGAAAATTATAAGGCATTTTATTGAAATAAGAGGCATTGGCATATTAGATGTGAAAAAGCTTTATGGTGTAGGTGCTGTAAAAGTTACTGAAAATGTAAATTTGGTTATTAAACTTGAATTTTGGGATGAGAAAAAAAATTATGAGAGGCTCGGACTGGTTGAAGAGTACGAGGACATATTAGGATTAAAGATTCCATGTCTTACTATACCAGTTAGGCCAGGAAGAAATTTAGCTATAATTGTAGAAGTTGCTGCAATGAATAACAGACAAAAAAAGATGGGCTACAATGCAGCAGAAGTTATGAAAGAGAGAGTATTAGAAGAAATAAGAAAAAAAGAAAGAGCGGAGGATTAAAATTGAAGATTGTCGTTGATACACATACTCACACAATAGCAAGTGGACATGCTTACAGTACAATACAGGAAATGGCAATAGAAGCAGCAAAAAATAATATAGAAATGTTTGCGGTGACAGACCATGGTCCTGCTATGAAAGGAGGCCCTTTTTTATACCATTTTGGTAATCTTAGAGTTGTACCTGAAACTATAAATAATGTAAGAATTATAAAAGGGGCTGAGTCTAATATAATAGATTTTTCAGGGAAATTAGATATACCTGATGATTATCTTAAAAGACTGGATTTTGCTGTTGCCAGTTTTCACGATATTTGTATTGAGCCTGGAAGTGTAGAAGATCACACTAAGGCTTTAATAAATGTAATGAAAAATCCTTATATTGATGCCATTGCACATCCGGGAAATCCAGTTTTTCAGGTGGACATTCCAAAGGTAGTTAGTGCTGCCAAAGAATATAATAAATTTATAGAAATAAACAATGATTCATTTGTAATAAGACCTGGCAGTGATAAAAATTGCAAGGAATTTGCCTTAGAGTGCAAAAAACAAGGAGTAAAAGTAGTGTGCGGAAGTGATGCCCATATAAGCTTTGATGTTGGAAGATTTGAAAGAGTTCGCCGATTATTTGAAGAAATTGATATGCCTGAAAATCTTGTAATGAATACATCGGTATCTAATTTTTTGGAATATTTCAGGTTTAAAAAGCAACAACTACAGAAAAGATAAAGAGTTTAAGTTAATTGTTAATGTGAAATACTTTTACTATATTTAATATAATAATAATGGTAATAAATCAATGGCTTATAAGGGGATGGAGTTATTGGATAAGATGGAATTGGCACATATCATTAAAAAAATAGTGGGAGAAAGAAATGTATTGATTGATGAACCTATGAAGAATCATTCTTCATTTAAAGTTGGAGGGGCTGCGGATATATTAGTCACTCCTACTTCCACTATTCAATTAAGTGAAATTTTAAAGTTTTGTAAAAAAGAAAATGTTCCGATATTTATAATAGGAAACGGAAGCAACCTTATTGTTTCTGATAAGGGCATTAGAGGAGTGGTAATTAAAATTTTTGATAATTTTAACGGATATGAGGTTGAGGAGGATACTATATCCGTATATGCCGGGGCACTTCTTTCAAAAGTATCAAATATTGCACTTAAAAATGAATTGACAGGTCTTGAATTTGCAGCAGGTATACCTGGTACTTTAGGTGGTGCTGTTGCTATGAATGCCGGAGCATATGGGGGAGAAATGAAAGATGTTGTAGTTGAGACAGAGTATATGGATTTAAATGGCCAAGTGAAGGTATTGCGCGGTGATGAACATGAATTCGGTTACAGAACCAGTTATATTTTAAAAAATTCATGTATTGTTTTAAAATCAGTACTACATTTAAAAAAAGGCAATAAAGAAGAAATAAAAGCCCTAATGGATGACTTAAACAGAAGACGGAAAGAGAAACAACCTCTGGAAATGCCTAGTGCTGGAAGTGTATTTAAAAGACCCGAAGGATATTTTGCTGGAAAACTAATTGAAGATTGTAAACTAAAGGGATATAGAATAGGTGGTGCACAGGTATCGGAAAAACATTGCGGATTTATTGTAAATACTGGCAATGCCACAGCATCTGATATACAAAATCTTATAAAACACATACAAGATACAGTAAAGTCGACTTATGGTATTGAATTACAGACAGAAGTGAGGATTATAGGAGAACAATAAAAATAATTGGAGGTACAAATGAGGTTATTGATAATTACGGGTATTTCGGGGGCAGGAAAAAGCCTTGTAATAAAACACTTAGAAGATATGGGGTTTTATTGCGTTGATAATTTACCACCTCTTTTAATACATAAATTTGTTGAGATATGCATTCAGAGCAGGGGGAAAATTGATAAAATTGCAATGGTTATTGATATTAGGGGGGGCGAACTATTTAATGATCTTTTTCCAGAACTTAATGCATTAAAGGATTTAGGTATTTTATACGACATTTTATTTATGGAAGCTTCAGATAATGTTCTTATAAAAAGATATAAAGAGAGCAGAAGAATACATCCCCTATCTCCTGAGGGAAGGATTCAGGAAGGTATAAAGAAGGAGAGGGAGATACTTAAGGAAATAAAAAAGCAAGCTACATACATTATAGATTCATCAAACTTAACTCCTAGACAGCTTAAAGAAGAATTAACAAATATATTTGAATACGGAAGAAAGTTCAAAGGAATAATAATAAACATCATTTCTTTTGGTTTTAAATACGGAATACCTATAGATTGTGATTTAGTTTTTGATGTTAGGTTTATTCCCAATCCCTATTATATTGAATCCATGAGAAACCAGACAGGTAAGAATGAGTTGGTAAGAGACTATGTTTTAGGCTTTGATGAAACACAATGTTTTTTGGTAAAATTACGTGAAATGCTGGAGTTTTTGATTCCCAACTATGTAAAAGAAGGTAAATCGCAGCTTGTTGTGGGAATTGGATGTACTGGAGGACAACATAGGTCTGTTGCTATTTCCGAAGCTTTATTTTCACATCTTTCAAAAAAAGGACACAGAGTTGTTATAAATCATAGAGATATGGCAAAGAATAGTATAGCTAAAAAATAATTTTATAAAAGCAAAACATCAAAACGTCAATATATGCAACATATAACGAAAATTCCCAGTATCATAATAAGAAATGGAGGTTTTGATAATGAACTTTGGAAAATCAAATTGGAGAACATATGAACAAGGAATTCAAAAAGAATGGCTTTTAACAAATGGAATAGGTGGTTTTGCATCATCCACTATAATTGGAGCTAACACCAGAAGATACCATGGACTTTTAGTAGCAGCTTTAAAGCCTCCTGTTAACAGACATTTAATTTTATCAAAAATTGATGAAAGCGTTATAATAGGTGATAATTCTTACAATCTATTTTCCTATGAAACCCCGGGTTTTACCATGAAGGGGTATCATCATCTTGAAAGATTTAAATATGATTTGTTGCCTGAATATATTTTTAGAGTAAGGGATGTATATATAAACAAAAAAATCAGTATGGTTTATGGAGAAAATACTGTTGCAGTGGTGTATCATGTTAAAAACGGAACTGATGCTATAAAATTAAGACTGACTCCTTTGGTAAATTTTAAGGATCATCACTTTAATTCAAAGAGACAATACATGAATTTTACCAAAAAAATTGATTCAAATATCCTGACAGTAAGACCTTCTTATTACGATATTGACATAAATGTTTTTTGTAGTGACGGTACTTTTACAGATATTGATGATAGCTGGTTTTACAATATGGATTATGCTATTGAGAGAGAAAGAGGACTTGAATCAACAGAAGACCACTATATTCCTGGTTATTTTGATATTGAAATAAATCCTGAAGAAGAAAAGGTTATTACCATAATTTCAACTGTTGAAAAGGAAATAACCAACAAAGACGGATTGGATATAATAAAAAAAGAAGAAAAAAGACAGAAAAAATTAATAAGTAATTCAGGATATAAAGATGAATTAGCCAAAAAGCTTGTTTTAGCAGCAGATAAATTTATTGTATATAGAAAATCCACAGATGCTAAGACCATTATAGCTGGTTATCCATGGTTTACAGACTGGGGAAGAGACACAATGATAGCGTTGACTGGCTTGACACTTTCAACAGGAAGATATGATGATGCTAAAGAAATATTATATACTTTTTCTAAATATGTAAAAGATGGCTTAATTCCTAATATGTTTCCTGACGCAGGTCATGAACCTCTATACAACACTGTAGATGCAGCACTTTGGTATTTTGAGGCTGTGAACAAGTACGTAGAGTATACAGATGACTATGATTTTATAAAAAAACATATTTATGAGGGACTAAAAGACATTATGGACTCTTACAGCAAGGGAACTCATTTTAATATAAAAATGGATAAAGATTATTTAATTACTGCAGGAGATGAAAACACCCAGCTTACCTGGATGGATGCAAAAGTAGGGGATTGGGTGGTTACACCAAGACATGGAAAAGCAGTAGAAATAAATGCTTTATGGCATAATGCATTAAAGGTAATGGCATTTCTTTCAAAGAAATTTGGAGAAGATGACAGTTATTATAATGATTTGGCTTCTAAAGTTAAAAAGTCCTTTGAAAAAAGTTTTTGGAATAAAGAGAAGCAATGTCTTTATGACTGTTTGACAAATGATTATAAAGATGATAAAGTAAGACCTAACCAAATAATGGCTGTAAGTCTTTCAAATGCAGTACTAGATGGAGATAAGGCCAAAAAAGTAGTTGACAGGATTTTTAAAGAATTATATACAGCTTACGGACTTAGAAGCTTATCCCCTGAATCAAAAGAGTATGCAGGAATATATATGGGGGATCAGTGGAGAAGAGATGGCTCTTATCATCAAGGGATAGTTTGGACCTGGCCTCTAGGTCAATTTATAACTGCATATGTAAAAGCAAATGGACATACGAAAAAAGCAAAAGAAATGGCGTTAAGATTTATAGAACCTTTTAAAGATCATTTAGAAGATGGGTGCTTAGGTTCTATAGCAGAGATATTTGATGGAGATGAGCCTTTGGTACCTAGAGGGTGTTTTGCACAAGCATGGAGTGTTTCAGAAATACTCAGGGCATATGTTGAAGATGTTTTAAAATAAATAAAGTTTATATATGATTTAACACATTAAACAGACATTCATAAATAGTATTTAATTTCCTTGTCATTTATAGATGAATGTCTGTTTAGTGTATAATTTAAGACAAATATAAAGAATATTGTTATAGATGAGGTGTTTGAATTGTCATTTTCATCGGCGGTGAAGAATGAATTGTGTAGGATAACTGCCAGTGACAGGCTTTGTATGTTGGCTGAGTTGTCAGCTGTAGTTAGAATTAACGGTCTTGTTAGAGTAATTAATGATAATGAAATAAATTTGAGAATTACAACTGAAAATTCAGCTCTAGCAAGGAGAGTTTTTTCGTTAATAAAAGAACTCTATGGTGTAAATGCAGAAATAATAATAAGACGAAGCCCCAAATTAAAGAAAAATATCATATATATACTTATATTAACTTTTTCAAAAGGATTAAAAAAAATACTTGATGATATGAATATTGTATGCGGTAATGAAAAATCAAAAGAAGTAAAATACTTACCCTGTGAGATTTTGTCAAAAAACAGGGAATGTCAAAAAGCATATTTACGAGGTGCATATTTAGCTGCAGGTTCAATGAGCGACCCGGAAAAGACTTATCATTTAGAAATAATTGCTCAAAGAATGGAATTAGCAGATGAATTAAATGATTTAATTAATTATTTTAAACTAAATTCTAAAATAATTAAAAGAAAGTGTAATTATGTTGTATACTTAAAAGAAGGGGAAAATATAGTTGATTTTTTAAATATAATAGGTGCTCATTCAGCTCTTTTAGAACTTGAGAATGTTAGAATACTTAAAGAAGTGCGGAATAATGTTAATAGAATTGTAAATTGCGAAACGGCAAATTTGCAAAAAACAGTAGATGCTTCAATAAGACAGGTTGAGAACATTACATACATAAAAGAGAATTTAGGTTTTGATAAACTACCTAAAAACTTACGTGATATAGCTATATTAAGATTAAAATACAGTGATTTTAGTTTAAAAGAATTAGGGGAAATGTTAACTCCATCTCTTGGGAAATCAGGTGTTAATCATAGGCTTAGAAAACTTGATAAAATTGCAGATAAAATCAGACATGAGAAAGGAGAAATAAAAAATGGTTGAAAAGACTGTAAAAATAATCAATCCATCAGGTCTTCATGCAAGACCAGCAGCCCTGTTTGTTCAAACATCTAATAAATATACATCTGAAATTTGGATTAAATACGGCACTAAAAAGGTGAATGCTAAAAGTATAATGGGTCTTATGTCTTTAGCAATTTCTAAGGGAACCTCCATTATAATAGGAGCTGAAGGAGAAGATGAGGAACTTGCAATAAAAGAGCTTGAGGATCTTATTTTATCTGGATTAGGAGAGTAAATTTTCTATATTACATAAAAAAACATATAAAAATAATAATTACAACCACATCAAAATTCATTTCCTTTTCGAACCTTAGGAATACAGGGTGATATGTATGCTTAAATCATATATATGTACATTAAATTATTAGTAATCGGGGGGAATAATGTATGAAACTTATGAAAAAAAAGCGTCTTAGTGTACTGATGGTTGTAATTATTTTTATTATTGCAACTGTAACTGCAAATGCAGCTCCATTCTATGGTGATATCAACAAGGACGGAGCGGTCAACTCTTTAGATAGTGCTGCTATGAGCAGGCATGTTTTAGATATCAGCAAAGTCAGCGACACTTCTATGATGGATCTTAATGGAGACGGCATAATTAATTCAGGAGATTATGCTTTATTAACCAGGTATATTTTAGGTATAATTGAGTCATTTCCTGTTGAAGAAAAGGATCCAATACCTACATCTGATCCAAATGATGAAGCATGGAAAAACAATACTGGAACAATTGAATTGGGCAGCAGAATAACTGTTTCAGGAGAAGGAATATCTGTAAATGGTTCAGTTGTTAATATAACAGCTGGTGGTGATCACGTTGTTACAGGAACGTTAACAAATGGTATGATATACATAAATACCGAAGAAAGAGTTAAATTAAGACTAAAAGGTGCAAACATAACCAATTCTAATGGACCTGCAATTTATTTTGAAAATGTAGACAAAGGATTTATTACAATATCAAAAGATACTGTAAACTATTTAACTGATGGAAGTTCTTACAGTGATGAAGAAGCTACAGCTACTGTATTTAGCAGGGATGACCTTGAAATCAAGGGCGGCGGCACATTGTATATCAAAGGAAATTATAAACATGGTATAAACAGTAATGATGATTTGATTATTGAAGAAGGAAATATTTTTATAGAAGCTACTACTGATGGCATACATACAAATGAAAAAGTGAAAATCAAAGGAGGAAATGTTAACATTACTGCTGGTTCAGATGGCATTGATGCTGGAGAGGCTATAACCATTGAAGATGGAACTTTAAATATAAATGCAGCAGGTGATGGAATAAAATCTTCAGAAGATATTACAATTACAGGCGGAGACTTTAAACTTGAGACAGATTCAGATGGTATAGACAGCAAAATGAATCTTCTAATTGAAGATGGAACATTTAATATAGAATCAGCTAATGATGGATTAAAAGGAGTTACCAGCGTAAAAGTTACAGGTGGCACTTTTGACATTGTAGCAGCATCTGAAGGTATTCAAACTGATGATTATGTTGAAATAAAAGGTGGAAACTTCAAAATAAAAGCCAGATCTGGTATACGTGCAGAAAAGGATATAATAATAAGCGGTGGAACTGTTAATGTTACACAGCCAAGAGAAGAGCTTGAATCAATTAGCGGACGGGTAATAGTAAATGGCGGACGATTAAATATAACTGTAAGTGAAAGTGGATTTTCATCTAATAAGAGTCAAAAACTTTTGACTGGGGATATTATTTTCTCAGAGCCCAGCAAAACTTTTAGCAATCAGATTTCAGTTACTTTAGATACTAAAATTAATAATGCACAAATTAGATACACAACTGATGGAAGTGTTCCTACCAGCAATTCTACATTGTATACTGGTCCTTTAAACTTTACAAAAACTACACAGCTTAGAGCTCAGGCATTTGTTAATGGGAATCCAGTAGGGGACATGGGAACATCTATATATGTTGCTAGTCAAATAAGTACCAGGCATGATCTTCCGGTTCTAATTTTAGATGCATATGGAAAATCAAAGCCAGGTCGTAATTATATAGATGCAGCTTTTATGTTGTTTGAACCAGGAAACAATAATGAAGTTTCTTTCACACAACAACCGGCTGTTGCTACTCGTGCAGGTTTTAGGCTGCGTGGGCAATCTTCTTCTAATTTTGAAAAAGCACCTTACAGAATTGAGTTATGGGATAATGATAATAATGATGCAAAATATTCTCTATTAGGTATGCCAGAGGATGGGGATTGGATATTGCTTTCTCCATATCCGGATAAGTCTTTGATGCGTAATGCTCTAGCTTATGAACTTGGCAGAGCTAAAGGATTAGAGGCACCAAGATATAGGTTTGTAGAAGTATATACTAATTTTAACAGCGATGTATTAACTGATAATGCTTACCAAGGCGTATATTTGCTTGTTGAGAGAATAGAGATAAATTCCAGACGTCTTAATATAGCGAAACTTGAAAAAGAACATTCATCGGAACCAGAGATTAGTGGAGGATATTTATTACAATTTAACATGGGTGCTGCTGACCCGCCTCTAATAAGAGGTAACGGCTGGAGTGATCTTGAGGTTACAGAACCAGATGATTTGACAAATGAACAATTAGCATGGATAACTGACTATATTCAAAAAACACATAATGCTATTCACAGTTCAAATCCATCAGACCCTAACACTGGTTATCCAGCATATATAGATGTTGATTCTTTTGTAGACTATATAATACATAATGAGCTAGCCCGTCAAGGTGACTCATATATGAGAAGTACACGTATGTTTAAAGATCGGGGTGGAAAACTTACAGCTGGACCACTTTGGGATTTTGACTTAGCATATGATTGCTTTAATATGGGTGGATTCTTTGGTGGAGGAGGAGGCTCTCAAATAGAAGGATTTCAATTCCAGTCAATGATGGGGGGCTGGGGAATGGGTGCTCCTTGTGACTGGTTTGAAACACTAATGTATGACCCAAGTTTCCAGCAAAAAGTTAGAACCCGTTGGCAAGAACTGCGGAGAGGTCCTTACTCTGATCAGCAGCTTATAGCTTTAGTTGATTCACTAGTTGCTCAATTAAAAACTGGTCCAACACGAAACTTTAACAGATGGAGAATATTAGGAACCTCTACGGTAGGTGGTATGGGTACGCAAGTTACTCAAACATGGGAAGAACAAATAGCTATTTTGAAAGATTTCCTAATTAAAAGAGCTGCTTGGTTAGATAATTGTGGTTGGGCACCGACTCCTAACAACGGTGGCGGCGGTTGGGATCCTTGGAATCCTGGCGGCGGCGGAGGTGGCTGGGATCCTTGGAATCCCGGCGGCGGTGGAGGCGGCTGGGGTCCCTGGAACCCAGGCGGAGGCTTTTAAAAGTAAAGATAATTAATAGAGATTCTATGGAATGTTAGATAAATTTAAATACTAAAAAGAAGCTGTGTTACTTAAGAAATAGGTGCACAGCTTCTTTTTTAGCGTTTTAAATATTTTGTCGATATCTTTTTTTTATTTGACAAAAGCTTACAATATTTTATGAAGGAAAAATTGTATTGTTACAGAAATAGTAACAATAACCATTAGTGAAGGAGGATTATTTTGAAAGTTAAAATTTCGTATAGGGGAACTACTTTAATTGTCTCTTTAGCAGGTGAATTAGACCATCACTCTGCTGAATATGTCAGGCAGAAGATTGATAATGAATTGATGAAGTCATCTAATAGAGATGTGATTTTAGATTTTTCAGATGTTAGTTTTATGGATAGCTCTGGAATAGGAGTTGTTATAGGGAGGTACAAAAATATTCAAAAGCTAAATGGGAAGCTTATAATAATTAATTTAAACAATCAAGTCAGGCGTATATTTGAAATGTCGGGATTGCTTAAAATAATACCAGTTTATGATAATGTAGAAGATGCTATAAAAAATGTAAAGGGGAATAAAAATGCAGCCTATAAATGAAATGAATTTAGAATTTTCCAGTAAATCAAGAAATGAAAGTTTTGCAAGGGTTGTTGCAGCGGCTTTTGTATCGCAACTAGATCCTACATTAGAAGAATTGGCAGATGTTAAAACTGCAGTTTCAGAAGCGGTGACTAATGCAATAATACATGGTTATGAAAACAGGGATGGATTGGTTAAAATAAATTGCAAACTATTCTATAACTCAGTAGAGATTACCATTAGCGATGAAGGAAAGGGAATTGAAGATATATCAGTTGCAAGGCAGCCCATGTATACCTCCAGACCTGAGATGGAAAGGTCTGGCATGGGATTTACTGTTATGGAAAGCTTTATGGATAAAGTTGAAGTAGTATCTGAGGTAGGAAAGGGTACTAAAGTGATTATGTTTAAAACATTTGAATCTGTTAAGGAACAGTAGCGTTAATATCATTACAATGAAAATATATAATTTATAGGAGTAATTATGGATGAAATATTTGAAAAAGATACTTTAGATCTAATTAAAAAAGCTAAAAAAGGTGATAAGTACGTTCAATCTATTTTGGTTGAAAAAAATATTGGTCTTGTATGGAGTATCGTCAAAAGATTTCAAAACAGAGGATATGAGGCTGAAGACATTTTTCAAATAGGATGTATCGGACTTATTAAAGCCATTAACAAATTTGACGACTCTTTTAATGTGAAATTTTCTACATATGCAGTTCCTATGATAATAGGAGAAATTAAACGATTTATAAGAGATGATGGAATGATAAAGGTAAGTCGTTCTTTAAAAGAACTGGCTAATAAAACCAGAATAACAAAAGAAATTATGACAAAGGAGTTTGGAAGGGAGCCTTCTATAAATGAGATTTCTAAGCGCCTGAACATTCCAAAAGAAGAAATTGTTATGTCTTTAGAAGCAAGTTATACTCCCGAATCTCTGTATAGCGCAGTAGGAGAAGGGGAAAGTTCTTCAATGTTATTAATTGACAGAATTGATAATGAAAGAAGTGACAATGAAGTAGATCTTGTAGATAAAATAGATTTAAGGAATGTACTGGAAACATTAAAACCTCGGGAAAAACAAATAATTATTTTAAGGTACTACAAAGAAAAAACCCAGTCCCAAATTGCAAAAATGCTTGGTATATCTCAAGTTCAAGTTTCTAGAATTGAAAAAAAGATATTAGAAGATATACGAAAAAAAATGAAGCATGTATAAAAAATATCTTTTGTATAGGAATTTGCACAATATTATAATTTTTTTGTATATTGTTTTAAGATTTTCAAATACTATATACTACTATTTTTAAAAATATAAATTATAAAGGTGAAGTTATGACAGGAACAATAACGAAGAACAAGATTTTTTTTATTATACTAAGTTTGTTGATTATAATTGGAATTTTAATTATTTGCGTTGGTTCCCAAAGAAAAAAGGGAATTCCATCAAAAGGGGTTTTTGTAATAAAAAACTCTCAAAGCTTGAAAAAATCATAAGTAGCGTAAAAAATAATTTTAAAAAGAAGGATTTTATGAACCAACTATAGAATATAAAACTATAGAATATAAAATAGTATGTTTTTTTAATTTAGAACAACTCATTTCTCCAATGGTGTAAGTTCGCATATCAATTGCTTATTTTAAAATAAGGTGGTAATAAAATATGAATGTAGAACATATAAATCCATTTATTGAAGCAAGTCAGACAGTATTAAAGCAAATAACAGGGATAGATGCTAAGTTAGGAAAAATTTTCATAAAAGATTCTCCTTATGCTAGTGATAATATACTTATAATTGTAGGACTTACAGGAAAGATTCGAGGACAGGCTGTTTTTGCTATGAACAAGTCTGTTGCTTTGGATATTGCTTCAAGTATGATGGGGGGGATGGAAGCAGTTGAACTGGATGAATTATCAAAAAGTGCCATATCTGAACTTGCCAACATGATACTTGGAAATACAGCTACTATATTATATAACAAAGGAATTGGTATTGAAATTACCCCGCCTACCTTTCTAATGGGGGAAAATTTACAAATATCCAATTCTAAAATGACAACTATATGCATCCCTCTTTTACTTGAAGATGATAAACAATTACAAATAGATATTTCAATAGTTAAATAATTAATTCTTCAGTATCTTTCATATGTAAATAAAAATCTTTTTTCCCTGCCCTTTGATTCTAAATAATAAATATAAAAAATTAAATACAGTAAAATAGTTGTTTAATTTAAATAAACTATTGGTAAGTTATAATTGTAGCTACCCTTTCTATATGTTATAATATGTTATAATATTAACATGATTCAAGTAAGAGTTGAGAGGGGTATAGAGTAGCTAATGAACATAGTTTTAGTTGAACCTGAGATACCACAAAATGCAGGAAATATTGCCAGAACATGTGCAGCAACAGGTACTAATTTGCATATGGTTAAACCTTTGGGGTTTTCTGTAGATGATAAATATTTAAAACGTGCTGGCCTTGATTATTGGGAACAAGTTAATATAAGCTATTATGACAGCTTTAAACAGTTAATTGAAAAACACAGTGATGGTGTTTTCTTTTATGCTACAACAAAAGCTGTCAATTCTTATGCAGATGTGAGCTATCCCGAGAATGCTTTTATTGTATTTGGCAAGGAAACAGCAGGTTTGCCAGAAGAAATTTTATTTAATAATAAAGATAGATGTATTAGGATTCCTATGAAGGAAGGAGCAAGGTCTTTGAATCTTTCTAACTCTGTTGCAATTATACTGTATGAGGCCTTGAAGCAAAATAATTTTAATAGTTTAAATTTAAAAGGAAAACTTACGCAATATACTTGGTGAGGAGAGAAATTAATGGTTAACCGAGACAGGATAATAAATGAATTTATCCAACTAACAAAAATTGACAGCATATCCTTATATGAAAGAGAAATGGCAGATGTATTAAAGATAAAAATGCTCAAAGAAGGTATTAATGTAAAAGAAGACAATGTGGGAAAGAAAATAGGAGGAAATGCAGGAAATCTTATATGCACTTTTAAGGGAAATAAAAATGTTTCTCCTATAGTTTTAATGGCTCATATGGATACAGTTACGCCAGGTATAGGTAAAAAACCAAAATTAGATGGTAATGTTATAAAATCAGACGGAACCACTGTACTTGGTGGAGATGATGTGGCTGGTATTGTATGCATATTAGAGGCTTTAAGGGTTTTAAAAGAGCAAAATATAGAGCATGGGGATATTTATGTTGTTTTTACCGTTGCAGAGGAAGTGGGATTATTAGGTGCAAAAAATCTTGATTTTAACGCTATAGATGCTAAATATGGATTTGTTATGGATCTTGGAGGAGAAATTGGGTTTGTAGCAACATCTGCCCCTACTCAAAATACATTTGATATAATAATAACAGGGAAAGCTGCACATGCAGGGATTGAACCGGAAAAAGGGATAAGTGCAATTGAAATAGCAGCTGATGCCATATCAAAAATGAAATTAGGAAGAATAGATGATGAGACAACTGCTAATATTGGAAAGATAAAAGGGGGAGAAGCTACAAATATTGTATGTGAAGAGGTTGAAATACGTGCTGAGGCAAGAAGCAGGGATAATGAAAAATTAAAAGCACAGACTGAGCATATGAAAAGTTGTTTTAAGGAATCTGCTAATAAATTTGGCGGAAGGGTTGTATTTAAAACAGAGCATCTTTATCCTGCATATAGAATTGATGAAAGTGAAGATATAATATCAATTTTAAAAACTGCATCTGAAAAAGCAGGGATAGAATTAAAATTAGGGGAAACCGGAGGAGGAAGCGATACAAATATTATAAATTTCAAAGGTATAAAAGCTGTTAATATCAGCGTTGGAATGGACAAAGTTCATAGTGTAGAAGAACAAATTAATATTGACCATATGGTAAAGGCTACTGAGTTTTTAATTTCTATAATACAGTCGATTTATTAACATATTTACTTACAAAAAAGATGGGGAGGTTTTTTTCTGAAGAAAATAACATTAGAATATAAAAATTTATTTGATAACTATTTAAATGAAAGTGATTTTATGGCCTCAGAAATGAACTTTACTAATTTATTTATGTGGAGAGATTTTTATAATTTTAAGTTCTTTGAAATAAATGAAATGATATGCTTAATGGCTTTTCCAGAAGGAGAAGAGCCCTTTGCCTATGCGCCTATAGGAAGCTATACTCCTGAAAAGTTTAAATTATCTGTAAACGCTATAAGGGAATATTTTAATGAAAACGGTTGGAGGTTTGTATTTAAAAGGGTTGAAGAAAGTAAGTTGAAGTTTTTTGAAAATTATATAGACGGACAAGTAAAAATTGAATATGACAGAGATAACAGTGACTATATTTATTTGACTGAAGATTTGATAAATTTAAAAGGCAGGAAGTATCATAGCAAAAGAAATCATATAAATAATTTTTTAAAAACATATGAATATGAATATGTGGAATTAAATGAGACAAATATAGAGGAAGCATTGAAAATAGATGAAGAGTGGTATTTTAATAGAGATGACAGTCAAAATAGTGATATGTATCCAGAAAGGTTAGCAAATAGAGAGGCACTAAAAAACTATAGTAAATTAGATTATAAGGGAGCATTGATTAAAGTTAATGGAAAATTTGAAGCTTATACAGTTGGTGAAATAATAAAAAATCACTATGCAGTAATTCATATTGAAAAAGCAAATAGAAATATAAAAGGTCTTTATACTTTCATTAATCAAAAATTTTGTGAACGCGGGTTAGGAAGTGTTTTATATATAAATAGAGAGCAAGACCTTGGAGTAGAAAGTCTAAGGATAGCCAAAAGCTCCTATAATCCTATTAAATATATAAATAAATATAATATATACATTAACTAAATATAATTTTTGCTGTTAAATTTATAATATTCTAGGGAAATTAGTGAAGGTTTTTATAGAAATATATCAAAAATTGAAGTATAATAGTTTATAGATGATTATATAATTATGGAGTTAAATATGAACAATATTGTAATGGATTCAGGTAAAAAATTAAATTTAGAATCAAGTAAAAAGAAAAAAACACTAAGGGAGCATTTTATGAATTTAATTGAGCAGTATTTTAATACTGCTTTTAGAAAAGCAGAGTTTTTGCTGTTTTTCTTAATATCTTTTTCTTTTTCCATTATTCAGATATTGCTTTCTCCTAATACTGAACATAATTTAAGGGGATTTATAACCAATATACAATCATCTATACTTTTTATACTGGCCTTTAGGTTTGGGTATTTAGGATTAATAGTAGCTAGTTTTGTTATAACCTTTGATGTGGCGATAATGTTTGTTATATATTATAGTTTAGAAATGGTACCTTGGGGAATTTTGGGTTTGTCTCTCAAAATATCTACAGGAATAATATCTGTTTTTGTTGCAATTCTTTCATCTAAGCAGGAGGTTCAGAAGAAAAAGCTTCAAATGCTAGCTATTACAGACGAATTGACTGGGGCATATAATCAGAGATTTTTTCATAATATTCTTGATGAAGAAATACAAAAAGCCAAAAAAAACAATTTATCCTTAGGGCTTATGATGATAGATATTGATGATTTTAAAATGTACAATGACATATATGGGCATAGTTTTGGAGATATAATTTTAAAAGATACAGTGGTAATTTTAAAAAGCTTGATAGAGGAAAAAGAAGCTTACATATGTAGATATGGTGGGGACGAATTTGCAATAATAATAAAAGGTGGGAATTTAGAAACCTTAGAAAGAGAAGCAAAGAGAATTCAAAAAGAGTTTGAAGAAAAAAAGGTTATGTATTACAAAAGTTCCTTATATGATAAACTTACATTATCAATAGGTTTTTCAGAGTATCCAACCAAGGCTAAGAGTAAAAATGAGCTTATATACCAAACGGACATGGCACTTTATAATGCTAAAAACTTAGGAAAAGATAAAGTACATTTATATAAAGATGCTATTTTACAAATTCGTAAACATATTAGTTCAGATCATCAACAGTTGATAGGTATATTTAAAGGATTACTTAGTACCATATCCGCAAAAGATATGTATACATTAGGTCATTGCCAGCGAGTTTCTACGTATGCAGTAGCTCTTGCTGAAGCTATGGGGCTTGATTTAAAGGAAGTGTGCATAATTCAGTATGCAGCGATGTTGCATGATATAGGCAAAATTGAAATACCTAAATTTATTTTAAATAAAAAAGAGCCATTGACTAAAGAGGAATTGGATTTATTGAGACAGCATCCAGTATATAGCCAGAATATTTTGGAACCTTTAGAGGGAATGGATAAACTTACAGATTATGTACGCCATCACCATGAAAGATATGATGGAAAGGGATATCCTGATGGACTAGCAGGGGAAGAGATAAGTTTAGGAGCGAGAATACTATGCGTGGCGGATTCCTATGATGCAATGATATCTGAACGTCCTTATAGTAGGAAAATGACTCAAGAACAGGCATTTAAAGAATTAGAAAAAAATGCAGGAACTCAGTTTGAACCTAAAATTGTGAAAATATTTATAGATGTAATGAAAGAACAAAAACTAGACATATAAAATAAATTAATAATAAAAACATATAGAAAATGGTGGGGATATAGTGAGGAAATTAAAATTCTATTTTCCAAAAAACAAAAGAAAAAATATTAGTAGATTTTGCAAAATATTGTCCGCAGCCTCATTTTTACCGAATAATATTTTAACAAATGAGGAGATAATAGAAAGTAATTCCTTGCCCTTTAAAAGCAGTGTAATAGAAAAGACAATTGGAGTAAAAACAAGACATATTGCAGATGATTGTTATGATGACAGCGAGATGCTTTTTGAATCCGCCAAAAAATGCCTTGATAACTATGGATTAATGCCTGATGACTTATCTAGAATTATAGTGAATAAATATTATGGGGACAATTTTTTGCCAATGACTGCCAGCAGATTGCAGGGAAAACTTAAAAGCAATATGGCTATGCATGCTTTTGATGTAGATGGTGGCATAACTTCATTTTTGCATTCAGTGGATTTGATATCAAAATATATAGATACAGGGGATGAGTATATTCTTTTATCATCTGGGGGTATTCATACAAAACTTATAAGCAAAAAAGACCCTAGGGTAGCCTTTTTATTTGGGGATGCATCTGCCTCTTTGTTGTTTGGAAAATCAGAAAAGCAACATATTTTAGCAAGTTATTTTTATTCTAATTATGAATATAGCCATTTGGCATTTTCTATAAGCCCGTTAAGTGCAATAGATGGAACTGATGAAACAGTACCTTTTGAGAAGTTAACATATATATATGATACATATAAAATGGGAAATTGGAAGGAAGCTGAGGAGTTTTTCAGAGAGGCCACTTCTGTGGTTTCTAACAATTTACTTGAAGAAAGTGGACTTAATATGAATGATATTGATTTAGTATTGGTAACAGAAAATAACAAAAAAATATGGGAACTTACTTTGGAAACATTGGGGGTTAATGAAGACAAAAGCATTTCATTGTTGAGGGATTATGGAAACACCATGTCTGCTATGCTCCCATTGTTAATAGATAAAGGAATCAGCACAGGCAAAATTGTTGAAGGCATGAATGTAATGATGATTTCCCACGGCGAAGGGATAAGCGGTGGAGGAATTATCTACAAAGTATAATATTTAGGAGGGATGTAAAATGAATTATGATGACATTTATCAAAGAGCAAAAGAAGTAATTGCTGATTATTTGCGTGTTGAAGAAAATGAGGTAAATTTAGAAACAGATTTAGTAGAAGATCTTTGTGCTGATTCAATAGCATTAGTAGAATTAGGTTTTAAGTTTTCAGAAATTTTTTCAATTCCCATGATGGATGCACAACCAGAATCATTTATAGTAAAAAATATTGTGGATTTTGTTAAAGATAATATAAAAATCAAAGATAGTGTAAAAAGCTAATAAGTTATCTTAAGCCCTAAAGTATAGTAGTTTGAAATGTAGAATCGTTCAAAGTAATATTAACGAGAAATTTAGAAATAAAAATAATAGTATATAATACAGGGGGGCAAAATGAAAACAAATACTTATTCTTCAGCTATTTCATTTCCAGATATTAAGCCTTTACGTATTAATAGATATGCAAAAATTGTATCTACTGGTGTTGGTGTTCCTAAAAAGGTTATGACTAATCAGGATATCATTGATAAATATGATTATGTAGCCACTGATAGAGCTATTCAATTTTCCATTGGAATAAAAGAAAGAAGATGGGTTAGTGAAGATGAAAGTTTTGAAGGTTTGATGGCTGAGGCAATTACTCAGTGTTTAGAAAGAGCAAATGTAAACATCGAAGAAGTAGACAGGATTATATACACAAAGTTACTTAGCGTACAAAATATACCGGCATCAACGGTGGCAGTATTAAAAAAGCTTGGTGTCAAAAAGGGAATACCCGGATTTGATGTTACTTGTGCATGTAGTGGCTTTGTGCATGTTATGGATATGGCATTAAAATATATTGCTACAGGAGATGATTATGTCCTTATATTAGGAGGGGGAATATCATCTAAAAGGATACAGCAGTGCAAAAATCCAAGTACCAAAACAGTATTTTTATTTGGGGATGGTATTGTTGCAATGCTTTTAGGCCCTTCTAAAACTAAGCATTTTTTCTCATCTTATATTTTTACCAACCACCAATTATATGATAACGCTTTTATTCCTTGTGGAACCACTATGTTAGCAAAAGGTTATCACGACACTGGAAATGATATTCTTACTATGCAAATAGTAGATGGTAAAGTAATTTTAGATTCGGCGGTGGAGTATACAAAAATAATAGCAGACAAACTTTTATCAATGGCTAATATCACTTTAGATGAGGTGGATTATTTTATAACTTCGGATCAGTCAACCAGGATATGGGAAGCACAAGTAAAAGCTTTAGGAATTCCCTTTGAAAAAAGCTTAAGTTTATTTGAAAGGTATGGAAACACTGTGGCAGCCATGAGTCCTTTAATATTAAATGAGTTAATAAGCTCAAACAGAATAAAAAGAGGGGATATTGTAATGATGATGGCCCATGGTGCAGGAGCAAGCAGTGGAGGATTGCTTTTTAAGTATTAAAAAAATTATATTTTGGGGGGATTTATGTGAATTATTGTGATTTCTTATTTAATAACAATGATAAGTATCTTAACAACGAAGCAATTGTTGATATAGAAAAAGGTGAAAGACTTTCTTTTGGGGAGCTTGAAAATGCTGTTATAAAAGTTGCAGATTTTTTAATTTCAAAAGGATATAAGCCAGGAATGGTTATAGCAACTCATTTATATAATGGCGCTGAAGCTGCAATAGCTTTGTTGGCAATTCAATACATAGGATGTGTTATATGTCTTATTGACCCATTATACAAAGCAGAAGAATTGCCTTATTATTTAAAGGATTCCGGGGCTTCCTGCATATTTACATATTTAGATAGGGAAAGTGTTAAAAATGTATATCAAGGAGAAATTGAAATATTTGAAGATAAAGAAATAAGTCAAATTTATAAAAACACTGATAAAGGCATTGACAAAAAGCCTGAAATGTATGAATTTGGCAAAGATGAGCTGGCAATGCTGCTGTATACATCAGGCTCAACATCAGCTCCTAAGGCAGTTATGCTTTCCACAGGATGTTATTATACATTTCTTGAAAAAAGCGATATGAGAATGTACCAGTATACAAGTGAGGACAGGCTTCTTTGTTTTGTACCATTTTCCCATGGATTTGGTTCAATATCACTGCTTATTCCTTCTTTGGCACACAAGGCAGCACTTGTGTTTTTAAAAACTTTTCATCCTTTAAAAGTAGTTGATGCAATATCAAAGGAAAATATAACACATATATATGGTGTTCCCACACATTATATGCAGCTTTTAAGGTACGAGTCTAAAATAGAAGAACTTAAAAAATTAAAGGCGGCATTTTGTGCAGCTGCACCATTAAGTTACGAGACATCCAGACAATGGAAGGAAAAGGTGGGTATATATTTAGATGAGGGATATGGGTTATCAGAAACCTGTACTTTAATAGCAACAAGGATTTCTAAACTTTCTGAACCTTCAGGCAATGTAGGTTTTCCACCAAAGGGGATATTGGAGGTAGAAGTGGTTGATGAAAACGGACAGGTAGTAGAAGATGGAACTATAGGAGAGTTGCGAGTTAGAGGAAGAGGATTGATGCTTGGGTATTATAACCGTCCAGAAGAGACAGCTGAAAGACTAAAAGATGGATGTGTTTATACAGGGGATTTAGGCTATAAAATGGAAGATGGTTCTTATGTTGTATGTGGAAGGAAAACAGAATTCATAAATGTTGCAGGCTTAAAAGTTTCTCCAATAGAAATAGAATCAGCATTAAATTCTCATCCAAATGTTGTTGATTCAGCAGCTATAGGTGTTAGTGACCAGCTCTACGGGGAGGTTGTAAAGGCCTATGTTGTTTTGGAAAAAGGTATAGAGATTAGAGAAAGGGATTTAATAAAGTACCTTTCAGGAAAGATTGCAAATTTTAAAATTCCTAAAAGTATTGAATTTATTGATGCGATACCAAGAAATAATGTAGGTAAAATAGACAAGAAAGCGCTAAAAAATAGAAAAGTGCTTAAATAAATTTTGTTCTAACTAAGGTGGGGAGGGGGGATTTTATGAATGAAGCTAGTTCAAAATTTGTTGACAACATTGCCATGGAAAAAATTAAAAGTGAAAAACTTTTTAAAGTAAGTCATTCGCCAGTAAATTCACACTTTATCTATGATGAGTTATCTTTCACTAATATAAACCGTAAAAAAGTTGATACTTCCAAATTGAGATATTCAAAGGCTGCAGGTGGCTTTGAACTTATTGAAATACCTTCGCTTTACAAAACATTACCATATAAAGAAAACAACAGTATTTACCTACATAATAGCCAATGTGATGATAATATTGGGAATATTTTGTTTATTCATGGATTATATGATGAACATTTACTAAATTATACATTTTTAATTAAAATGCTAAATGAACTAAAATTTAATGTCTATATAATGGAACTGCCATATCATCATAAAAGAAAGCCAAAAAACAGTATCTTTAGCGGGGAATATTTTTTAAGTGCAGATGTGTACAGAACAAAAAAAGCATTTATTCAATCTATTTATGATGTTGAGGCATGTATGCAGTTTATAAATTATGTTGATAAAAAACCTTTATTGCTTGTAGGGTTTAGCATGGGGGGATTTATTTCTTTAAAATATTATACTATAAAAAATAAAATAAATGGTGTTGTTTTAATTAATCCCGTTGTTAGTTTGTCAAGGCTTGTATGGGAAAGTCACATATTAGAATCCATTAGAAATGATCTTAGAAAACATGGATGGAATGAGAAAGCAACAGAGGCTGTTTTTGAAGAAGTGGAGGTATTTAACAGAACATATTCTGATGTGAATTTTAAATCTGTTGCACTTTTATACTCAATTTATGATCAGCTTATTGAAGAAAAAAAATATAAAGCTTTTATAGAAAAAACCAATGTTAAAAACGTCAATATTTATCACGCAGGTCATCTCAATATTTTGAGAGTACCTAAGCTATCAAAAGATATTTATAATTTTTTCATGGAAGCTACTAAATAAATTAATTAACAGCAAGTTTTAAAATTATTTTGGGGAGGGGTTAAAATGAAAAAATATTATTATTCTGAAGAAAAAATTGCAATTGTTGGTATGGGTGGATTGTTTCCTGATGCTCCGAATATAAATACTTTTTGGAAAAATATTTTAAATAAAAAAATATCTATTAAGGATGTGCCAGAAGACATTTTCAATAGTAAAATATTTTATAGGCCAGAAGTGTATGGGCAGATTATTAAACAGGACAAATCATATACTAAAGTGGGAGCTTTAGTTGATAAGAACAGTTTTGATGCTTTAAGCAGAAAGTACAGAATACCTCCTACTGTAGCTGAATATATGGATCCAAATCAACACACAGCAATATATTGTGTGGATCAAGCGTTACAATCTATTAAATCCCCTATCCCTAAAGAGCGCACCGCGGTAATTTTAGGTACGGGAGCTCCTGGAACACATTATGACAATGTTATAAGAAGACTTAATTATTATAAAGTCAGAGAAAAAATAATGAATAATGCTAAAATAAAGTCTGCCTTTGCACCTAATGAATTGGAAGAATTAATTGATGATATAACGGAAAAATCCTTAGAAGGTACACTTCCAATAACAGAAGATAGTGCTCCTAGCATGCTTCAAAGTATTACTGCAGGACGAATATGCAATGTATTTGATTTTAGAGGACCAGCTTATACAGTTGATGCAGCATGTGCATCGTCGTTGGCAGCTTCTATATGCGGGGTAATTGGATTATTGAGGAAGGATTATGATATTGCATTTGTTGGTGGTATGGAAGTAACAATGAGTGAAATTCCTATGGTAGTTTTTTCGGGAATTAATGCACTGTCTCCAGATGGTTCATTCCCATTTGATAAAAGGGCAAATGGTTTTGTAATTGGACTAGGTGGAGGGGTATTGGTTTTAAAAAGACTAGAGGATGCACTAAGGGACAAGGATGAAATTTATGGTATAATATCTGGTTTTGGTCAGGGAAGCGATGGCAAGGGTAAGGGCATTGCAGCGCCTAATAAAGAAGGTCAGGTAAGGGTAATAGAGAGTTCGTGTAAAATGGCGGGGTATCCCGTGGAAACCATTGAGTATGTAGAGGCTCATGGAACTGGTACAGCTGTAGGAGATGAAGTTGAGGTGGAAGCACTTACGGAAGCTTTTTTAAACTTAGGTGCCAAAAGAAAAAATTACTGTGGTTTAGGTTCGGTGAAATCAAATATTGGGCATCTAAGATATGCTTCAGGTGCACCTGGCATGATAAAAAACTGTTTAGCTCTTTACAATAAAATTATTCCTCCAACTGCAAATGTTGAAGAGATAAATCCTAAGCTAAGAATTGAAGATTCCCCATTTTATATAGTTTCTGAGAAGAAAAAATGGGAAGGAACAAATTGGCATCCAAGACGGGCAAATATTAGTGCCTATGGATTTGGTGGAGCTGATTTTCATATTTGTATGGAGGAATTTAGATCTGAGTTTGTAAAAAGAGTTTATTCTGCTGCTATGAAAAATACTGAAAATGTTAATGCAGTATCTCAAAATAAACCTGATAAATTACCAGAAGTTGTGTTGTTTTCAGGTGCTACAATTGATGATATAAAAAATGGATATACCAATTTTCTACAAATTATAGAAAAAGAAAATAAGTCAATAGAACAAGGGGTACTTATAAACAATTCTTTAAATAATGCTAAAGATAATGTAAGACTTGCCATAGTATTTAATTCTTTAGATGAATTAAATGATAAATGGGATTATTTTAATGAATGTATTGAAAATAATAAATTAACATCTCTTAACAAAAAAGGAGTATTTTTCAAAGAAGGTAAAGTTATAAATTCTAATGAAATGGCATGGATGTTTCCAGGACAGTCTTCTCAATATGCTAATATGTTAAAAGAATTATATGAAAACTACACTTGTGTTGAGTCATTGTATATGCAGGCTGATGCTTTTTGGGAGGCAAAACATGGTTATAGCATTACCTCTGTTATATTTGGAGAGAATGACAGTGTGTTAGAAGAAGAGTTAAAGGACACAAAAAATACCCATCCTGTAATGTTTCTAAGTAATGTGGGAATGTATAAGCTATTAGCTGAGTCTGGAATAAATGCAGATTATATGATAGGACACAGCTTAGGTGAAATAGCATGCCTTTTTGCAAGTGGAATGTTAGACCTAAAGACTTCTTTAAATATTATTGGAGAAAGAGGTTTTTCCTTTGACAGCATACCAAAAAAGGAAAGAGGCATTTTGTTAAGTGTAAATGCAGATAGCAAAAAGGTTGAGGATATTATAAAAAATCAAGGTTTTGATGTGAGTATATCCAATATAAATTCTCCTGAACAAACGGTTATAGGAGGAAGAGTTGAGGAAATAGAAAAAATATCAAAATATTTAAAAGAAATAAATATTTATACCAGAGTACTTAATGTATCCCACGGCTTTCATACTCCATTAATGAATAAAGCATCTCAGAGTTTTTATGATAAAATTAAAAATTGTCATTTTCAAATACCAAATAAGAAAATTATGGCATGTCATTTAGGGGATTTTTATCCGGATACAAAGGAAAGACTTCTGGATATTCCTAATATTTTAAAAGAACAAATTGTTTCAAAGGTAAATTTTAAAGATGCAATTTTATCACTTTACCATAAAGGGGTAAGGGTTTTTATTGAATCAGGTCCGTCAACGGTACTTACAAACCTTGTTAAAAGTATTTTAAAAGATAAAGATGTTTTGGTTTTGGCTTCAAATAAAAGAGGCAAAAGTGATGTTGAATCTTACAAAACATTGCTGGCACAGTTATTTACCTTAGGTGTTGATATAAAACATGTTCCATCAAAGAATATTTTAAAAACAAATTATAATAGTGATTTAATAAAATATAATGATGAAATAAATAATTCAAATACTAATTTATCCAAACCTAAAGAAAATCTTGTCTACAGCGGAGTGTCAATAGGATTACCCGGAACTTTTAAAAAAGTATTTTCAGATGACAATTTTGACTATATATTCCAAGGAAGGAATTTCATCGAAAAACTTAATGATGACGAGATGGAAAGCTTATTGGATTTAAACATAACAAGGCTTTTGAAAAATGAGCATAAAGTTACATTTAAAAAGCTTTCTGCAATTAATGAAGTTATTCAAATAGCAGGTAAGCTTGGTGAAATTGACATGTTAAATGACTATCAAATAGATGAAAAGACATTAAATCAAATGACTTTAGATGTGTGTGCAGGAGTAGCAGCAGGCTATGAAGCATTAAAAGATGCAAAAATACCTCTTGTAAGAGAAAAAATTATTACATCTTCAGGTACTTCTTTAGAAGGAAGATGGGTTCTTCCAGAAGAAATGCAAAAGGATACAGGGATAATATATGCCTGTGGTTTCCCAGCATTTGAACCTTTTATATCAGAAGTGTCAAAGTATGTAGCAAGTAAATTTGGAAGTAAAACCAGAAAGGATTTAATAGATTTTTATCAGGAAGTAATCTCTAAAGTAAAGGATGAAGGAGTAAGGAAAATTTTATCCGATTGGTTTAATTTCCATTATTCAAAACTTACAAATAATTTTGGTGAAGAGGATATTTATGAATTTAATCATGAATTATTAATCCAAATTTCCTCTTTGGCAAACAACAGGCTGGCACAGTTTATAGGAGCTATGGGACCTAATTTACATATAAAAGCTGCATGTTCTTCTACGGCATCTGCCATAACAGTTGCAGAAGATCTTATAAGAGGCGGACATGCTAAAAGAATGATTGTTGTGGGAGCGGATAATCCTACTTCAAAGAAAATGCTGCCATGGATAGGGGGAAGTTTCTTGAGCATGGGAGCGGCTTCAGATTGTGATAATGTTTTTGAAGCGGCTGTGCCTTTTGACAACAGAAGAAGTGGAATGGTAATTGGAGCTGGTGCTGTGGGACTTGTAATTGAAAAAGAAGAAGATGTGAGAAAAAGAGGCATGAATGGAATTTGCCGAATTTTAGGAACTCATCTTTTTAATACCGCAGGACATCAAGCTAAAATAGAAAGCAAAAAGTATTGTGATGAATTACAGAGATTTATTTCAAAGATGGAAGAAGAACATGGACTTAACAGAAGTGAAATTGCAAAGGAAACAGTGTACTTTTCCCATGAGACATTTTCACCTAAAAAGGGAGGTTGTGCTGAAACTGAAAAAATGGCACTTGAAGATGTATTTGGAGATAAATACAGGGATATAAAGATTGTAAATACAAAGGGAATGACAGGTCATACAATGGGTGCTTCCTTAGAAGAAGCCATTGCGGCAAAAGCACTTTTAAAACAAGAAATACCTCCAGTGCCAAATTTCAAAGAGCCGGACCATGCATTAGAAGGTCTTAACATATCTAAAGGAGGAGCATATAATTTCAGATATGCCCTAAGGATGGTTATAGGCTATGGAGGACAGGGCAACTACCACCTTTTAGAGAAAATATCCTCTGAAGATACAAGAATTTTTGACAGTACAATTTATAATAACTGGCTTAGAGAAATTTCAGGCTTTGAAAATGCACAATTAAAAAATCAAGGAAGAATTCTTGTAGCAGAGGGTGAAGGAAGTGAAGAAGCAGAAGAAAGTTTTGCAGATATTCAAAGTACCGAAGCTAGCCATGATATGCAAAAAGATGATAAATTTATGTCTTACCACAATTATGAATCAGATGTACTTGGTATTATATCAGAAGTGACAAAATATCCTGTGGAAATGCTTGAAAAGGATATGGAAATGGAAGCTGATTTAGGAATAGATACAGTAAAACAGGCAACTATATTTTCCCTTATAGGCGAGAAGTACGGAATATCAGATGAAGAGAACGTAAATATATCCAGTTACAAAACAATAGGGGATGTAATTGATTTTGTAAAGGGATTAGAAAAAGATATGGAAGTATCAGTAAGTGAAAACAAAGAAAAAACGGAGAAATCAGATGAGAAGCTGGAAATAAAACAGGATGCAAAATCAGAAATTGATGTTGAAGATGATGTAATAAAAATTATATCCCATGTGACAAGATACCCGGAAGAAATGCTTGAAAAGGATATGGAAATGGAAGCTGATTTGGGAATAGACACAGTAAAACAAGCAACAATATTTTCTTTTATAGGCGAAAAATACCAAATGTCAGATGAAATAGAAGTAAATATATCCAGTTACAAAACAATAGGGGATGTAATTGATTTTGTAAAAGATAAACTTTATAAATCTGAAGTAAAAAAGGAAGAAAACAACTTAAAACAAGAAAAAACAGAAGAAACAGAAGAAACAGAAGAAACAGAAAAAACAGAAGAAACAGAAAAAACAGAGGAAACAAAAGAAATAGAAGAAACAGAAGGAATGAAAAAAACAGGAGAAATAGAAGAAACAGAAGAAGAAACTTATGAAATTGAAAGAGACTTAAGCCTTCAGGTACCAGTTTTTGTTGAAGAAAACTTAGACACAAAAGATTTTGATTTAAAAGACAAAAGTATATGGATTATTGGTGATGAAAAAGAAACGGTAAATAAAATATCAGACTATTTTAAAGAACAATCAAAATTTGTAAAAGAATTTGTATTTAACAAATATAAAGACTTAGAAGATTTTGAAAAAAGCATTTTAGAATTTATAAATGAAGATGTAGATGTAATAGTTGACTGTACTCATATAGGTAAAAAAATTGATATTGATGGTATTTCAAAATTAGAGGAAGAGACTTTGGAATTTTTAAATGGTGAAGCTAGATTTATATTTTATAAAAAGCTTAGTGGGAAAATTTCACAGACTCAAATAAGAATTGTTTGCGCAATTTCAATGGATGGATGTCACGGATATGCAAAAGATGTAAGGGAAATTTCAGACCCCTTCTTTGGAGCTTTAAGTGGCTTTTACAAAGGTCTTAGGAAAGAGTGTGAAAATTCAAAAGTAAAAATAGTGGATGTGGGAGAAATTGAAGGAGGATTTTGGGATATTGCATCTAAACTCAAAGAAGAGATAGAATCTTCTTCCTTTGACTATGAAATTGGTTATAAGAAGGATAAGCGTATGGTGGTTAAAATTGACTATTTAGACAAAATGGAGTTTCAGAAGGTGGAATACCCTAAAAACATTCACTTTTTGATTTCAGGTGGAGGAAATGGTATTACTTCCGAAATAACAAGACAATTATCAAAAAAATACAGAAGTAAATTTACCATTATAGGTCGTACTAAGCTAGATGGCAATGTAGAAGAGTTTTCACAACTAGATGATGAACAGTTAGAAAACAAAAAAATAGAAATAAAAGAAAGGTTACAAAAAGCACATTCAAAAGTAACTCCTGTAATGGTAAACAGGGAGTTGGAAAAAATCAAAAAAGCTGTTTCTGTTTACAAACTAATAAATGAAATTAAAAATGACGGAAATGAAGCTTTGTATATATCCTGTGACGTAAGAGATTATGAGAAATTGGAAAAAGCTATAAAAGAATCAGTTAAAAATAATGGTCCTGTCCATGTGCTGATTCATGGAGCAGGAATTGAAAAAAGCAGGCTGTTAAAGGATAAAAGTGTAGAGGAATTTAGAGAGGTCTTTTCTGTAAAGGTTAGGGGACTTTTAAATCTTTACAGACTTTTAGACAAAAAGCAATTAAAAAGCGTTATTGGATTTTCATCCATTTCGGGAAGATTTGGAAATGAGGCACAGCTAGACTACTGTGCAGCAAATAGTTTTATAAATAGCTTTATTTCTTCATTAAACTCAAAATATAAAAACATTCATGGCCTTAGTATAGCCTGGTCTGGATGGAAGAATTTGGGCATAGCCTGGAAAAATGAGTACCTGAAAGAGAACTTTGAAGAAATGGGATTAAATCTTATTGAGCCTAAAAGAGGTGCTAAAGAGTTTGTAAGTCTTCTAGAGGGAAAAACAAATAAAAATGAAATTATTGTAAGTAAAGGCCTTGAGTTTATAATGCCGGAAAAAATGGCTTATAAAAAACTTAATTCCACACCTTTTATCCAGTGGGTAAGCAAAAAAGATGGTTTAATTGAAAGAGCTTTTAAAGTTTTTTCAGTAAAAAGAGACCCTATTATAAATCAGCATAGATTAGGGGAAACACCGCTAATGCCAGCAGTTGCATTTATGGAAATGTTTGCCCAGTATCACAGCTTGATTTATGGAAGAAGGGAGCAATACTGTTTTAAAAACTTAATATTGCATAATCCTTGCAAACTATTTTATGAAAGACCTCAGGAAATTATTTTAAATGTAAAAAAAGCTGAAGAAAAAGAAAGTTTTAAAGGAGATGTATATACATATTTAGATTTTAAATATGGTCTCTCAAAACTTATTAATTTAAACAGTATGGAGATAAGTGCTAAAATTTCAGATTATAGTGATTTACTAAGCATGAAGGACATGGAAAATCAATTTAGGGAAGAAGATTCTACAAGGGCTGCCCTTGAAAACCATTATAAGAGGAATCAAAATACTATAGTATTAGGTCCTTTATTTGTTGATAAGGATCTGGAAAACAATAAATTCAGGAGAAATAGCGAGGGGGCTATGCTTACAATTAAAACACTTCCCATAGAGGAAATTAATAATACCAAATATAAACTTCACCAATTGTTAATTAACCCGGCATTTATGGATTCTATCTTTCAAGTATGTGGTATACATACCGCTTACAATAGTGACAGGGTATTTTTACCATGGAAAGCAGATGAGATTGGTGTTGTAAAAGTTCCAAGAGAAGCTTGTGGTTATAAAGTTATTGCAAAGCAAAAAGAAGATGGGGATGAGTATAAAAAATACGATGTGATTATGTTGAATGAATATGGTGAAGTGTGTTATTATGCAAGAAATGTTATTAAGAGGCGGATTAGTTTATGATATCACAGGAAATAGAGCATTTAATTGAACTTAATATGGAAAGTTTAAAAAATTATATTGACTTAAATTATGCATTGGTGGACATGGGTAAAATACATGAAAAATTGCAGATTAGTGACAGCCAGTATCTTTCTTTGCTGTCAGAAAGGGAGGTGGAATATTTAGAGGAATTTAAAATTTATAAAAAGAAACTTCAATGGCTGTGTGGCAGGTATGCGGTAAAAAAAGCACTTTTTAAATATAAAATTTTTAAAAAAAGCATAGTGGATTTAAATAGTGTAGATGTTTTAAAGGGGGCAGATTCTGCCCCTTATATCCATCAGTATCCCAATATAAATGTTTCTATTACTCATTCCTTTCCATACTGTATTGGAGTGGTGTCAGAAAATAATATAGGAGTGGATGTTGAAAAAATTTTTAAAGTGGAAAACTCTTTAATTAATTTCTTTTTTTCAGACAGAGAAAAGAGTATTCTATCTAAAGGAACTACTCTGCATGAAAGAAATGTACAAGCTATAAAATACTGGACTAGAAAGGAAGCTATATCTAAATTTTTAAGACTTGGAATGAATATGGATTTTAAAAAACTAGACACTGTAGATGATGAATTACAGATAGGCGATTATAAAATAAAACTTTTTTCATTTGTATATAAAGATTGCTGTCTGTCTTTGGCACTTCCTTGTTCTGAGAGTTTTAAATAAATTTGCTATTTTCACACAAAAGGTTTAAACTAAATATGTTAAATAAAATTTAGATTAATTCCACAGGTGAGGTGTAGATATGAAAAAATATTATAAATGTGCTGCAATAATCACCATTTTTCTCTTTCTGATTTCACTATTAGGCTGTGATTTAACAAGTGGAAATAGAGAGGTTAACACTTCTTCAGACATTGAAAATGAAATATCTGAAGGGGAAAACAAAGAAAGTGATGAGAAAAATCAGGAAAAAGAGGTTAGTAAGGGGGAAGAAACTACTCTAGATGAGACTCATTCAAATGAAGAAGAACAAATTGAGGAGCCCAAAACCATTACAATAACTGCAGTGGGGGATATAATGTGTCATAACTCCAATTTAGAGAGTGCATTTGACCCTGATACAGGTAAATATGATTTTACCAGGGTTTTTGAATATGTGAAAGAATACATAGAGGATGCAGATTTAGCCATTGCAAACTTTGAAACGGTTACAGCAGGGGAAGAAGAAAAATACACAAGCTTTCCTTATTTTAATACTCCTGATTCCATACTGGATGCACTAAAATATGCAGGATTTCATGTGCTTGTTACTGCAAATAATCATGCCTTAGACAGAAAGAAAAAAGGAGTTTTAAGTACAATAGAAAAAATAAATGAAAGAGGCATGCGGCATGTGGGAACTTTGGCAACTCCGGAGGATGACAGATTTATAACGGTAGACATTAAAGGCTTTAAAATAAGCATCATTGCATATTCCTACAGTTGTAACGGAAACTCACCTTTTTTAACTGAAGAAGAACAAAAATATATGCTAAATTTAATAGATGAAGAAAAAATAAAGGAAGATATTGAAAAAGCCAAAGAAATTAATTCAGACATTATAATTGCCTATATGCACTGGGGAAATGAATATCACAGGACTCAAAGTGTCCATCAGGAGCAGTTGGCAGAAAAGTTGTTTGACTGGGGAGCAGATATTGTATTAGGAACTCACCCACATGTTATTCAAAAATCAGAAGTGATAGAAGTAGAAGGTAGCCCTAAGTATATTATATATTCAATGGGCAATTTTATATCCAATTTTAGCAGAAACGATCAGGCACAAAGGCCAAACAAGGTATATACTGAAGATGGGGTTATTGTCCGTATTACTTTAGAAAAACAAAGTGAAAATGGAGAGGATAAAACTATATTAAAAAGTGTTAGGCACATTCCCACATGGGTTGATAAGTATTATGAAAATGGAAGACCAGTTCACAGAATACTTCCAGTCTTAAGAGAAAATATGGAAAAAGAGTACATTAACGATAATAACAGAAAAAAGGCAGAAGATTCATATGACCATACAATGGAATTAATGACAGATTATAATTTGTATGAATAAAAATAAAGCATTTGAGAAAACTATTTTTATTACATTTTACTAGAATTATATGTACATTTATTGGAATAAAATAGACTTTGTTAAAAAATTAATTATTTTTTTGATATAGGTATTGAAAATCAAAAAAAAATAATATAAAATGTTCATGGTGTATTATATATATTTATAATCTATAAATATATTTTTGCATTGATGCTACCATGTAGCTTATAATAAGTACTAATAAATTACATAGGAGGAGAAAATTATGGCAGTAAAAGTTGGAATTAATGGTTTTGGTCGTATAGGACGTTTAGTTTTCAGAGCTTCTATCGACAATCCGAATGTTGAGGTTGTTGGTATCAATGACCCATTTATTGATCTAGAGTACATGAAGTATATGTTAAAATATGACACTGTACATGGTCAATTTAAAGGTGAAGTTTCAGTTAAAGATGGTAAGCTTGTTGTAAATGGAAAAGAAATAAGCGTTTTTGCATCCATGGACCCTGCAGAAATTCCATGGAAAGATTGTGGAGCAGAATACATTGTAGAATCAACAGGTGTATTTACAACTACAGAAAAAGCTTCAGCTCACTTTAAGGGTGGCGCTAAGAAAGTAGTAATAAGTGCTCCATCAGCAGATGCTCCAATGTTTGTTATGGGAGTTAACAATGACAAGTATACAAAAGATATGAATGTTGTATCAAACGCTTCATGTACAACAAACTGTTTAGCACCTCTTGCTAAAGTAATTCATGACAATTTTGGTATAGTTGAAGGTTTAATGACAACTGTACACGCTACAACTGCTACACAAAAAACAGTTGACGGTCCTTCAAAGAAAGACTGGAGAGGCGGACGTGCAGCATCAGGAAATATTATTCCTTCATCTACAGGAGCAGCAAAAGCTGTTGGTAAAGTTATTCCTGACTTAAACGGAAAACTTACTGGTATGGCATTTAGAGTACCAACTCTTAATGTATCTGTTGTAGACTTAACTTGCCGTTTAGAAAAAGCAGCTAGCTATGATGATATCAAAGCAGCAGTTAAAAAAGCTTCTGAAAATGAATTAAAAGGTATTTTAGGATATACTGAAGATGATGTTGTATCATCAGACTTTATTGGTGAAGCAAGAACTTCAGTATTTGATGCTAAAGCTGGTATAGCTTTAAATGACAACTTTGTAAAACTTGTTGCATGGTATGACAATGAGTGGGGATATTCAAACAAAGTTGTTGATTTAATTTCTTATATGGCGTCAGTTGATTCAAAGTAATTTCATTTTAGGATTTATATGAGGTTGCATAAAAAGGTTCGGTTATACAACCGAGCCTTTTTAAAATGAATGTAGTAAAAAGTATGTATCAAAGGCTTGGTAATTAATTCAAATAAATTCAAAATAAAGGGGATAAAAATTTATTAATTAAAGGAGAGTGGACTTATGGGAATGATGAACAAAAAAACCATTGAGGATATAGATGTTAAAGGAAAAAAAGTTATTGTAAGAGTGGATTTTAATGTGCCTTTAGATGAGAACAACAAAATTACAGATGACAAGAGAATTGTTGGGGCACTTCCTACCATCAAGTATTTAGTTGAAAATGGTGCAAAGACAATATTGGTATCACATTTAGGAAGACCTAAAAATGGTTTTGAAGATAAATTTAGCATGAAACCAACAGCAGAAAGATTAGGAGAACTTTTAGGAAAAGAAATAATATTGGCTAAAGACGTAATTGGAGAAGATGCTAAAGAAAAGGCTGCTTCTTTAAAAGAAGGTGAAGTTCTCTTACTTGAAAACGTAAGATTCCATAAGGAAGAAACTAAAAATGATGCTGACTTTGCAAAAGAATTAGCAAGTATGGCAGAAATTTATGTAAACGATGCATTTGGAACAGCACACAGAGCACATGCGTCAACTGCAGGTCTTGCTGACCATCTTCCAGCAGTTTGCGGATATCTTATAAAAAAGGAAATTGATTTTATGGGTAAAGCTTTGTCAAATCCAGAAAGACCTTTTGTAGCAATACTAGGTGGAGCTAAGGTATCAGACAAAATAGCTGTTATAGAAAACCTTATTGACAAAGTAGACACCCTTATAATAGGTGGAGGAATGGCATATACATTCTTTAAAGCTAAGGGTTATGGCGTAGGTACTTCTATTTGTGAAGATGATAAAGTGGAACTTGCTAAAAGTTTGTTGGAAAAGGCAGAAAAGAAAGGTGTTAAGCTATTACTTCCAGTAGACAATGTTATAGCAACGGAATTTAAAAATGATTCAGAAAGTAAAATAGTTGAATCATGCAAAATACCTGATGGATGGATGGGTATGGATATAGGACCTAAGACTATAGAGTTATTTTCAAATGAATTAAAAGATGCAAAAACTGTTGTTTGGAATGGACCTATGGGAGTGTTTGAATTTTCTAACTTTGCAAATGGTTCAAAAGCAGTTGCAAAGGCAGTTGCAGAATCAGATTCAGTTTCCATTATTGGTGGTGGCGATTCAGCAGCAGCTGTTGAGCAACTAGGTTTTGCAGATAGAATAACACATATTTCTACTGGAGGCGGAGCATCTTTAGAATTCTTAGAAGGAAAGGTACTTCCAGGAATAGATGTTTTAATGGACAAATAAGGGGGAAAATATAAAATGGGTAGAGTAAAAATTGCAGCAGGAAACTGGAAAATGAATAAAACAGCTAAAGAAGCCGTTGAATTTGTTCAGGCTTTAAAGGATAAAGTTGCGGGTGCTGATGCGGAAGTGGTTACAGGGGTGCCTTTCGTATGCATTCCATCAGTTAAAAAAGCTGTTGAAGGTTCAAATATAAAAGTGGCAGCACAAAACATGCACTGGGAAGAAAACGGTGCATTTACAGGTGAAGTTTCAGGTGCTATGTTAGCTGACTTAGAAGTGAACTATGTTATAATAGGTCACTCTGAAAGAAGGCAGTACTTTGCAGAAACTGATGAAACTGTAAACAAAAAGGTTCATGCAGCTTTTAAATATGGTTTAAAGCCTATCATTTGTGTAGGGGAGTCACTTACACAAAGAGAACAGGGTGTAACTGCTGAATTAGTTAGATATCAGGTTAAAATAGCTCTTTTAGGTCTTAGTGCAGAACAAGTAAAAGAAGCTGTTATAGCTTATGAACCTATATGGGCTATTGGAACAGGTAAGACAGCTACAAGTGAGCAAGCCCAAGAAGTTTGTGCAGTAATAAGAAAAGTTGTAGAAGAGCTGTATGGAAAAGATGTGGCAGATGCTATAAGAATACTATACGGTGGAAGTGTTAAGGCATCAAATGCAGCAGAACTTTTCAATATGTCTGATATAGATGGAGGACTTGTAGGTGGTGCAAGCCTTCAAGTTGATGAGTTTGATAAAATAGTTAATTACAACAAATAGTAAGAGGATATTTACTTACAGGCAAAACCCCCTGCCTATTTTTGGCATAAGGGGGTTTATATTTTGCTTAGATTGTTGAATATATAAATTAAGTGGAAAGGAAGGGATAGTATGAAAGATAGATTAGTTGCACTAATTATTTTAGATGGGTATGGGTTAAATCCAAAAGAAGACGGCAATGCAATAAAAGCTGCCAATAAGCCTAATATCGAAAAGTTTATGAAAGAGTATCCCAATACTGTAATAAGAACAAGTGGAATGGATGTAGGTCTGCCTGATGGTCAGATGGGTAACTCTGAAGTAGGTCACACAAATATTGGTGCTGGAAGAATTGTATATCAAGAGCTTACACGCATTACAAAATCCATAAAAGACGGCGATTTTTTTGAAAAGAAAGAGTTTGTTGATGCTATAGAAAACTGCAAAAAACACAATTCAAAACTTCATTTGTTTGGTCTTTTATCTGATGGTGGTGTACATAGTCACAATACCCATTTATACGGATTATTGGAACTTGCTAAAAAAAGAAATTTCAATGATGTATATATACATTGTTTCTTTGATGGAAGAGATGTACCCCCAGACAGTGCAAAGGGATATGTGGAAGGACTAGAAGAGAAGCTAAAAGAAATAGGTGTAGGTGAAATTGCCACTGTAATGGGAAGATATTATGCTATGGATAGAGACAACAGATGGGAAAGAGTTCAGTTAGCTTACGATGCTATGGTGCTGTCTAAAGGTTTAGAGGCAGAAAGTGCAGTGGAAGCTGTTGAAGAGTCATATAAACGAAAAGAATACGATGAATTTGTAAAACCTACTGTAATTAAGAAAAATGGTGCTCCTGTAGCAGCTATAGGTGAAAATGACTCAATTATATTCTTTAACTTTAGACCTGATAGGGCAAGAGAAATAACAAGAACATTTATAGATACTGATTTTGATGGTTTTGAAAGAGGAAAAGGTTATTTCCCTGTACATTTTGTATGTATGACACAGTATGATAAAACTTTTGAAAATGTTCACATAGCCTTTAAGCCAGAAAGCCTTAAGAACACTTTTGGAGAATATATTAGCAATTTAGGCTATAGACAGCTTAGAATTGCTGAGACTGAAAAATATGCACATGTTACCTTCTTCTTTAATGGAGGAGTGGAGGCTGTGTATGAAGGAGAAGACAGGGTGCTAATACCATCTCCTAAAGTTGCTACTTATGATATGAAGCCAGAGATGAGTGCGTATGAAGTAACTGATGAGGTTGTAAATAGAATTAACCAAAAAGTCTATGATGTAATAGTATTAAATTATGCAAATCCTGATATGGTTGGACATACAGGGGATTTTGATGCAGCAAAGTCTGCTATAGAAGCTATTGATGAATGTCTTGGAAGAGTGATATCTGCAATATTAGACCAAGGTGGGGTGGCACTGATTACTGCTGACCATGGAAATTCTGAGCAAATGAAGGATTATGAAAACGGGGGTGCTTTTACAGCCCACACAACAAATCCTGTTCCTTTAATTGCAATAGGTTTAGGAGATGTTTCTCTAAAAGAAGGACGATTAGCTGATATTGCTCCTACAATCCTTGACATTATGGGGGTTGAAAAGCCTGGTGAAATGACAGGAGAGTCTATAATTAAAAAATAAAGCTATTAAATAAATTAAATGTTTTAGACCCAGGTGGAGTATATTTCCACCTGGGTTTTATTAAATTTTTTAGATAAATTGACGGATAAAAAGCCTAAAAAATAATTTATTTTTAATAATATTTTCAAAATTTTTAGTTTCTTTAAATGTTGTATATTTAAGTGTTTTATGAGCACCTTTAAGTAAACCAAATAATATACTGTTAATAAAGACCTGAAATTGAGGTGCTCAAAGTGGACAGTATTGTAAAATTAAAAGATGTTTCTATGAAATACCATTCTTTAAATGGAGAAATAGACGCATTATGTAATATCAATTTCTCTGTGAAAAAAGGGGAATTCTTTAGCATTGTAGGTCCTAGCGGATGCGGAAAATCAACACTGCTTTCTTTAATAGCAGGTCTTATTAAGCCATCTTCTGGTAAAGTTCTGCTAAATGGCAGTCTAGTAACAAGAATGTCGGAAAAAGTGGGATACATGCTTCAAAAAGACCATCTCTTTGAATGGAGAAATATTTTACAAAACGTACTTCTAGGTCTTGAAATCAAAAAAAACATCTCAAAAGAAAATAAAGAATATGTACTAAATCTTTTGGACACATATGGTCTTGGTGAATTTAAAGATAAATACCCATCCCAATTATCAGGGGGAATGAGACAAAGAGCAGCTCTTATAAGAACACTTGCCTTAAAGCCGGAAATACTTCTTTTAGATGAGGCCTTTTCTGCATTAGATTATCAAACAAGGCTTTCTGTTGCTGATGACATATTCAGAATAATAAAAAAGGAAAATAAAACAGCAATACTTGTTACCCATGATATAGCTGAAAGTATAAGCTTGTCAGACAGGGTTATGGTTCTTTCTAAAAGACCGGGTACTGTAAAAAACATATACAGTATTATGCTGTCAAAAAAGGAAAAAAGCCCGTTAGCGGCAAGGGAGGCACCAGAATTTAAAGATTACTTTAACATGATATGGAAGGAGCTTGATGTTCATGTTTAGTTCTAAGAAGGTGCCGGTATCAAAGGAACATATGGAATATTTGAAAAAAATAAAGTATCGCAAAATATTTATACTGTTTACACAAATTGCTTTGGTGGTGCTGATTTTTGTTTTATGGGAAGTGGCTGCAAACTTAAAAATTATAGATGCATTTATAACAAGCCAGCCTTCAAGAATTATAAAGACCTTTTTAAATCTTTATAATGAGGGGGAGCTTTTTAAACATATTGCAGTTACATGTGCAGAAACTGTTATAGGATTTTTATTAGGCACATTGTTAGGTACTATGGTGGCCATTATTCTGTGGTGGTCGGATTTTCTTTCAAAGGTTATGGAGCCATACCTTATTGTACTAAATAGTTTGCCTAAAATAGCATTAGGACCTATATTTATAGTGTGGATAGGTGCCGGAACTACAGCAATAGTTGCAATAGCCTTGTCAATATCCATAGTTGTAACTATACTTGAAGTTTTAAACGGATTGCAGTCGGTGGATAAAGACAAAATAAAGCTTGTTAAAACTTTTGGTGCAAATAAGCTTCAGGTACTGTCTAAAGTTGTTCTGCCTTCTTCTTATCCTATTGTTGTTAATGCTCTTAAAGTTAATGTAGGATTATCCTGGGTTGGTGTGATAGTGGGAGAATTTTTAGTATCTAGGTCAGGAATAGGTTATCTTATTGTCTATGGTGGTCAGGTATTTCAGTTGGATTTGGTTATGACAAGTGTATTAATTTTATCTGTTGCTGCAACTCTAATGTATCAGATGGTAGCCTTTTTTGAAAAATTTATCATTAAATCCAAATAAACATATTAATTTTAGGAGGTGTGTTGATATGAAAAAAATTATGGTTTTTCTTTTAATTTTAGGAATGCTCCTTTCAATTTGTGCATGCAATAAAAGTGATTATCAAAAGATACGTTTAAATGAAGTTACCCATTCGGTTTTTTATGCTCCCCAATATGTAGCTTTAAATTTAGGCTTTTTTGAAGAGGAAGGGCTAGAGATAGAACTTACAACAGGACAGGGAGCAGACAAAGTTATGACATCAGTTTTATCAGGGCAGGCAGATATCGGCTTTGCAGGACCAGAAGCTGCAATTTATGTATACAATGAAGGGAAAAAAGATTATGGAGTGGTATTTGCCCAGCTTACCAAAAGAGACGGTTCATTTCTTGTGGGAAGAAAAGCAAAAGAAAATTTTAAATGGGAAAATCTTAAAGGCAGTGTTTTAATTGGTGGCAGAAAAGGTGGCGTGCCCTATATGACGCTGGAATATGTACTTAAAAAGAATGGATTAAATCCTAAAGAAGATTTGGTTGTTGATACCAGTGTACAATTTGCACTAATGGCGGGAGCATTTACAGGAGGCCAGGGAGATTATGTAACTTTGTTTGAGCCTACAGCATCTATGCTAGAAAAAGAAGGAAGAGGATATGTTTTAGCTTCAATTGGAAAAGAAAGTGGGGAAATACCTTATACAGCTTACTTTGCAAAAAAGAGCTATATAGAAGAAAATGAAGATATTATTCAAAAATTCACAAATGCAATATATAAAGGGCAAAAATGGGTGGAACAGCATACCCCAGAGGAGATTGCAGAAGTTATCAAGCCTTCTTTTCCAGATGCAGATGAAGATATTTTAATAAAAGTTGCACAAAGATATAAAGAAAATGATGCATGGTGCAGCGATCCAATTATGAAAAAAGAAGCTTTTGAACTTTTGCAGGAAGTAATGAAAGAAGCAGGGGAACTTACAAAGGAAGTCCCATATGAAAGTATAGTAAATACAGAGTTTGCAAAAAAAGCAGTAGAAGATAAGTAAATGCATATAAAATTATAGAAAAATTAAAAAATATATCACTTTGGCGGTTTTAGACCAAAAAACTGATAGTAGTCAACCTTTATATTTCCATTATAAAGCTTTCTTTTTTTATTGGCTTTTTTGCCATAAAATTTTTCAAATTCTTCTATAGAGGTTATAAAATATTTTGACCAGGTAGGGTAATTTTTAAAGGTTTTTCCTAAATCCCTATATAAATTTTCCACTTCTTTTTTTTCGCTAATACGTTCACCATATGGAGGATTGGATATTATTACACCATAGTCCTCTTTTATTTTTACATCTTTAAAGTCGCAAACAGAAAATTCTATACAGTCATCTACTCCAGCCTCAAAAGCATTTTCCTTTGCCAATTCTATAGCTTCATCATCAATATCTGATGCATAAATTTTTAAATTAACATCCTGATCAATTGCCTGAAGAGCAATGCGTTTTTCTTCTTTCCATATACTTTTATCTATAATGGGCCATTCTTGGGAGGCAAAGCTTCTATTAAGCCCTGGTGCAATATTTTTTCCTATAAGGGCAGCTTCAATAGGAATGGTACCTGAGCCGCAAAAACAGTCTAATAAAGGCTTGGTTTTATTCCAATAACTTATCATAATCATTGCAGAGGCAAGGGTTTCTTTAATAGGTGCCGTTACAATTCTTTCTCTATATCCTCTTTTGTGGAGGGCTGTGCCGCTTGTGTCTATAGTCAAAGTTGCAATATCTTTTAAAAGAGATACCTGGATTGTATACTCTGGTCCAGTTTCTTTAAACCATTCCACATTATATTTTGATTTTAATTTTTCTACAACAGCTTTTTTTACAATTGCCTGACAGTCTGAAATGCTAAAAAGCTTTGATTTTACCGATTTACCCAAAACGGTAAATTTGCCGTCCACAGTAATCCACTCATCCCAGGGAAGTGCCTTGGTTTTTTCAAAAAGCTCTTCAAAGGAAAGTGCTTCAAATTCTCCCATTTTAAGCAGCACCCTGTCAGCACATCTTAAATGAATATTAGCTTTAGCAATGCTGGATAAATCTCCTTTAAAAGTGACTTTTCCGTTTTCAGTCATTATATCTTTAAATCCTAAGTTTAGGACTTCTCTTTTTACCATAGCTTCTATGCCCGCAGCACATGTAGCAATAAGTTCTATTTCTTTCATAGTACTTCCTTTCTAAAAACTATATTTTAAATTTGTTGTATTTACTTCTGGCATTATCCAATGCATTTTCACCAATGGATGTTATTTTTTCAAGCATTATTTTATCTTCTACCTGCTTAATAACCTTTTTCATCAGTCCCTGAAAGTTTTTGCCGTCATCAGGGAAAGTTGAATATGCAATATAAAAAAGCTCATTAAAATCAACATTTAATTTATTTAAAGCTTTTGAAACATTAGTCTTTATTTTTTCAACAACTTTTGATGCCCCGGATGCATCTGTAAAGGGCAGTATTACCAAAACATCTTTGTTTTCATTAAATATAACAGTATCTGTATACCTTGAAGAAAGTTTTACTTCTTCAATAACAGAATTATATACATTATTCATAAATTTCGAGTCAGTGAGATTTTCTTTTTCTAACATAGCTTTATAAGCGTATATTGGAGTTATAAGTATTATTGATAGTTTTTTATTGGCACGAGAAGCAATTTTAAATTCTTTGGTTATATAGTCTTCAACAGATAAAGTTATAACATTTGCACTGTCTATATTGTATTTAAAAGACTGATCAATTTTCAAAATACTTCTAATAGAGTTTCCTAAGCGCTGTGTTCTATATGGTTTTATTATATAATCCCGTACATTAAAATCTAATGCAGTTTTGCGGTAATTTTTATTGTCTGCCTTTGTCACTACAATAACAGGAGTATTAGAAGCAGCTGGTTTTGTCTTTAGTGAAGACAGAATTTTAAAGCCTTCTTCTGCCACTGGAAATTCTATATCTATAATTATAAGAGAAATATCGTATTTAATTTCCTTAAGATTGTAAAATTCATTTGGGTTTTTTATTTCAATAAACTCAAATTCTCCAATATTATCAAAAGTGATTTTGATTTTTTCTCTTTCATATTCAGAATAATCAATAATTAGTATAGTTCCATCCATAAAAAATTACATCCTTATCATATGGTATTTTAGGTTTTAATTATAATATTTCGATTATTGCTTCGTTATATTATAGTAATATTTTAACACATATTTTTCATAAGTGATAGAACATATTAGTGATAAAAGTTTGTCTATAATCATTTATTATATTAGAATATATATTAATAGAGAAATTATTTAAAAATATATTTAAGATATTGGTAGGTTAGTAGAACGGTAGAAAAGGAGAGACTTAAAATGATATTAAAGGTAAGAAAATCAAATACCAGTGGGAAAATTAAAATACCGGGCTCAAAATCCCATACAATAAGAGGGTTATTTTTTGCTTCATTAGCAAAAGGCAAGTCTGAAATTAGAAATCCTTTAATTTCAGATGATGCAGAATCGGCAATTGAGACATGCAAAGCATTAGGTGCTAAAATTCAAGTTTTAGAGGACAAATATATTGTAGAGGGGTTTAATGCAGAACCTTCTGCACCTGGCGATGTCATTAATGTAGGAAACTCAGGAACTACGCTAAGGTTTGGAACGGTTACCGCTGCTCTAGGTGAAGGTTATTCAGTTTTTACTGGAGACCAACAGATAAGAAAAAGGCCTTTAGGATCGCTTCTAAAGGCGATAAATAATTTAGGAGCACAAGCCATTTCAACTAGAAATAATGACATGGCCCCGGTAATTGTTAAGGGGAAAATCAAAGGAGGAGTTACCGATTTAGATTCTGTTACATCTCAGTATCTTTCAGCATTGCTTATAAATGCACCACTTTTTGAAAAGGACACAGAAATCAACATTACAAGGCTAAATGAAATTCCCTATGTAGACATTACATTGTGGTGGTTGGATAAACTAGGAATAAAGTATGAGAACAACAATTATAATTCTTTTTATTTAAAAGGCGGGCAAAGGTATAATGCCATAAACACCACTATTCCAGGAGATTTTTCTTCTGCTACCTTTTTTGCTGTGCAGGCAGCCATATCAGGAGGGGAGTTTATCCTTGACAATTTAGATATAAATGACCCTCAAGGAGACAAAGAGGTGTTTTCAATACTAGAAGATATGGGAGCTTCAGTGAAAGTTCAAGATCAAAGTATTACTATAAAAGGTAATGGTCTTAAAGGAAGAGAGATAGATATGAATGCTATTCCTGATGCTCTTCCGGCAATGGCTGTTGCAGGCTGTTTTGCGGATGGAGAGACAAGACTTGTTAATGTTCCCCAGGCAAGATTAAAGGAAACGGACAGAATTAAAGTAATGTGCGAGGAATTAAAGAAAATGGGAGCTGATATAAGAGAATTAGAAGAGGGGCTTATTGTTAGAAGAAGTAATCTTAAAGGCTGCAGATTAAAAGGATATGGTGACCATAGAATTGTTATGGCTTTAAGTTTGGCAGGGTTAAATGCAGAGGGGGAGACAACTATAGATACTGCTGAAGCTATAAAAGTTACTTTTCCTGAGTATGTGCAGTTAATGAAAAATTCAGGTGGGGACATGAGTTTTGTCACTGAAAAATGCAAAAAATAGTATTATTTTATTGAATTGTATATTATAATAGTATATAAATAATAGTATGAAAATAAAATGATATTATTCTAAAATTACTTTTATTTGGAGTAATAAAACTATATACTAGAAGGCGGAAGGATAATGAAAGAAAAGATTACTGTTTTAATTGCAGATGATAATACTGAATTTGCAGAATTGCTAAAAGATTATATGAGTCAGCATGATGATATCAGTGTACTTGGTGTTGCAAAAGATGGCTTAAAAGCTATTGATATGATAGTTTCTTTAAAGCCAGAGGTGGTTATACTAGATGTAATAATGCCAAATTTAGATGGTTTGGCAGTTTTAGAGCGATTGTCAAATATGGATATAGAACGCAAACCTATATATATAATGCTTTCTGCAATCGGGCAGGACGTTTTTATACAAAAGGCCATTTCACTTGGGGCAGAATATTACATAATTAAACCTTTTGACATAGAGGTTTTGGTAACAAGGGTGCGGCAACTATATGAAGAAAAATACATGACTGCATATTCTTACAGACCTGTTGTGAAAAATTCTCAACTCATTTGTGCTAATGAAAACGATCGTTCTTTTGATGTTGAAGTTGAAGTAACAAATTTAATGCATGAAGTTGGTATTCCACCTCATATGGCAGGATATCAGTATTTAAGGGAAGCTATTATTAATGCTGTTGAAAATCCAAAGGGTTTTGGTTCTATTACAAAGACATTATATCCGGCGGTTGCAAAGAAGTTTAATATTTCTCCTCAAAAAGTGGAGAGGGGAATAAGAAACGCAATTGAGAGCGCATGGGTAAGAGGCAATCCAGATACAATGGATTCTTTGTTTGGATATACCATTAACTATAATAAGGGTAAACCTACTAATTCTGAGTGCATAGCCATGATGGCGGATAAAATAAGAATTGCAATGAAAAAACATTAAAGACTTGCCCTTTTAAGAGCAAGTCTTTAATATTTTAACATTCTACTTATTAACAATCTCTTTCAATCCTTTACCAGCTTTAAACACAGGAGCTTTTGATGCGGGGATTGTGATTTCTTCTTTTGTTTGAGGATTTCTTCCTTTTCTAGCAGCTCTGTCTCTCACTTCAAAAGAACCGAAACCAACAAGAACAACTTTTTCACCAGCTTTTAATGCATCTTCAACAGAAGAAATAAATGCATTTAAAGCGGCTTCACTGTTTTTTTTGCTCAAACCTGATTTAGCAGCAATTGAGTTTACCAAATCTGTTTTGTTCATATACACAACCTCCTAATTTTGGAATTCGACAATATTTTATAATGAAAATAGCATAAAGTCAAGGGTTTTAACGATATTTTTAATAAATAATATAATCTTTTAATATAAAAAGAGGCGAAATTTACATATAAAACAAAATACAACATCTTTTTTGAATCAAATACAATATAAACCATACCTGTTTAAGGAATAACTAAAATTTCAACATCGGGCAATGAATTACTTATTTCCGTATAAAAAGCATTTTTTTCATGGTGTTTTGGAGATTCTCCCATTACAATATGAGTTATTTTATTTTCCTTTGCAAAATTAACCAATGATTCAACTATATTATCAGATTTTAAAACAGAGAGGTTAGCACCTACCGATTTTGAAATTTTAAATAGATATTCTAACGCCTCTCCTTCTTTAACGTTATCTAGAAAGTTCCATTCATTTTTAGCAACATGTATTACAAATAGCTCACCATTTAGTTGATTTTTTAAATCTGAAGCTTTTAAAATTAACCTTTCACAGGTAATTTGCTGCGTAACACACACCATTATATTTTGAGAAGAATTCAATATTAAAACCCCTTTCTACATATAAAGGTTCCCTTAAAATACCTGGCTTACACCATTTTTAAGAGAAATAATCATTTTAATTGTAAAGCTTATTTGTATATCAATATGAAAACTCAAAAGTAATGTTAACATATTTATTGGCAATAGTAAA
>FZPS01000055.1_pt18 | contig 77047 bp, 69 predicted proteins | sample 1817821 | NCBI WGS metagenome assembly FZPS01 (sample SAMEA104158645, study PRJEB21678) | metagenome | place: Germany | collected 2015-04-21
CAACATCATTGCTAGGAAAGAAAATAAAGATAAACCAATAAAAATAAATGATGAGAGTAGTGATAATATACCACTAATATTTTTAAGTTTTTTGTTAATCATAATAAGCGCCTCTTTCTGCCTATAGTATATCCTATAATTTATAAATGATAAAATAAAACGTTAATAGTTATTGAACCGACACTTGTCAAGTAGACAGGTTAAATAAAATAAAAATTAGATTGCCATATTCCTGTATTCGATAGGAGTGTGGCTTTTTAATTTGCTTTGCAGTCTTACTTTATTGTAAAACTCAATGTAATCATCAATTGCTATTTCTATTTCTTTTGCGTTGTTAAAATTTTTAATATAAAACATTTCTGTCTTAATTATTCCCCATAAGTTTTCAATAGGTCCGTTATCTATACATTTCCCTACTCTAGACATGCTATGAGTTATTTCTTGTTTATCAAGCATTTTTTTAAATCTCTTACTGGTATATTGATACCCACGATCACTGTGAAATATTGGTTTTGCATTAGGATTTAATTCAATGGCCTTATTAAATGTTTTAAATAATTGATAGTTGTTTGAACTATTATTAATGTTATATGAGACTATGGAATTATCATATAAATCCATGATTGCACATAAATAAACTTTTTGACCGTTGTTTGCTTTAAATTCTGTAACGTCACTTAACCACTTTTGGTTAGGTTTTGATGCACTGAAATCTCTTGCTAAAATATTGTCTGCTACATAATCAGGTGAAGATTTAATATAACCCGGTTTTTTACGCCTAATTATAGATCTAATATTGTAGGCTCTCATTAAACGATAAATGTAGTTATACGAATGGTTGCTCCCTGTATATCTATTTAGATTCATCGTTATACGCCTATAACCATAAGTCTTATTAGACATTTCATAACACTCAATTATTTCGTTTAATACACGTTCGTTTTTAACCTGATATTTAGGCTTAACTCTATTTAACCATTTGTAATAAGATGACCTTGCTACACCAACTATTTCGCATAACCAAGTGACATCATAAGTATCTTTAAAGAAACTTATCGTTTTATACGATCCTTCATTTCTAACTCGCGTAAGCGGGCTTCTTCCTCGAATTCTCGTTTTTTTTTGAGAACTATTTTTGTTGCATTACTTAATTCTAACTCTCTTTTAAGTCTTTCGTTTTCACGTTTAAGTAATTCAATTTCTGATAGTTCATGATTTCCCTTTTTTCTACCACGCCTGTCTACTAGCCCATCAACACCACATTCATGGTATTTTTTATACCAATTATAGACTTGTTGGTAACTAACTTTAAAGTGAGTAGAAGTCTTATGATAATTGATATCGTTATCAATTAAATAACCAATGATCTCAATTCTTTCATCTAAAGTTGTTTTTCGTCCTTTCATAGTAACACCGCCTCTTCCACTATACGTGGTTTTGTTACTATCATTATACCCTAAAACCCAACGAGCTATAACAGAGAAGTTGTGTATATTATATTTGACTGCCAATTCAGGATAACTACCTTCACCATTTTTATAAGCTGCTATTACTTTATTTTTAAATTCTTTTGTATAAGCACGGTGCTTAGTTTGCATTTTTAAAGCTTCAGATCCGAAATTCTTATATTTTGTATATATATTATAAAATCCACTTCTAGATATACCAAAGTCATCAGCTATAGACTTATAACTTCCAAATCCATGCTCATATAGTTCACAAGCATATACTTTTTCTTCATAACTTAATCTCTTTATTTTTGACATAAATAAAATACCTCCAAAGTATTACGTTTAACGTTTTGTTATTTAACGTGTCTACTTTGAAGGTATCATATCAGTTCCAAGTTTTTTATTATTATCAATTATTATTAACCAAATAGGTCAAACCAATCTGCGTAAATTTCTAAGAATAATTCGTTGTCTTCGTTATATTCTAAGAATTGTCTCATGTTGACATCTAATACACCGTCTAATTTAACAGTTGATTGTGGGTTTGCGTAAGTATAGTTTGTTTCTTGAAGTAATTTATATAGTAAGAACATCTTAGTGTAATTACTTTCATACTTAGTTTTAATAGGTGTTAAATAATTGTTTAATGCAGATAGTACATCGTTAGGGAGTGATACAACACCACGATCTGTAGTAGATTCATACATGAATATTCTTGCTTGGTTAACTGAGATGTCATCATCAGCGCTATAAGCATCTAAGATAACTTCGTTACCTTCTCGGTCTTTAACCTTAATTTCTTCAAAGATCTTTAAGCTCTCTTCATCTTCACTATCAATATAAGTATCATCTTCATAAGTGAACTTAGCGCTCTTCGCAACATCTCCACCTGTAACTAAGATTAAGTGCCATCCGAAGGATGTTTCTAATACGCCTAAGTTTTCTTCGTCACCATCATAACTAAGTGGTTTATCATCTAATAATTGTGTTGGGAATTTTTTATCAACATCATAATATTCCGCTTTAATTTCTCCGTGTAAGTGGTGTAAGCGAGCGAAGAAATCTTTATCCCAGCCACTGTCACTATCAGGATAGTTAGCTGTATGGTTAATATCACCTAAGTCTTCAAATTTTAAGAAGAATCCATAACGCTTATATTTTGCCCATGTGCATTCTGGTCTATATTCGATGTTTTCATCAGCATCGCATAAGTCAGTTCTAAACTTAGTAGAATCATTGAAGTCACTTACAACGCTTCTTAATCCTGCCGCGAAGCTTGAATGCTTACTAGCTCTATCGTGGATTAGTTGCATTAATTCAACAACCATTTCTTTATAAGTTGCGATTTGAACTTCTGTTAATGTTTTAAAGAAATCTTCAGGATTATCTGGTTCATCATCTTCATCCATATCAACATAGATTAATAAGTGAGAAGAAGAGATTGTGAAGAATTGATTTCTTAATCTATTAGCCACTGCGGCAAATTTTTCATAAGCAACATCTCCATAAAATCTTTCATAATCCATATAGAATAAACGTTCTAGTTCGTTTCTAATATAAACTCTTTCAACTGCTTCCTCGATAGTTTCGCTATTGAATGACAAACGTAAGAAGTTTTTTCTACCCATACTTGCAGGCATACCGCTTTGTTCATAACCGTTTTGGCTAAATTCTCTAATGACGTTCTCAACGTTATCTTTATATTCTTTCTTCATTTCATCAGTGATTTTTTCCATATAATCACTATTAAGTAGAATCTGTCTAACTGCCATATCCATAGCGATGTTTGGGCCAATCTTAGCTTCTAACTCTTCGTATAAGTCATCAACTAAAATTTCTTTATCATCAACTTTTACAACTACAGTATTACTATTTTTCTTACTTAAAGTTGCAGGAATTTCTTCACGTTTAAGGTGTAAATAAAGAACCTCATCATAAACAACAATTTTAGCTTCTTTTAATAAATCTTTAAATTTAGTTGAAATATAAGTGCTTGATAATTTTGATTTTGCGATTTCATCATAATATTCTTGAGCATAGTCAGTTAAAGTTTCTTCAGTTTCATCTGTATAAATAATCAACTCATCATCTTCGTTTAAATATGCTTTGATATCTTCGTTATGATCCTTAAGTTTAAATGAAAGGAAATAATAGTTTCCATAGTTACGAGGAGAAGCAGTATATCTTGTACCATCTTCCTCTGTGCTTAAAGTGTCATAGATATATGTTCTTAATGAACTTTGAGCACTTGGATAATCATCATAAAGTTTTGTAAATTGACCTAAATTTTCTTCATCATCATTAACTAATTCAGGAGCATTTAACACATCTTCAACTGTTGAGTATAAATTAGTATCAACTTCTGCTTTATAAGGATAAACGAAGTTATAAATTTCAAAGAATTTAACAAGTACTTCATCAAGTGTTAATGAAACATCAGCGTGTTCAACTGGTTCTCTAGTTGGGTTTACAACATACTTGTCATAGTATTCTTGGTGTTCAGATTCTGATAAACTACCATTTTTATCTTCTAAGTCAAGTTCTACTAAAACATCTCTTGCATAACCTTCAACAACATCAACTCTTGGGTTTGGAACTAAATACCATTTTGAACGATATGATTTTAAGTTAAAATGTCTTAATGTTTGGTTTGCTTCATAACTATTAGTAAAGCGAATATTAATTGAACTTAAAGGATATTTCTTTTCTACTTCATTTTTGTAGTAGTTTTGAAGAGCATCTTTAACATCAATATAATAATCTGATTTTTCATCTAAAATTTCTTCATCCAATAATTTTTGAGCATGAATCTTTTTCGCAACATCGATAATATAGAAATCAAGAATTACTTGACTATGTTCAGTAAAATTAACTGTATCAACATCAGTTGGGTTAATAACTACTCCTTCTAAGTACAATAAGTCAACGAATTTCGCAACAAGTTTGTTGATGTCTTCGTCTTTCATTTCTTTTAATTTATCGATATCATCTTCAAAAAAGATTTTATCATTAACGATATCAACAAAATCATCTTTATAGTTAGCTTTGTTTTCGTTAATTGTTTCAATTTCATCAGCCAAAATTAGGCGATAAATCATTTTTTCGAGAACGCTTATTTCGTTTGTTCTCATTTCCTTGTATAGCTCTTTTTTAGTGATCTTATAACCATCGCCTGATAGATATACAGTCTCATCTAAAGATCCATAAGGAATTTTTTTCGTGCTACCCTTACAAGCTGCTAATGCAAATCCTGCTATTAGTACAATAATAAGAGCTACAACTTTCTTCAATAAATATTTTGTTTTCACCTTTTTCACTCCTTGATAAAAAAATTACAGCATTTATAATATAACATAGTTATAATATGAATGCAACGCTTTCTTTCTACTTTTCTAGATGAATTTTAAAACTTCATCCAAACTATATGATACCAAATTTCTTAATCTTTATCAAAACAATAAGTAATATGTTAGAATATTTATAGGTGGTTTTATGAAATTTTATGTAATTGCATCTAGTTCTAAAGGAAATGTAAGTTATTTAGAGACGGGCAATAAAAAGATTTTAATTGATGCAGGAATCAGTTATACAAAAATTAAAAAAGCATTAAAAGATATAGGCGTAAATATAAAACATGTTACAGATATTTTTATTACACATGAACATAGTGATCATGTTAAGGGTTTAAAGGTGTTAATGAGATATATAAGTCCTAAACTTCATATGTCATTAGGAACGAAAGAAGCACTACAACTATCTGATGATGAAGTTAATGTGATAGGCGCATTTGAAGAGTTTATAATAGAAGATTTGAATGTTTTACCACTACCTTTATCTCATGATGCACGTGAGCCGTTAGGTTTTTTATTTTCTAATGCTAAATCTAAAATTGTTTATATAACTGATACAGGTTATTTAAGTAAAGGAGTTTTAGAAAGAATAGAAAACGCAACCTTATATTATTTAGAAACTAATCATGACCCATATTTATTAACGAATTCTACTAGACCTTATTATTTAATTAATAGAATATTAAATGAAAAAGGGCATTTATCTAATTATGATGCGGCTTATTATTTTTCAAAACTTATCGGTAAAGAGACAACGCACTTAATCCACGCTCATGTGAGTGAAGAGTGTAATACGAGTGAGCATATAGAAAAAACATATATTGAAGTTTTAAAAGCGCAAAAAGTAGATTTTTCTAATGTAACATTTATTGAAGCTAAGCCAGATGAACCGTTAGAGGTAATAGAGTTATGAAAATATATATAATTGCAGTTGGTAAAGTTAAAAATAAAAGTTATCTTGAAGAAATTGATAATTATATTAAACAGCTTCCATACCCTTTTATAATACATGAGGTAAAAGATGAGCCGGTCAAAGAAGGTATGGTAAGAGAAAAAGATAATATAATAAAGAAGATACCTAAAGATAGTTATGTAATTTGTCTAGATAGAAAAGGAAAAGAATTTGATTCAATTAAGTTTGCAAGCCATTTAGAAAACTTAATTACAACAAGTAAGAAAGATATAGTATTTATTATTGGTGGATCATATGGCATTCATAAAGACTTGTTAAATGCTGCTGATGAGAAACTTTCTTTTTCTAAATTCACTTTTCCACATCAATTGATGAGATTAATATTAGTTGAACAAATTTATCGTGCGTTTAAAATAATGGAAAATCATCCATATCATAAGTGAGGTTATAATGATTAAATATGTTTTTTGGGACTTTAATGGGACCATTTTAGATGATAGAATTCTTTGTTGGGAACTATTAAATGAACTTTTAAAAATGGAAAATAAAGAAGAGATAAGTTATGAAAAATATTTAGATGTGTTTGGTTTTCCGATTAAAGAATATTATAAAAAAGCAGGGATTGAATTTAAGCATCAAACATTTGAAGAAATGGGCGATTATTTTATTAGAAAATATCAACCATTAAGTCTCGAACAATCGCTCTATGAAGGTGTTGAAAAAACGCTTAAAACACTAAAAGAAATGGGAGTCAGCAATATCTGTTTATCCGCTTCACAAACCGATAATTTAAAAGAACAGTTAAGGCATTTTAAGATTGATAAATACTTTACTGAAATACTTGGTACAGATAATGTTTTAGCGGTTGGAAAAAGAGATGTGGCGAAGAGTTATATTTTAGAAAACAAGATTGAAAATAGTGAGTGTTTGTTAGTTGGAGATACAGACGCTGATTATAATCTCGCGAAGAGTTTAGGGTTTGTTCCGGTTTTATTTCTTAATGGTCATCAGTCAAAAAACAAACTAGAAAAATTAGATACGACGACTATTAATAAAATAGAAGAAATAATAAAGATAGTAGAAGGGAAGGAAGCAAGAAAATGAGAATGTTTTTTAAAGATTTTAAAGCGTTTATTATGAGAGGAAATGTTTTGGATTTAGCTGTTGGTATGATTATTGGTGCAGCTTTCAATGCGATTGTTAAAAGTTTAGTTAACGACATTCTAATGCCTGTAATTGGTCTTGCATATCAAGGAGATGTGTCAAGTCAATATTGGGTTTTAAGAGGAACGGCAGCGGTTGATGGTGCTGGTAATTTAGTATTATCTGATGGTGCAGTTTTAATGTACTGGGGAAGATTTCTTCAAAACATCATTGATTTTTTAATTATTGGTTTAACATTATTTATTATTGTTAGATTAGCAGTAAGATTCCAAAAACTCCGTGAAGAAAAGAGAAAGGAACTTTTAAGAAAAATCCGTGCTGGCGAAGAGTTAACAGAAGCTGAAGAAAAAGAAACTGAAGAAACAATCCTAGAAGTGAGCGAAGAGATTTTACTTTTAAGAGAGATTAGAGACAGTCTACAAAAAGACAAAGCAGTTCAAAAAGAGTAATTAGTTTTAAATTGTATTAAGTGTTTTAATGTGATAAAATAAACGAAAGTTTATTTGATAAAACAAGTAGTTGAGGAGCGACTTTTTTATGATTGTACAAATGAAAAAATATGCAACTGAAAAAGAAATTAAAAAATTAGTTGATTTTTTAACTGAAAGAGGTTTTAGTGTGAAAGATATCTCAAGCGAAGAAATTAAGATGTTTGGGGTAGTTGGCGATACTATGAATCTCAATGTTTCGCATATTGAAGCATTTGAAGGAGTTTATAAAGTTCACAAAATTCAAAAAACATATAGACTTGCAAGTAGAGATTATAAAAAAGAAGACACAATCATTAAAGTAAAAGAAGGATTAACTATCGGTGGTGGATCTTTTCAAATAATTGCTGGGCCTTGTGCGGTTGAAGATAAAGAGACTATGATTGAAATCGCTGAAAATCTTAGAGATAATAATGTAAAAATGATTAGAGGCGGTGTTTTTAAACCAAGAACTTCACCTTACTCATTCCAAGGTTTAGGAATTGCGGGATTAAAGATGTTAAAAGAAGTAGCAGACAAGTATAATTTAGTTGTTGTTACAGAAGTGATTAGTCCTGAACAAGTAGATTTGATTAAAGATTATGTAGATATTTATCAGGTTGGGACAAGAAGCATGCAAAACTATCCACTTTTAAAAGTTTTAGGTGCACAGAAAAAACCTGTAATTATTAAAAGAGGAATGTCGGCAACAATCGAAGAATGGCTTTTAAGCGCAGAGTATGTTTTAGAAGGCGGGAACCCGAATGTTATTCTTTGCGAAAGAGGAATTAGAACCTTTGAAAGATATACGAGAAACACGCTTGATATTACCGCCGTCTTAGCGGTTAAAGAATTATCACATTTACCAGTGATGGTTGATCCATCTCACGCTAGTGGTAAATATGAGATGATTGAAAAACTAAGTTTGGCTAGTTTAGTCGTTGGTGCTGATGGAATAATGGTTGAGATTCATCCTCATCCAGAAAAAGCCTATTCTGATGGTGCACAATCTTTAAAATTGCATAAGTTTAACAGTCTTGTAAAAGAAGTAAACAGATTAAAAAAAGTTCTTTGATAAAGGAGGAGTTACAATTAAAAAGTTAAGTATTGAAACTAAATTTTATAAATACGATATTTTTATGGGTAACTCTTTAAAAATTGAAGAGTTTTTTTTAAATTATAAAAAGAACACTTTATTTATTATCACAGATAAAAACATTTATGAAATATACGAAAACTATTTAAAAGAAAGATTTAAAGAATTTAAATTTCATTTAATAGTTATTGAACCAGGTGAACAATCAAAAACATTAACTGTTTATGAAAAAACTATTAATGAATTAATGAAAAAAGAAATGAAAAAAACAGATTTAATAATCGCTTTTGGTGGAGGAGTAGTTGGAGATTTAGCAGGTTTTATTGCGGGGACTATTTTTAGAGGCGTGAGATTCGTTAATATACCTACAACATTATTATCAATGTGTGATAGTTCTATAGGTGGTAAAACAGGGATAGATTTAACTTATGGGAAAAACTTGTTAGGAGTTTATAAACAGCCTGAGTTTGTTCTTATTGATACAAGATATTTAGAAACACTTAAAAGAGAAGAATATGAAAGTGCGATGGCAGAAGTTATTAAAGTAGGTTTAATTAAATCAAAAGAATTAATAGATTATTTATTAGAAGAAAAGATAGATAATTTAAAGATGATTCAAATGGCTGTAAAGATTAAAAAAGAAATTGTCGAAGAAGATCCATATGAAGAAAATAAAAGAATGCTACTTAACTTTGGTCATACATTTGGCCATGCAATAGAAAGTTATCACAACTATGAAATTAAGCATGGGTACTCTGTCGCAAAAGGGATGGACTTAGCAATCAAGTATGGAATTAAAATAAACAAAACAAATAAAGAAGTAGAAGTTGTTTTAAATAAGTTATATAAAAAGTTTAAGTTAGAAAAATTCACAGGAGATTCCAATAAATATTTAAGTAAAATAAAGTATGATAAAAAGAATAAAGATGATGATTTAAACTTTGTTGTAATTGCCGAATTGGGCAGAGCGAAAATAATAAAAATAAAGGAGGAGGATTTAAATGATTTATCAAGTTAAAGAATCAAAATTGAGTGGTTCGATTTATATTGTTCCATCTAAAAGTTTGATGCATAGAGCACTAATTGCCGCAAGCTTAGCAGATGGCGAATCAACCATTTATAATCCTCTATATGCAATAGATACTTTGCAGACAATTGAAGGTTTAAAAGGGCTAGGAGTCTTATTTGAAACACGGTTAGATAAGATTGGTGTTTTAGGTGGAGAAATAAGACACATCGGCAAACAAATTAACGCACGAGAGTCTGGCTCTACTTTAAGGTTTTTAATTCCGGTTTCAACAATTACCGGAGAAAAGGAAACCTTTTTGTTAGGCGATTCTCTGGCGAGAAGGCCAATGAAACCTTTTGAAGATATCTTTAAAGAAAAAGGCCTTTTTTACGAACAAAAAGACAACATAATCACTTGTAAAGGACCACTTATTCCTGGTGATTATATTGTCCCTGGTGATGTTTCAAGCCAATTTATAAGTGGTCTTTTATTTGCGTTACCTTTACTGAAAGATGATTCAAAAATTGTTATAAAAGGTGACTATGAATCTAAGAGTTATGTCGATATGACAATTGATGTTTTAAAAAGATTTAATATTAAGATTGAAGAGAGAAAAAAAGTGTTATATATAAGAGGAAATCAAAAATATATTCCAACTGATTTCGTTATTGAAGGTGATTATTCTCAGGCAGCATCTTTCTTAGTTGCAAACGCTCTTGGACATGAAATAAAATTAAAAGGTTTACCAGAAAAATCACTTCAAGGAGATAAGGCGATTTTAGGTTTTTTAAAAGATTATGGTTGCGATATTTCTATTGGTGATTCTATAACGTTAAAAAAAGTTAGACCGACACCAGAGAACCTTGTTTTTGATATTTCTAACTCGCCTGATTTAGGGCCGATTTTATTTGCTCTAGCAGCATTGAGCGATGAAAAAATAATCATTAAAGGAATTAAACGATTAAGATATAAAGAATCAGACAGAGTTAAAGCGATGACAGATAATTTAGAACTTTTAGGAAGCAAATTTGAAGTAGAAGATAATCAAATTACATTTTATCCTTCAGTATTAAAGGGTGGAATAACAGTTAACTCTTTTAATGATCATAGAATCGCGATGAGTTTAGCAATTATCGCAACTGTTTTAGAGGATGGGTTAATTATTGAAGGCGCAGATGCGGTTAGTAAAAGTTATCCTACATTCTTTGAAGATATGAGACACTTTGGGGGTAAGACAAATGAAGTTAAAAAATAAGAGAGCCCAAATAGATGAAATAGACAAAAAGATAGCTATCCTTTTAAATGAAAGGTTTTTAATTATTGAAGAAATTAAAAAGATTAAAGAGGAAGAAAATTTGTTAGTAGAAGATAAAAATCGTGAAAGTGAAGTTATAGTTAATAATAGTAAATATATAGAAACTAAATATCACAATTACTACAAAAAGATTTATGAAGTTATCTTTTCATCTTCAAAAGACATTCAGCAACATGAATAAGTATGGTTTAATCGGTAAAAAAATTTCTTATTCAATGAGTCCTAAACTCCATCATTTGATTGGCAAACGATTAGGTTGTGAATTGGTTTATGAATTAATTGATATTGATGAAGAAGAAATAATTAAATACTTAAACTTATTAAAAGAGAAAAAGTATCAAGGATTTAATGTAACAATTCCTTATAAAGAAAAAGTGATTAAGTATTTAGATGTAGTTACTATTTCAGCAAATAAAATAGGGGCAGTAAATACTATTTATTTAAATGATGAAGGTTTAATAGTGGGAGATAATACTGATTATTATGGTTTTTTAAAACTAGTTGAAAGAAACAATGTTTTAGCAGATGTTCAAAGAGCGTATGTTTTAGGTACTGGTGGAAGTGCTAAAACAGTCTTTCATGTTTTAAATGATAAAAATATAGAAGTGATTAATGTTTCAAGAAATAAAAAAGATAAAAAAGGATTTAAAGACGTTATTAGTTATGAAGAGTTAAAAGAAGTTAAAGAAATAGATTTATTAATTAACTGTACACCTATTGGTAATATTTTAAATGAAGGAATTCCAATTAAAAAAAGCAATCAAAAAATTAATAAGATTATAGACTTAACTTACAATCCTTTAACAACAAAATTAATGAGCCTTGCTGAAAAATCATATAACGGGCTTGAAATGTTAATCTTTCAAGGGATTAAGAGTCAGTCTATTTGGAATAAAAAGAAGATAGATGATGAAAAACTTTTTAAATTAATTAAGGAGGCGTTTGAAGATGAACTCATTCGGTAAATTATTTAGCGTTAGTCTATATGGTGAATCACATGGTTCATCTGTTGGCGTGTTAATTACTGGTGCTAGAGCAGGAATTAAAATTGATTATGATTTAATTAATGAAATGCTGGAAAGAAGAAAACCTAATTATCTTGGTTCAACGGAAAGAAAAGAAAAAGATGAGTATATAATTGAATCGGGCGTTTATGATGGTTTTACGACCGGAACTCCCATTTTAGTTAGAGTTCCCAACAGAGATATTAAAAAAACCGACTACGACGAATTTAAAGATGTTTTTAGACCATCTCATACCGACTTTGTCGCCCACAAAAAATATAAGGGTTATAATAACCTCTCTGGCAGCGGGCATTTTTCTGGTAGGCTTACAGTTGGTTTAGTTATTGCTGGAGCGATTGCGAAAATGCATACTAACTATAAAATAGATACAGAGTTTAGCTGTGTTGGTAATTTAAAAGAATTATCGAAACTAGATAGTTATATTGAAGAAGTTAGTGAAAAGGGCGACTCTATTGGTGCTGTTATCAAACTGACAATTAAAAATGTTGAAGCGGGACTGGGGGAACCGTTTTTTGGTGGCGTAGAATCAGTTCTTTCTAGTATTCTCTATAGTGTGCCAGCAGTTAAAGGTGTTAGTTTTGGTGTGGGTTTTAAAGGTGTTAAAATGTTAGGCAGTGAATATAATGATATTTATGTTAATGAAGAAGGTAAGACACTAACTAATAATTCAGGCGGAATTAATGGTGGAATTACTAATGGTAATGATTTAATAGTAAATGTCTTTGTTAGACCTGCTTCTTCAATTAAGATTGAACAAGAAACATTTAATTTTAAAACTAATAAAATGGATAAATTAAAAATTAAAGGAAGACATGACAGTTTTATAGCTAAAAGAGTTATGGTAGTTTTAGAAAGTGCAGTGCATATTGCTTTATGTGATTTATTGATGCAAAAAAGAAGTAGAGAGTAGTTTATGGAACCTATTGGTAACGTTAAAGGTGTAGGTAAAAAAACTGAAGAGATATTAAATAATAACGGCATATATACGGTTAGTGATATGCTTTTTAATTATCCAAAAAAATATGATTCTTTTAAGGAAGATAATTTACTATTTGCAGTAGATAAGACTGATGTTACTACAGTTGGAATAGTAGCAACACTACCAATAGTAGTTGACCATAGAGGTTCTTTAAAAAGTTTACAGTTTAAACTTTTAGTTGATCATGAATTATATAAAGTAATAGCTTTTAGAAGAGAGTTTTTAAAAGATCAATTAAAAGAAAATATGACTATTCAAGTTAAAGGGAGATTTAATAAAAAAAGAAAAGAAATCAATGCCTCGCAAATTATATTAAAACCGATTAAAAGTGAGTTTAAAGCTGTTTATAATATTGAAGGAATTTATGATTCAAATATAAGTAAGATAGTTAGAAACATCTTTGCAGAGAGGCTAGTTAAAATAAATGAAACACTACCAAGAACACTGATGAATAAACATAAATTAGTTGATAGATATAAGATGGTTTATCATCTTCACTTTCCTTATAGCGAAAATGATTTAAGCGAAGCATTAAGAAGATTAAAATATGAAGAAGCTTTAAATTATCAGTTTAATATAATGAACGAAAGAAGAAAGGTTGATTCAGTTTATAAAGAACGAAAAATATATGATTTAAAGAAAATAAAAGAGTTTATTAAAACTATTCCTTATGAACTAACAAAAGATCAAAAAGATGCAGTTAATGATATCTTTCGAGATTTTAAAAAGACACATGCGGTTAAAAGATTAATTCAAGGTGATGTTGGTTCGGGTAAAACAATAGTTGTAGCGATTGCGATTTATGGTGCGAAGACTGCTGGCTTTCAAAGCGCAATAATGGCACCGACAGAAGTGCTTGCGAATCAGCACTATGAAACATTTGTTAATAATCATCCTGAAATTAAAACATGCTTATTAACAGGTTCAACAAAAAACAAAGAAAAATTAAAAGAAAAAATTAAAAGTAATGAATATGATTTAATTATTGGAACACACGCATTAATAACTGATGATACTGAGTTTCATAAGTTAGGATTTGTTGTAATAGATGAGCAGCATAGGTTTGGAGTTCTTGCAAGAGAAAAACTTGAAACTAAAGGTAATCCTGATATATGTTATTTAACTGCAACGCCTATTCCAAGAACGTTAGCGATAGTTGTTTTTGGCGATATGGAAATATCCAACATCTATGAAAAACCAGAAGGTAGATTAGAGGTTATTACGAAGTATTTCACAACTGAACAAGAACATAGCGTTTTTGAGCATGTTAAAAAGGAATTAGAAAAAGGTAATCAAGCATACTTTGTTGCGCCAGCGATTGATAGCGAACATAGAGGCGAAACAGTCTTAAATTTATATGAAAGAGTTAAAGAAATATTTACTGAACCTATCTTTGTCTTACACGGACAATTATCAAGCGCTGAAAAACAATCAGTTATGGAAAAGTTTAGCGAGACAAAAGGAGCAATTTTAATTTCCACAACAGTTGTTGAGGTTGGGTTAGATATTAAAGATGCAACGATGATGATTATCTTTGATGGTAAATATTTTGGGTTAAGTCAACTTCATCAGTTAAGAGGTAGAGTTGGTAGAAGCGATAAACAAAGTTATTGTTATGTTATAAGCGATGAAGCAGATATTGAAAGACTGCAAATATTTGAAAAGAATAACGACGGGTTTGTTTTATCAGAGTATGATTTAGAAAACAGAGGTCCAGGCGAAGTATTAGGAGTTAGACAAAGCGGAATGATTGATTTTAAATATTTAGATATTAATCAAGATTTTAATTTGTTTTTAGAAACTAAAAAGGATGCAGCATACTTATTTACTAACGAAAGCGATTTTAATTATTATTTAGTTCAAAATGTAAATAATAATAAAAATTAACTTAAAATAATGAATCAATAATTAAAAGTGTTATAATGATTTATACTAATAAGTTTATTGGAGGTTTTAAAGATGATTAAAATTGCATTGGATGCGATGGGTGGAGATTTTGGTCCTGAGGTAACAGTTTTAGGTGCAATGGCTGCTGTAAAGGAACTTTCTAATGTTGAAATAACATTATATGGAAAAGAAGAAGAAATCTTAAAATATTTAACTAATAATGAAAGAATTAAAGTTGTGCACTGTGAATCTGTAATAGATATGGGTGAAACTGATCCAATTAGAGCGATTAGAAAAGAAAAAGATTCAAGTTTAGTTAAGGCTCTAGAAAGTGTAAAGAATAACGAAAACCAAGCGATAGTTTCAGCTGGTGCTACACAAGCTTTAGTAGTAGGTGCACATTTAATTATTCGTAGAATGAAAAACATGCATAGAGTAGCATTAGCACCAATTATGCCGACATTAGACAAAAGAGGATTAATCTTATTAGATGTTGGAGCGAATGTAGAACTGAGACCTGAACATTTATATGAACTAGCAGTCTACGCAACAATTGTTGCAAAACTTTATTTGAAACGTGAAAACCCTAAAGTGGGACTATTAAATATCGGTTCTGAAAAAGGTAAAGGTAGAGAAGTAGATAATGAAGTTTATGAGTTGTTAGAAAATTCAGAATTAATTAATTTTATCGGTAATGTTGAAGGCGTTGATATATTTACAACTGAAGCAGACATTGTAGTTACTGATGGTTTTTCAGGGAACTTGGTATTAAAGACAATTGAAGGTACTGCAAAAGCAATGGGTGAAATGTTGAAAGAAGAAATAGCAGCTAGCCTTGGTGGAAAGATTGGATATCTTTTCATGAAAAAGAATCTTAGAAACTTTAAGAAAAGATTGAGTTCAAGTGAGGTTGGTGGAACACTCGTTTACGGATTAAATTCACCGGTCATCAAAGCACATGGATCATCAGATGCAAGAGCAATATATAATGCGATTAGACAAGCAGTATTATTTACCGAAGCAAACATTATAGAAAACGTTAATAAAGAGTTAGAAAAGATAGTTCAAAAATAGTAGGGAGATTTAATGATTAATAAGTTAGAAAAGAAATTAAAAATTAAATTCTACAACAAAGATTTATTGTTAAGAGCACTGACTCACTCTAGTTATAAAAATGAAAATCCGACCGAAGATGATAATGAAAGATTAGAGTTTTTAGGAGATGCCGTAATTGAATTATTAATTTCAAATTACTTGTATGATTTAGGTATAAAAGAGGAAGGCGAACTCACTAAAAGAAGAGCTCAGGCGGTTTGTGAAGAAGCGCTTGCGATATATGCAAAACACTTAGGATTATCACAATTTCTAAGAGTAGGAAAAGGCTTAGATGCGGCAAATTACAGAACAAACCCAACGATTAATGCTGACGCTTTTGAGGCGGTTTTTGCGGCAGTTTATTTAGATCAAGGTTATGAAAAAGTTAAAGAGGTTTTTAATAATTTAATTGTTCCTCATTTAGATGAAGTTAAAAATATTAAAGACTATAAATCTACACTTCAAGAGTTAGTTCAAACTGATAGGAAAAATGTTGTTTATGAGTTAACAAATGAAACCGGTCCATCACACAATAAAAGATTTACAATTGTTGTAAAATTAGAAGACAAAGTGTTAGGAACAGGCACCGCAGGGACTAAAAAAGAAGCCGAACAAAGAGCTGCCAAAGAAGCTCTTAAAAAGGTAAAAAAGGAGTAAAGGAAATGATTGGGAAATTATTTGATAAAGGACTCATAAATTATCATCAATTAATATTTGAATATCAATCAAAATTAGAGTTAACTTCTGATGAGGTTGTTGTCTTAATGCAACTATTAAATTTAGCTCAAAGAAAAAGATACAGTTTATCAACATTGACGTTAGCAAGAATGACATCTTTAAAAACGAATGTTGTTGGCGAGATTGTCAATTCTCTTTTCGAAAAGGATATTATAAGCATTCAGTTTGAAAGAAAAACATCTAATGAGAAACTTAAAGAGGTCTTTGATTTAAAACCTTTATTTGCGAAAATTTTAGACTTTCTAGAAGAAGACATTGAAAGGGATAAAGAAATCAAAAGTATTACTGATATTGAGTATGTAATAAGAGTTTTAGAAAAGACATTTGACAAACCACTAACACCTAGATATTTAGAAATAGTTAAACAATGGTTTACTGATGAATATACAAAAGAAGAGATTGATCAGGCAATCGAAACAACAAAAGAACACGGTAGAAAAAGTGTCAATTATGTTGATAAGATTTTAAGAAGTGAAACATTTGCTCAGGAAACAAACATTGATGAAAAAACAGCTGATTTTTTAAGGAAGTTAGTAGGTAAATGATAAAAAAAGCGGAGTGGATAGTTGAAACATTAGAAGCGATGTTTCCTAATGCGAAAGCAGAGTTAGACTTCACTAATAATTTTGAACTTTTGGTTGCGGTTGTACTATCAGCTCAGACAACGGATGTAGCAGTTAATAAAGTAACGCCAACACTTTTTAAAAGTTATCCGAACCCTAATGTTTTAAGCAATGCCAAACAAGAAGATGTTGAAAATCATATAAAGTCTATTGGACTATACAGAAACAAAGCTAAACATTTAATTGGCTTATCAAAAAAAATAGTAGAAGAACATAATGGTATTGTCCCTAACACAAGAAAAGAATTAGAAGCATTACCGGGCGTTGGTAGAAAAACAGCTAATGTTGTTTTAGCGAACGCTTTTAATAAACCAACGATTGCTGTTGATACGCATGTCCAAAGAGTTTCAATTAGGTTAGGATTAGCAAAGAAGAATTCAAGCCCACTTCAAGTTGAAAATAGTTTGTATAAGATTTTCCCTAAAGACACATGGATTAAGTTGCATCACCAATTAATATTTTTTGGTAGATATCAATGTTTAGCGAGAAACCCTAGATGTCACAATTGTCCATTTTTTGATATATGCAAGTTTCCACTGAAAGAACAATATAGATAGGTTTATCAATAAATAATAAAAACACAGCAATTTTGGTGTGTTTTTTTATGCGTAAAATGAAAATTAAAATAATATAAAAAATAAAGTATATACAAAAAAAGTTAAAGAAAATTAACTGCGCTATTAAAAGGTTAAAAACGAATAGAAGTAATTAAAAGATATATTTGATGTTTTTGTATAAAAAAGCGATTTGACAAAAGATAAATCTTTGACTAATATATAAAATTGTGTACCTAAAAAAAACAAAAAAGTAAACAAAAGAATTGAAAATGTATATATTAATTAAATGAAAGACATACTAATGTAATCCAATAAAACATATATTTAGGAGGAATTATATGAAAACAACTGAAATTGTAAGGTTAATAAAAAAGAGACAAGAAGAAGAAAGGACAATTGTCGGTAAAATTGGAGCAAACATTAAGTTGAAAAGAAAGGGAAAAAAGCGAACATTGAACCATTTGAGTGAGTTGTCGGGAGTTTCTATTTCGTATTTATCAAAAATAGAAAATAATCTTTTAAAACCTAACTTAGATTATTTAAGTAATGTTTTGGAGGATTTAGAAATTAATGAAGAATTTCTAGCGCAATCAACGATAATGAATGAATGGTATTTAATGACCATTAAAGATTTTTTAAATATTCGCAGTTATGAAACAGAGCTAAAGACTTTTGTTAGTGAAAGAAACGATTTTCAATCTAATCTAATTGAGTTTTGCATGATGGTTAAAGAAAACAAACTTTCAAACATCCCTAAACTTGTTAAGTTGTTACTCCAAAACATTAATGTAATGCATACTGCTGAAATGCATATTTTCATGTTAGCTTTATGTCAATATTACATTAAAACTGAAAATCATTTTTCAGCTGGAGAAATTTTAAAACAATTTAATAATGAATTCGAAGATGCTAGTTTATTAAAGTTGTGGTATTTAGAATTAAGGCATGAATTAGCTTTATACCAAAGTTCATTTACATATTATAATAATGCGGTGAGTGAACTATTAAAAAATTATTTTCTATTTAATTTAGAAGATAAAATAAAAGAATTAAAAGCTAGATCAACTGCAGCGTTAGCATACTTTTTAGAACCTGATAATTTTAAAGATTATTTGGATGATGAAGAAATGTATAAGAGCTATAGATTAAGCCATGTTTATTTTAAGAGATATGAAAACTTTGAAAGTTTAGAGAAGAAAAATGATTTAGCGCAACTTTTAATTGATGAATTAAATGGGCGAGAAGATTTAGTTTTAAAGAGATGGTCAAAAGTAGAATATCGCGAAGACCCTTTTGAGTTAGCATTAAAAGAATACTTTAAGTATAAGTATGATCAAAATAACGCAAATCTTTTCTTGCAAGAAACATTGTTTGCGGGTACGGGTTCAATTCAACACCACTATGTGAGTTTGTTTGTTAGCGAAAGGTTAATGGAAAACTATAGTAGCGAACACAAGTATAAGCAGTGTTATCTTGTAAGCGAAAGAATGAGAAATCTAAATGAATCAAGAAGAATATATTTAAAGTTTTAAATATTAAAGTAATTTAATAAATACCAATGTAAGTATTAATTGGTGAAGAAAATGAAACGATTACTATTAGTATGGATTTTAATAATATGTTTTAATGGTTTTTTAATATTGGCAACAGATGAAGATATCTTTGTTTGGGGCGAGTTTAATGTGAAGGTAGAACTTGGTGAAGATATACAAGTAGTCTTAGCGAGAGTTAAGTCTAACATAAAATTAAAAGAGGGTTATGAAGACCCTGACTTTTTTGTGGAAAATAACTATGTTAATTACACAACTCAAAGTGTGATAAACACCAACAATGTAAGAACATATAGATTAGATCATAGAGCGGTCTCACCCAAATATAATAAAAAAGAAATTAGATCATACTACTTTCATGTTGTAGATTTAACTGCACCAGAAGTTATATCCTCATCTAGTTTTAAAATTGCTTATGGCCAAGACGAACCAGACTATTTAATAGGTTTAGTAGTTAGTGATAACTATACACAAAAAGACCAAATAGAAATAATAGTTGATAGTAGCAATGTAGATTACAGCAGGATAGGAGTTTATGAAATTTTATATACGATAAGTGATTGTTCTGGTAATAAGACTTTTCACACTGAAACCTTAGAAATTGTGGATTTAATTAAACCGACTATTACGAAATTAAAAGATTTAACTATTCAAGTTGGTGATGCTTTTTTAGTAGAAGAGTATTTTTTGATAGAAGATAATTATGATCCGAATCCAACAATTATTTATGAAATAATAGGTGGCACAAACGAGTTAGGAGATAAAGAAATTAATATAAGAGTTATCGATCAAAGCGGCAACGAAACTATTTATAATGATATGGTTACAATTGTTGATAATATACCGCCAACAATAACTTTAAGTAAAGATGTAGTTGAAGTTAATGTTAATGAAGAAATTGACTTATACTCGTTTGTAGAAGTTAGTGATAATTATGACGAAGTTACTTTAGATAATTTAGTAATAACAAATAATATTAATTATGCGTTGGTAGGTTCGTATGAAGTAATTTATACACTAACAGATAGTTCAGGTAATGAAAGTGTAGAGATATTAACTGTTGTAGTAAGGGACTTAATAAAACCAACTATTCATGCTAATGATATGGAAATAAATAAAGGTGAAGATGTTAACTTTTTAATGTATGCAAGGGTGACAGATAATTTATCAGAACCAGGTGAGATTAGTTTAAAAATTATTTATAACGATGTGAATATCAATAAACCTGGGATATATTCAGTTACTTTTGAAGCAGTAGATCAGTTTGGCAATCATGCATATAAAACAATTAATGTGACTGTTTTAGGTTCGACAGAAGAGCAGAAAATCTTTTATTTTCTCTTAGCTATAGGAGGCGCTACATTAGTAGGTTTAACAACTATAATTGTTATTAAAAAAAGAAAAAAGGCTTATTAATTTATGTTATACTTATATAGAGGTGTTAACATTGATAGGAGCTTTTGGTTTTTTAAGTGAATATAATCTTTTAAATAGCACTTACAAGTTAAAAGATATAATAAACGACGCGAAAAGCGAAGATTATCCGTTTAGCGCATTAAATGACACAAATAACTTATACGGTTCATATAAGTTGTTTAAGCATGCTTTAACGCCTTATATCATTGGGATGAAATTAGATATTATCCATTTAGGTTATGAATGTTCGGTTATTGCTTATGCGATGGATAAAGAAGGTTATCAAAACTTAAATATTTTATCTTCAACAATTCAGTTAGGAGAAACTAAAAGATTGGAACTTAATGATATATTACCTTTCCAAAAAGGCCTATATTTTATATCTTCTGGACACGAATCAAACATTGATAAAACAATCATCAATGATAATTTGAACGAGACTAGAAACATCTTAATTGACTATAAAGAAAAGCTAAATCATTTTTCAATTGGTTTAAGCCTTCAGAGTTATGTTCAAGAAAGAAAGGTAGCACCTAAGTTAAAGGAACTTGCTGATGAGTTTAAGATATTATTGGTGCCACTTAACTATATGGCATATAGAAAAGAAGACAAAGAAACATTTAATTTAATTATTAAAATTCAAAAAGAAGATAACGACTTTAGCGATTATGATTTTAGTTTTCAAACTTTAAAAGAATTAGAAAAAAGATATGCGTTATATCCTGAAGTCTTTAGTAATTTAAAAAGAATATATCCATTATTTAAGTTTCAATATGAGAAACCTAAGTTTAATTTACCTAAAGTAAAGGGTGTTAAAAACAGTAAAAATGCTTTAATCACTTTAACTAAAAAAGGATTAGAAAAGTATTTGAGAGAAGAAAGAATAAAAGATAAAATAGTTTATTATGAAAGATTAAAAAAAGAATTAACAGTTATTGATAGTTTAGGTTATAATGATTATTTTTTAATTGTTTGGGATTTTGTTAAATATGCGAAGGATAATGATATTTTAGTTGGGCCGGGTAGAGGTTCTGCTGCAGGCAGTTTAGTTAGTTTCGCATTAAATATCACCGATGTTGATCCGATTAAGTATGGTCTTTTATTTGAAAGATTTTTAAACAAAGAAAGAAAAACAATGCCTGATATCGATATGGATTTTCCTGATGATAGAAGAGAAGAGGTTATTGAATATATTAAAAACAGATATGGATCAAATCGTGTTTTATCAATTAATACTTTTAGTAAGTTTTCAGATAAAAGTTCAATTCGTGATGTTTGCAGGGTAAAAGGATATTCACCCGATAGAACAAATCAAATCGTAAAAATCTTAACGGAGCAAAAAGAAAATTTGAGCACTGAATTAGCTGAGGTTAAAAGACTCGCAGAAGGTTTAGATGGTCTACCAAGACAGACCGGGACTCATGCTGCAGGAATTATACTGGCGGAAGAAGACTTAAGATATTATCTACCTTTACAACAAGGACCAACAATCTACCAAGCACAGTTTGAGCATGAAGATTTAGTTGATATGGGTCTTTTAAAGATTGACCTTTTAGGAATTAGAAACTTAACAATTATTAAAAGAACATTAGAAATAATTAAAGAAAAAAGAAACATTGATATAAATATAAATAAATTATCGTTAAATGATAAAAAGACATATGAACTTTTATCTGCCGGTGACACTTTAGGAATATTTCAGTTAGAATCTCAAGGAATGAGAAATGTTTTAAGAAAATTAAAGCCGAACAAGTTTAATGACCTTGTAGCTCTTTTAGCGTTATATAGACCAGGGCCAATGGAAAACATCGATGTTTATATCAATAGAAGAAATGGTGAAAAGTTTAGTTATATTGATAATAGTTTAGCAAAAATCTTAAAAGAAACTTATGGCATTATTGTCTACCAGGAACAAATAATTTTAATTGCAGAAGAGTTTGCTGGTTATACTTTAAGTGAAGCAGATATGCTAAGAGTTGGAATATCTAAAAAAGATAAAAAGATTTTAAACGAAGAAAGAAAAATCTTTGTTGAAAAGAGTATTAAAAATAATAGACCGAAAGAATTGGCTGAAAAGATTTATGATTATATTGTTAGATTTGCTGATTATGGATTTAATAAGTCACACTCGGTTGCTTATGCCTTAGTTGCTTATCAAATGGCATATTTAAAGGCTAATTATTATGATGTTTTTATGGCGGTGTTACTATCAAAAATGGTTAATGATACAAACATCTTTTATAGCATTAATGATTTAAGAAAACGGGGAATAATTGTTTATCCGCCAAACATCAATATTTCAACAGATGAATATTTAGTGGCAGAAAAAGGAATATATTATCCGCTTTTAGGCATTAAAGGTATTGGCACACAAATAGTTAAGAGAATAATTGAAGAAAGAGAAAAGAATGGTCTATTTAAAAACTATGATGATTTTAAATTAAGATTAAATGGTGTTTTAAGCGATAAAATGTTAGAAAACTTAATCTTTAGCGGAGCGCTGAATTGTTTTAAACTAACGAAACATCAAATGTATGAAGAAAGATCAGCTTCAACTATTTTATATGAAGATTTAATTGTTGATATAATAGAAAAAGTTTATGAAGAATATGATTTAGAATACTTAGCAGAAAAAGAAAAAGAAGCGCTTGGGTTTAATTTAGATGTAAGCCCATTAACGGACATAATAAAATATGAAAAAGAACATAAGCTCACAAGTATTAAAAACTTAACATTTAAAAAGAGTTCTGAAAGGGTAGTTGGACTAGTTAAAAGGGTTTCTGAAATTACAACTAAGTCAGGCGAGAAAATGGCTTTTATTACTATGACTGATTATTTGGGTGATGTAGAAATTACTGTCTTTCCAGAAGTCTATGAAAAGCATAAAGAAATTTTAGTAGAAAACGAAAAAATTGTAGTAAATATTCAAAGTCAAAAATATGGTGGCGGCTCTTGGATATTAAAAGATGCGACAGTAATGCGATAAATAAAAAAGTCGTAATAAATTGTTTTAAAAACCAAAAAATATAAACAACTATTTTGTTGATGTACGATTGACTTTTAAGCAAAAAAAAGAGTACGCTATACGTATAGTTTTGTTACCCTAAAAATTTTTGCTATTTGAAAACTTGGATTAATTGGATTTATACCGGCAATATGTTTTGTTACCCTAAAAATTTTTGCTATTTGAAAACAACAGCAGTCAATCATATGAGATAACAGTGGTTTTGTTACCCTAAAAATTTTTGTTAGTTGATAAAAAAAGAACCTTTTCTTATAGGTTCTTTTATCTTCATTTAGACTATTTTTTATTAACTAAAACTTTCTTTAGGTTTGCAAATCTTGGGAGACCATCTTCAAGTGGTGCTTTATCATCGCCTTGAATAAGTGGTAAAGCATATTCTACAAATTCTTTTGTAAGACCTGCACCATGTGGTTTAATCCACTCCAGTGGTACTTTCTTTTCAACGTTTGCAACTTTGCTTAATGGTAGATGTACATAATTGATTTTATATGGGTTGTTGCTAACTCTTTCAAAGGCAATCATATATTTTGAGTGACCGTTAACGGCTGATTTAACAGCTTCTCTACCAGCGTTGAATGCTTCTTCAACATCAACTGCACTAGCTAAGTGAGCGGCACATCTTTGCATTAATGAAAACTCAATTGCTCGTACTTTAACATCAAAGCGTTTTTTAACCTCATCAGCTAAAATTGCAGCAGCTCCACCAAGTTGAGCATGCCCAAATGAGTCTTTAGAAAGGTCAGAATATTTTTCAGGGATGTAGTTTCCATCTTTATCTCTTACACCTTCACTAAAAGCAACAATTACTTTACTACTTTCTTTTAGTTTCTTTTCGATGTCTTCAAAGAATTCATCATAATCAAAGACTTTTTCAGGTAAGTATACTAAGTCTGGGCCTTGACCTTTTTCAATTGCTAATTGACTAGCGGCTGTTAACCAACCAGCGTTTCTACCCATAATTTCAACGATTGTTACTTGAGGAGTGTCGTAAACTGTTGCGTCATGGTAAAGTTCCATCAATGTTGTTGCAACATATTTTGCAGCACTTCCATAACCTGGGCAGTGATCTGTTCCGTATAAATCATTATCAATTGTTTTAGGAACGCCCATTACTCTACATTCATAATCGTGTTCAGTTAAGAAATCAGCGATTTTGTTTGCTGTATCCATTGAGTCGTTTCCACCATTATAGAAAAAGTAACGAATGTTATATTTTTTGAATACTTCTAACAATCTAAAGTAATCTGTTGGATCTTTTTTTGGATCAGCTAGTTTATATCTAACCGAACCAATCATGCTTGCTGGTGTGTTTTTTAATAATTCAAGTTCTTTTACATCTTCTTTACCGATGTCATAAAACTCTTCGTTTAAAATACCTCTAATGCCATGTTTAGCGCCATAAACAGCTGTGATTTCTTCGTGTTTTAACGCTTCTAGGAAAACTCCCGCTGCGCTGGCATTAATAACGCTTGTTGGTCCACCTGATTGACCTAATATTGCTGCGCCCTTTAATTTTTTCATATTATCTCAACTCCTATTAATTATTGTTTCCTTTTTAATAATAACATAAAAGAAGGAAAAAACCTAAAACAATCAAAAGAAAATTACTTTTTTAGTTAAAAAAGTTAATTAATATATGATATAATAATTTTGTTGGAGTGATAAAATGAAAATAGCAGTTTTAACATCAGGAGGAGATGCTCCTGGAATGAACGCAGCGATAAGAGCTGTTGTCAGAACAACTTTATATCATGGACATCAAGCATATGCTATATATGATGGATATCGCGGGCTTATAAAAGGTTATATTGTTGAGGTGGACAAAAAAAGTGTTTCCGATATTCTATCAAGAGGCGGAACTGTTTTAGGTACTTCAAGACTTGATGAGTTTAAGTATGAAGAAGTACGCCAACAAGCTATAGATAAATTAAGAGCGTATGAGATTGATTGTTTGATAGTTATTGGTGGTGATGGCACTTATAAAGGTGCTGCGGATTTAAATAAGATGGGTTTTCCAACTATTGGTATTCCAGCATCAATTGATAATGATATAGCAGGAACTGATTATACTATCGGTTTTCATACAGCTTTAAATACAATCGTTCAAGATATCGACAAACTAAAAGATACATCTTCAAGCCATCAAAGAGCGAGTGTTGTTGAGACTATGGGGCGCCGTAAAGGCGATTTAGCGCTATATGCGGGCTTATCAACAGGAGCAGAGTTTATAATTACTCCTGAACATCAAATTGATAAAGAAACAATCATAGAATCATTAAAAAAACACTTAAAAGAGGGTAGAAGAAACGCGATTATTATCGTAACGGAGAAAATGTTAAATACATATGAATTTGCTAACGAGATTGCTGAAAAGAGTGGTTTTGCATGTAGAGCAACAGTTTTAGGATATGTTCAAAGAGGCGGTTCACCTGTTCCAAAAGATAGAATATTAGCAGGTAGAATGGGTGCATATGCGGTAGAAGCTGCATTAGCAGGTAAAAGTGGGATAGCAATCGGTGTAAAACACGAAGATATTGTTGAATATCCGTTTGAAGAAGCGTTTAAAAAAGGCAACGATAAAAAATTAAAAGAATTATTTGAATTAGTTCCAAAGATTTCTTAATTATAGAATTAAAATAACAAGGATGGACTTGTTATTTTTTCTAATAAATGGAGTGATTTAGTGTTTAAGTTAAAAGCGCCTTTTGAACCAAAAGGTGACCAAATAAAGGCAATTGAATCGTTAAAAGACAACTTTCTCAAAGGTGTTAAAAGGCAAGTTTTACGCGGTGCAACAGGTACAGGTAAGACTTTTACTATTTCTAATATAATTGAGAAGGTTGGCAAAAAAACATTAGTTTTGGCGCACAACAAAACATTAGCTGGGCAACTTTTTGAAGAGTTAAGAGCCTTTTTTCCTCATAATAGAGTAGAATACTTCATATCTTACTATGATTATTATCAACCAGAAGCTTATGTAGTAAACCGAGACTTATATATTGAAAAAGACGCTTCAATCAACGATGAGATTGATCAAATGAGACATAGCACTACTGCGTCACTTTTAGAAAGAGATGATGTAATAGTGGTGGCGAGTGTATCTTGCATATATGGTATAGGTAGTAAAGAAGATTATCAAACAGGAATAATTTTCATAAGAAAAGGCGATATGCTTGACCAAAGAGCCTTTTTAAATAAATTAGTTGAATTAACATATGAAAGAAATGATGTTGATTTTAAGAGAGGAACTTTTAGGGTTAGAGGCTCAACTGTTGAAGTGATTCCGTCTAACCAATATTCAAATGGAATAAGGGTTGAGTTTTTTGGTGATGAAGTTGAAAGAATTCGAACATTTGATGTTTTAACAGGAAATGTTATTGAAACAATGGAGTATGTAACGATATTTCCAGCGACACACTTCATGACAAACAAAGAAAAGTTAAATGAAGCGATTAGAAGGATAAGAAGCGAACTTGAAGAAAGAATTACATATTTTAAGAACCAAAACAGACTGTTAGAAGCAGAAAGAATTAAGTTAAGAACGAATTACGATTTAGAGATGTTAGAAGAAATAGGAACATGTCCAGGCGTTGAAAATTATGCACGACATATGGCTTTAAGAGAAGAAGGTGAGACTCCTGCCACGTTAATTGATTTCTTTGATAATGATTTTTTAATGATTATTGATGAATCGCATGTTACATTACCACAGGTAAGGGGGATGTATAATGGTGACAGAACTCGCAAACAAAACTTAGTTGATTATGGTTTTAGACTCCCAAGCGCACTAGATAATAGGCCTTTAATGTTTGATGAATTTGATAAAAAACTAGATAAAGTTATTTATTTATCGGCTACACCAGGCGATTATGAGTTAGATTTAGGTTATCCTCTTGTTGAACAAATTATTAGGCCAACACACTTGCTTGATCCAGTTGTTGAAGTAAGAAACCCATATGGGCAAATGGATGATATTTATTATGAGATTAAAAAGCGAATTGCAAAAAATCAAAGAGTTCTTATTACAACTCTAACTATTAGAATGAGTGAGGATTTAACGGATTATTTAAAAGGTTTAGGTTTAAAGGTGGCTTATTTACATAGCGAGATTAAGGCTCTTGAAAGAATTGAAATATTAAGAAATTTAAGAATAGGAACTTATGATGTTGTTGTAGGTATCAACTTATTAAGAGAAGGTTTAGATTTGCCTGAAGTGTCACTGGTAATTATATTAGATGCTGATAAAACAGGTTTTTTAAGAAGTGAAAGAAGTTTGATTCAAACTATCGGTCGAGCTGCAAGAAATGTTGATGGTAAAGTTATTATGTATGCCGAAGAAATTAGCGAGGCGATGGATAAGGCGATTACTGAAACTAATAGAAGAAGAAAAATCCAACAAGAATTCAATGAAAAATATGATTTAAAGCCTGTAACTGTAGAAAAATCAGTCAAAGAAGAAATAACCATCAAGTTGACAGAAACTGACGAACAAGGTAAAATAGTTAAGCGCAAGAGTGATAAAGATTTAAGAAAACAAGTCGTTGAAGTAGAAAGACTAATGAAGAATGCGGCTAGGGAATTAGATTTTGAGAGAGCTGCTGAATTAAGGGATTTATTGTTTGAATTAAAGGCTATCTTAAAAATATAAATTAAATGGAAAATATATAGTAAATAGGGTATAATTAAAATATCACAAGTTATTTTATAAATTAATACATAGTTTTAAGTAAGGAGATTTTGAAAATGGAAGGAAAAGAAGGAATAACTCTAAGCGAATTATTTCAGGCGTTATTAAGGCGCTGGTACATTGTTTTTATTACTATAATTCTGGGAGTAGCTGTTACAGGCATTTTAGCTTTTGTAGTTGTTACCCCAAAATATAAATCAACTGTTGAGATAAGACTTGAACCACAAACAAGTAGTGGATTTGATATAAATTATGCAAATAAAATTAGTGAAACAGTAGCTTATCATTTCCAAACTGATATAGTTTTAGAACACGTAGTTGAGCATATAGATTCACAACACATTACCGTTGAATCAATTAGAAAAGGATTATCTGTTACATACAAAACTACAATGTTTTATATGCAAATTAGTTATACACACACAGACAAAAATATCGCGCAAATCGTTGCCCAACAAGTAGTTGATTCAGGAGAGCATATTGCTAATAATGAAGGGGAAATGTTAAGAGATTCATTTATTAAGACTAGTGATGCAAAAGAAGGTAGATATGTATCTCCTAATAAAGTCTTATACCTAGTTGTAGGATTTTTAGTGGGTGCATTAATTGGTGCTGCTTTAGTCTTTTTCGCAGAATTTGCAAGATATACATACAAGGATAAAGAGAGTATTGAAGCAGATTTAGGTATTCAAGTTATAGGCGTTGTTCCTGAGTATGTTGAAGTTGATAGAAAAAGACGTTTAGCAAAAGAGGAGGCGAAGTTGTAATGAGAAGAATGTTTAAAAGAAAAAAACTAGAGAACTATTCACATTTAGAAGTAGTAGAAAGACCGAACTCTTTTGTTTCAGAATCAATCCAAAAACTGATTATCAATTTAGAACATGCAAATGTTGATGGAAAGTTTAAGGCAATTCAAGTAACATCAACTCTTGCAAGTGAAGGAAAAACAACTTTAGCTGGTAATATGGCTATTTTATTAGCTCAAAGAAATTATAAAGTTATCGTTATTGATTTAGATTTAAGAAAGCCAAAAATGCATAGATTGTTTCAGTTTTCTAACGATGTTGGAATTGTTAATTGTTTACATGGAAGTGCAACTATTGGACAAGCAGTTAAAAAAACAACACATGGTATTGATGTATTAGTTGCCGGCGAAAGAACAAGTGCTGTTTCTAACTTGCTTCAAAGCACTAAATTAGTAGAGATAATTAATAAGTTTAAAGAAGAGTACGATTATGTTTTAATCGATACACCACCAATACAAATCAATTCTGATGCAGTAATGATTTCAAAATTAATTGATGGCGTTATTTATGTGGTTGCTTATGATGCTGTTAAGAAAAATTTAATTAGAGATGGCGTCAACGAGTTAAAAAGACACGATATACCAATAATTGGCACAGTATTTACTCAATATAAAATGCCTAAAAGAGCATTTCACTACAATTATTACTACTACGATGATGAGTATTAATAAGGAGAAATAATGAATTTAGTTGATACATTAAGAGAAGTTATTAGAGATTTTTACACTAAATATATTACAAATGTCCCTTTAACTAATACATTAACAATTGCGACAATGGTGCTTTTTTGGTTAGTTTTAGGCTTTATTGTAATAAAAATAACTAAACTAATAGTGTTAAGATCGTCTAAGTTACAAGACAAAGGAACAAAAGAATCATTAACTATGGCTAGACTTATTAATAGCCTTATTAGAGTTTTATTTATCTTTTGGATAGTGATTATGGTTCTTCAAGAATTAGGTATTGAAATATTACCGGTATTGGCTGGTGCTGGTGTACTTGCATTTGCGATTGGATTCGGTGCTCAAGAATTAACAAAAGATGTCATCAGTGGTTTCTTCTTAATTTTAGAAAAAACATTTAGAATAGGTGATGTTGTTGAGATTGGTGGAAACAAAGGCTATATTGAAGATATTGGTCTTAGAAGAACAAAATTAAGAACATTCACCAATGAAATTATTACAATCAATAATGGTGATATTAAAAAAGTAATCAACTTTAGTTTAGAACCAGGTGTGGCAATAATTGATTTTAATATCGATTTTAGAAAAGATATTGAAATCTTTGAATCAGAAGAGTTTACTAATTTTGTCAAAGCGTTTGCGGAAAAACATCCTGATGTTACAAACGAAGGAAGTGCAATTATTGTAGTTAGTTTACTTGGTGGACATGTGACATTAAGAGTTACTTTTGATACAGATATAAGAAGAAATATTGTAGTTGAAAGAGACTTTATGAAAGAGCTACTTAAGTTCGCAAGAGATCATAGTATTGATTTAGAAGTACCTTATGTAGTAGAACATGATAATTTAAAACAGTAAAGATAATTTAAAAACCCTTTGATTTATGTAAATAAATCGCATAGGGTTTTTTTAATCAGTTTAGGTGTGGTATAATTTTAGATGGAGAGATATTAATTTACAAAAATTAATAAAACAATTAAAATTAGGGGGAGAAAATATGAGTGATGCAAAAGTTCCGTTTGGATTAAAAACAACAGCATTGTATGAGTTTTTTAAAGAAAGAGGAGCTTCGTTCACTGATTTTGGCGGCTATTATATGCCGGTTAATTTTAGTGAAGGTATTATTAGCGAACACAAAGCAGTAAGAGAAAAAAGTGGTTTATTTGATATTTCACATATGGGAGAAATAAGAATAAAAGGTGCAGAAACTGCAAACTTTTTAAATTATGTAGCATCAAATGACATTAGAAAGATTAAACCAGGAAGAATGCAATACAATATCATTATGCAAGAAGATGGTGGAGCAGTTGATGATTTGATGGTTTATAAGTTTGCGGAAGATGATTTATGGTTAGTTGCAAATGCTTCTAATAAAGATGCAGTTGTTGCATATTTAGAAATGATTCAAAAAGATAAAAAGTATAAGATTGAATTGAAAGATGAAAGCGACGAATATGCAGCTATAGCTATTCAAGGACCACTAGCTGAAAAAGTTCTTGCAAAAGTTTTAAAAGAAGATTTGAGTGAAATTAAATATATGCGTTTTAGAATGATTAAAGGTCTTGTTGTGTCTAGAAGCGGCTATACAGGTGAAGATGGTTTTGAAGTTTATGGGAGCGATAAAGAGATTTTAAAACTAACAAAAGAACTAGTTAAAAACGATGTTGTTTTATGCGGTTTAGGTTCAAGAGATACTTTAAGATTTGAAGCAGGCTTACCTTTATATGGACACGAAATTAGTGGATTTATTTCGCCTATTCAAGCAGGGATGGGGTTTGCAGTAGATTATGATAAAGGTGAGTTTATCGGTAGAAGCGCTCTTTTAAAACAAAAAGAAAATCTTCATGAAAAGATTTATGGTATGGAGTTACTAGACCGTGGAGTTTTAAGACAAGGTTATCCTATTTATGATGGTGATGAAGAAGTTGGTTTTGTAACTAGTGGATTTATGATTCCAGGTACTAAAAACTCATATGCGAATGGTCTTATTAAGAATAAATATAAAATCGGTGATGAGTTAGAAGTTGAAGTTAGAAACAGACGACTAAAAGTTCGTTTAAGAAATAGAAAATATTTATAAGAAAGAGGGAGAACAATGAGATATTACACAAAAACAGACGAATGGGTTTTAGTTAAAGGTGGTAAAGCAACTATCGGTTTATCTAACTATGCAGTTAGTGAGTTAGGAGATATCGTTTTTGTTGAGTTACCAAGAGTTGGCGATGAGTTTTCAAAAGGCGAAGCATTTGGGGCTGTTGAATCAGTAAAAGCAGCAAGCGACATGTATATGCCTATTGGTGGAAGAGTAGTTAAAGTGAATGAAGACTTAGAAGATAGTCCTGAACTTATCAACGAAGATCCAATCGTAAACTTCTTAATTGAAATTGAAGATTTTAATGAAGAAGAATTAAAAGATTTAATGTCAGAAAAAGAATATAAAGAAAAGAGAGCATAATATGTTTAAATACTTTCCTCATACTGAAGAAGACATTAAACAAATGCTTAAAAAGGTTGGTGTTAACAGCATAGATGATCTTTTTAAGGATATTCCTAAACAAATTTTAGAAAAGGCTAAGTATGATTTGAAAGATGGCATTAGTGAACATCAACTAATTAAAGAAATGGAAGAAATTGCTAGCCTAAACAAGGGCCTAAAGGTATTTAGAGGTGCTGGCGCGTATGATCACTACACACCATCGGTTATCCCTTTTTTAGTATCAAGAGGTGAATTCGCAACATCATACACACCTTATCAACCAGAAGTATCTCAAGGAACATTGCAATACATCTTTGAATTTCAATCGTATGTTTGTGAATTAACAGGAATGGATGCAAGTAATGCGTCTGTTTATGATGGTGCAACAGCGGCAGCTGAAGCGATGTTTATGGCGACAGGGGCAACTAGAAAAAACAAAATTTTAGTTAGCAAAACTGTTAATCCTAGAACAATTGATGTTATTAAAACATACGCTCACTTTAGAGGTATTGAAGTTCTATTGGTGGCTGAAAAAGACTATGAAACAGTTAAAGACTTTGATGCTGAAGACATCGCTGGAATGATTGTTCAATACCCAAATTATTATGGAATAATTGAAGACTATAAAGAACTTATTGATAAAGTTCATGAAGCAAGAGGTTTAGTAATAATGATTTCTGATTTACAATCACTTGCGGTTTTAAAATCTCCGGGCGAATTAGGTGCTGATATAGCAGTAGGAGACGGACAGTCTCTGGGGATACCATTACAGTTTGGTGGTCCATATGTAGGATATATGGCAACAACAAGCAAATATGTTAGAAGACTTCCTGGTAGAATATGTGGGGTTACTAAAGATGTTGATGGTAAGCGTGCGTTCGTATTAACACTTCAAGCTAGAGAACAACACATTAGAAGAGAAAAGGCTAACTCAAATATTTGTTCGAATCAGTCATTGATGGCTTTATGGGTAACAATTTATTTATCAGTAATGGGCAAGTCAGGCATGGAAAAGATAAATGAAGTTTGTTACAATAATGCTTCATATTTAAAAGAAAAACTTTTAAAAACAAAACACTTTAAAGAAGTTTATAATAAACCATTTATTAAAGAGTTTGTTTTAGAAGCGAATTTTGATTATAAAAAAGTAGAAGATGTTTTATTAGATAAAGGTTATTTAACAGGCTTACATATTGGTGATAATAAAATACTTTTTGCTGTTACTGAAAAATATGATAAAAAAGAAATAGATAAATTTGTGGAGGTGTTAGAAAATGCTATATGATAAGTTAATTTTTGAAATATCTCAAAAAGGAAGAATTGCTCACGATTTAAAAGTTGAGACAAACAACTTAAAAAAAGCTTTACCAAAACATCTTCAGAGAAATAATTTAGATTTACCAGAAGTAACAGAACTAGATGTTGTAAGACACTACACAAATGTTAGTTTAAAAAACTTTAGTGTTGATAAGGGTTTTTATCCGTTAGGTTCATGCACAATGAAGTACAATCCTAAGATTAATGAACAAATGGCTAACTTAGAGGGTTTTGTTAATCAACACCCATTAACACCTATTAAAGCTTCGCAAGGGTCTTTAAAATTAATGTATGAAGCTGATAGAATGATATCAGAAATTACAGGTATGGACAAAGTAGGTTTAGCGCCTTTTGCTGGAGCACACGGTGAGTTAATTGGACTTTATATAATTAAGAAGTATCACGAAGTTAACGGAGACTTCAAAAGAACAAAAATTATTGTTCCAGATAGTGCGCATGGTACAAACCCAGCAAGCGCAAGCGTAGCAGGATTTGAAGTTATTGAAGTTAAATCAAACGAAAATGGTTTAGTTAATGTTGAGCATTTAAAAGAGATATTAACAGATGAGGTTGCAGGTATAATGTTAACTAACCCAAATACTGTCGGACTATTTGAGAAAGACATTTTAAAAATGTCTGAATTAATTCATGAAAATGGTGGACTCTTATATTATGATGGAGCAAACCTAAACCCACTTTTAGGTAAAGGAAAACCTGGCATGATGGGATTTGACATCATTCACTTAAATGTTCATAAGACATTTTCAACACCACATGGTGGAGGCGGTCCAGGAGCAGGTCCAGTAGGAGTAGTTAAAGAATTAAGAGACTTTTTACCAGGACCAATTGTTGAAAAAGACGGGAACGAATATAAGTTTGTTTATCCTAAACATTCAATTGGTAGAGTTGGTAATTTCTATGGTAACTTTGGTGTATATATTAAGACAGTAAGTTACTTAAAAACATTAGGTAAAAATAATTTAGAAAAAGTTGGACAACTTGCAGTTTTAAATGCTAACTATTTAAAAGAATCATTAAAAGATGATTATAAATTAGTCTACCCACAAGCTTGTATGCATGAAGTTGTATTTGATGGACTGAAAGATAAAAGTACAGGAATTAAAACATTAGATGTTGCGAAAAGACTATTAGATTTTAATGTTCACCCACCAACAATTTATTTCCCGCTTGTAGTTAGTGAAGCACTAATGATGGAACCAACAGAAACAGAATCAAAAGAAACATTGGATCACTATATTAAAGTATTAAAACAAATCGCTAAAGAGGCTAAAGAAAATCCAGATATTTTAAGAGAAGCCCCTCATACGACACCGGTAAGAAGATTAGATGAGGTAACAGCAGCGAGAGAACCAAAGTTAAAATTTAAAGATTTATAATAAAAACAAAAATAAAAAAACCATTAATTTGGTTTTTTTAAATTTAAATATAATATTGACTTAATAATAATTATTAAATAGGTTATAATTATATGTATGCATTATAATAATTATATAAAATTAGGAGTGGTGAATTTGAAAACATACGCACTTGTGTTAGCGGCAGGAAAAGGAACTAGAATGAAAAGCAACATTCCAAAATGTGCTTTTCCTATATTAGACAAACCAATTATTGAATATGTTGTAGAAAGATTTGAAAAGTCAAAATATGTTGATGAAACAATTTTGATTGTCGGTTATAAAAAAGAGTATTTTTACGAACATTTATCTAATCGTGTAATCTTTGCCGAACAAATAGAACAAAAAGGCACAGGACATGCAGTTAAGTGTGCGATTCATCATTTAGAAGATAAGGAAGGCCAAACATTTATTGTTCCGGGAGATGTACCTTTATTAACTCCAGAGCTAACAGATGAAATCATAGAGAAACATTTAAAAGAAGGAAATGATTTAACTGTTTGTACAATGATTCTTGATGATCCGTTACAATACGGAAGAATAATTAAAGATAGTAAAGGACAAGTTTTAAAAATAGTTGAACATAAAAATGCTACAAAAAAAGAACGATTAGTTAAAGAAGTTAACACGAGCATCTATGTAGTTAAAAATGGATTATTGTTAGAATATATAAACAAAATACAACCTAATGAATTAACAGAAGAATATTATTTAACAGATATTGTTGAGTTGATGAGTGCTAACTATAAAGTGGGAGCATTTGTTATAGAAGACACCTATCAAACAGCAGGCATAAATGATAATAAACAAGCCAGTGCAATTGAAGAATATTTAAAAGAAAAAATCAACAACAAACTTATGTTAAATGGCGTAACTATGGAATCTCCCCAAACAATTAGAGTTAGTGTTGATGCTGTTATAGAACCAGGTGTAACAATTAAACAAAACACAATTATTAATGGTAAATCAATAATTAAAAAGAATTCAATTATTGGACCTAATACAACAATTATGAATTCAAAAATAGATGAAGAAGTTATTGTTGAAGATAGTGTAATCGCTAACTCAACTATTGGCGAAAAAAGTTATGTTGGACCATTCGCACACATTAGAGATTTATCAGTTATTGGTAAAAATGTTCGTGTTGGCAATTTTACAGAAGTTAAAAACTCAACTATTGGTGATGATTCATTTGCATCTCATCACGCTTACATCGGTGATACGAAGGCAGGTAAAAGAGTCAACTTTGGTTGTGGAAGCGTAACAGTTAATTTTGATGGAAAAGAAAAATATCAAACTGTTATTGGTAATGATGTGTTTATTGGTTGTAATGTTAATTTAATTGCGCCAATCAAAATTGATGATGATGTAATTATTGCAGCAGGCTCAACAATTACTGAGGATGTTAAAAAAGGCTCTCTAGCGATTGCTAGAAATAGACAAGAAGTAAAAGAAGATTTTTACTATAAGCACTTTAATAAAATCAAGAATGAAAATAATAAATGATTCTATAGTTAATGACAAACTATTAAAAGAAGCATCAATAATAATTAATCCTACTAACCCATATATGATATCTGGTTCAGGTATATCTCGTTTGATTTTTCAGAAAGCAGGCAAAGATGAGTTAGAAAAATACTGTAAAGAAAAATATAAAACTAATATGAAAGTTTCTGAAGTTAGAGTTACGAAGGGGTTTGATATTCCTCTTGATATTTTGTTTGTTCAAGGGCCAAAAAGATACGACTATAAAACATTAGATGAAGCAGTAAAAGTGTTACTTCAAACATGCGAAAATTTATTAGACTTTTGTATAGAGAACAATTATAAAAGTATTTTATTACCATCATTAGGAACTGGGGTTTACGGATTCAAACATGAAGATGTTGCAGAAAAAGTATTAAAACTACTAACAAGTGAACAATATAAATTATTAGATATTAAGTTTGTTATATATGATAAGAGTGTATACAACTTTTATAAAAATAAATTAGAAGAATTAAAATAAGAAAAAACCTACTATTTCATTTGTCGAAAACAGTAGGTTTTTATTTATCTAATTAAACAGAGTTTATTTCTTTAATAGACTTGCTGCATCTTCATCAAGATATAAAGTTAGGTTTGGATGATCTTGAAGAATTGTTGCTGGGCAGTCTTCGCTTTTTTTCCCATTTACGAGTGTGTTAATCGCTTCAGCTTTATTTTTACCAAAAGCAAGAAGAATTACTTTCTTTGCCATCATTATGTCTTTTAACCCCATCGTAACTGCTCTTTTAGGAACATCATCAATTGAATCAAAAAAACGTGAATTATCTTTAATTGTTGATTCGGCTAAATCTACATATTGAGTAGTAGAATCAAAAGAGGTGCCAGGCTCATTAAATGCTATATGCCCGTTAGAGCCAATACCTAGTATTTGTAAATCAACAGGTTTTTTCTCTAAAAGTTTTGTATAACTTGCTGGGTCATCTTGTTTAGGAAAGTTAGTGTTTTTTAAATTGATGTTTAAGTGTTTAAATAAAGTTTCATACATAAAAGTATGATAACTTTGTTCATGATCGATAGGGATACCGATATACTCATCTAAATTAAAAGTAGTAACTTTTTTATAATTTGTTTTATTAGCTTTATGGTCTTTGATAAGTTCTTCATAAAGACCAATTGGGCTTGAACCTGTTGCTAAACCTAAAACAGCCTTAGGGTTTTCATTTACTAAATTAATTATTTCTTGAGCTGCTAATTTGTCTAATTTTGCTTTTTTGTTAATAATTATTTTCATTTTATTAATTTCCTCCAAGTATATTATTAATATGCATCCACAAAAACTTTAACAAATATAAAGAAAATAGTCAAACTTTTCCATTATTTTCTTAAAATAAATGGATGTTTTGGTATATAATAGTAGTGGTGGTTTAAACATTCATTATATAACGTATGTTATAAAGGATATAATATTTGAGTATAAGTGAGGGATAAAATGAGAAAGATGATTTATATAACAGACACAAACGATGCTGATGTAAATTATATTAGGGATAGTAAAACAATTACTGTTTTTAAAGGTCTTAACTTGCTTGAAGTTAACCATCCGGCAGATGCTGTGCAAAGTTCTGAATATTTAAAATTATTAAATCATTATGATATATTTTTACTTTCTAATAGTAGAAAAACATTAAGCGAAGCAAGAAATGTCTTTGATTACACAAGACTTATATATGAACCAAAAACTAAATTTAAAACATTTGATGAGTTAGTAAAAAGAGCATTTAAACTAAATCTTTTTACTGTTTGTTTGGAACCTAAATATGCTACTCAAAGACAAATAAGAGAACTTCATCATTACGGGATAAAAGTAATTATAAGAGTAAATAATCAATTAGAAGTTTATAAGGCAGCATTGGCTGGTGCTGATGGTGTTATCGGTAGAAATATTGAAAAAGTAGAATTAGTTGGCGATATATCAACATTACCTTTTTTAGTTTCTCATAGAGGCTATCATGTTGATCAAGTTGAGAACTCTATTAAATCTGGTTTAATGGCATATGAACATGGCGCAGATGTTTTAGAGATGGATGTTCACTTAACTGCTGATGATGAGGTTGTAGTAAACCATGATAGAACACTAGGAAGAACTTACAATAAAGATTTAGTGATAAAATATAATACTTTAAATGAACTTAAACAAGCTAGACAAAAATTAGGCAATCAAGTCTTAGAAGATGCTATCCCAACACTAGCAGAAATGGATAAAGCGTTACCGGAAGATCTAACGTTTTTAGTTGAAACTAAAGTAGAAACACAAAGAGCAATTAAGGCAATTTCAAAAGTAGTTAATAAAATGAAAAGAAATGTAATGGTAATGAGTTTTTATCCGATAGCATTAATTAACATGGATGAATCAATGCCTAATAATATAAACGGGTTATTAGTTTCGTTAGATGGAGAAAATATGGATTTACTTTCAATGTTGAAGGTTATTAATAAGTATAGGTTGATTGTTCATCCACACTATCCTAAACAAAACAAAGAATTAGAAAAGGAATTAAAAGCACGTATGATTGGTTATTCACCTTGGGGAATACCAAAAAACAAATTAGATGATGTGTTATTTGAAGGGCATGATATGATTAATTCAGATTACGTTCATCTTTTAAGTCATATGCCTAAAAGAATAGTAGTAAAAAGAAAGATGGAATATCAACAAAACGATAAGATGGAAATTAAAGTGTATGATGAAAAGGGAGACAATTTAGATTTTAAAACGCACATATTGTTTGATAATCCATTAGGGTTAGAGATTAAAGATAATAAGATAGTTGGCGCAAAGAAAAAAGGTACAGCATATATGTATGTAACACATACTGCAAAAATAATTGAAAAGGAAATAACTTATGCTTCAGATTTGATTGAAGTAGAAGTGTTATAGCGGAGGAAATAAACATGGCATTAATGATGATTGAATTTCATAGTAATGTATTAGAATTAAACACAAACTTGTATGTAATTAAACCAAACATTTTACAAGACAATGAAGAATTAAAAGTTCTCTATCTCTTGCATGGTTATCAAGGCAATTATGCCAACTGGGTTAAGTATACTAATTTGATAAGATATGTTGATGGAACTAACTTGTTAGTTGTTATGCCTAGCGGGTATAATTCGTTTTATGTTAATCATGAAATATTTGGTGATTATTCTAAGTATGTAGCTGAAGAAATTTATGAGTTAATCAATAAAACATTTAACATTAAACAAACAAGAGAAAATACTTTTGTTGCAGGATTATCCATGGGTGGATATGGAGCGTTAAAAACAGCTTTATCATATCCTGAAAAATACTCTAAAGCTGTTGGGTTTTCATCAGTGATTAAATTAGAAAATATGATTGATAGAGTTAAAGATTCCCTAAGACCTAAGACTGAATTATTTTTAAACAAAGATACTGCAAAAAAGAATAGTCTTTATACTCTTTCAAAGAAGGCTTTAAACAAGGTTGAACTATATTTCACTTGTGGAACTGAAGACTCTTTATTTAATGAAAATGAAGACTTTCATAAACACTTAAATGAGATTAAATATAACCACACTTATTTAACAGGTCCAGGAGCACATAGTTGGGATTATTGGGATCAAGAAATTAAGAAAGCTCTTAAGTGGATTTTAAAGTAATTTAATTATTTCTAATAAAATTTCCACAACCTTTTTCATTTGGTTAATACTTAAAAATTCATAACGGCCGTGGTAATTATAACCGCCTGTTCCTAGGTTCGGGCAAGGTAACCCCATATAAGTCAATTGAGCCCCATCGGTTCCTCCTCTCATTGGAGAAGCGAAAGGAGTTACATTGGCTTTTTTTGTTGCTTCTTCAGCAATCTTAACAGGAGTCATATCCTTTTTAAGAACCTCATACATATTTAAATAACTTTCTTTAATTGTAAGATGAACTGCTTCATAGCCATACTTATTATTTAAATAATTTTTAATAGTTTCAAATTCTTTTTCTTGTTGTTTAAATTCATTATAATCATGATTTCTAATAATATAATGAACTGTTGCTTCTTCAACAGAACCTTTTATGCTTGATAGATGATTAAAGCCTTCTCTTTTTTCTGTATATGCAGGGTTTTTAAATGTTGGCAACATCGAATGAAATTCCATAGCGAGATGGATGGCGTTAATCATTTTATTTTTGGCTGTGCCTGGATGAATTGATTTGCCGATAAATTTAATGTCTGCAGAAGAAGCGTTAAAGTTTTCATAGTTTAAGCCTCCAACCTTTCCTCCATCAATCGTATAAGCAAAGTCAGGCTTAAAATAATCTAAATCAAACTTGTGAGGTCCGCGTCCTATTTCTTCGTCAGGAGTAAAACCAATATAGACATCACCATGCAAAATACTATTATCCTTTGTTAGTTTTTGAGCTAAGTCCATTATAATAGCAACGCCCGCTTTATTGTCAGCACCTAACAAAGTGTTTCCATCAGTAACGATAATATCATCACCAACAACATCGTTTAAACAATCAAATTTGTCTGGAGACATTTTATACTGTTCGTTTAAAACGATTTCTTCGCCTTGATAGTTTTTAATGATGCGAGGCTTAACATTATTGCCTGGTGCATCATAAGAAGTATCAACGTGAGCAATAAAACCTACAGGTCTTTTTCCTTTTGTGTTAGCGGGTATTTTTGCATAAACATAACCATACTTATCCATAAACGCATCAAGTTTCATTTCTTTTAACTCTTCTACTAAAAGTCTACTTAAATCTTTTTGTTTACTAGTAGAAGGAATAGTATCGCTATTAGGGTCTGATTGTGTATCAATTTTTGCATAATTTATAAATCTTTTTACGATATCCATATTCTCACTCTTCCTTTTATTTGGTTAATAATATTATAACAAATTATCAAATAATGAGGAGTAAAACAATAGATTTTAGATAGATATTAATATTTTATTAATAAAACAACATTTTTAGTGCAATTAAAGGATAAATGTGGTATCATATTTGGTGAGCGGTTTTAAGGAGTTGTGTAGAAGTGTTATTTGGAAAACATATCAACAAATATTATAAAAAATACGGCATTCTACTATTTATAGGAGCAGTTGTACTCCTATTGGTAGATTTTATTAGTATATATATACCTAGGCTGTTTGGCGAGATGGTAGATGATTTTAGTTATGGCTTTATGAATAGAAAAGGCTTAATGGATTTTATCATCACATTTTTACTATTGGTCGGGGTAATGTATATTGGTAGAATGATGTGGCGTGTGTTTTTATTTGGAACTAGTAGAAGCATTCAGTATGATTTACGTAAACAATTATTTGATCATGCGATGACACTTGATCAGCCATATTATCAAGAAAATAAAGTTGGTGCGATAATGACTTATTTTTCTAATGATGTTGAAGTTATTAGACAATCATTTGGTAGAGCATTATTGTTACTTCTTGATGGACTCTTTTTAAGTGGGATTGTTATAGTAAGAATGTTTAGAATGAATGTGATGTTAACACTAGTAAGCATAATCCCATTGTCATGTTTGGGGGTTGTTGCGTTTTTCATTATTAAGAGAATGCGTATGAAGTTTAGACTTCGCCAGGACTCGTTTGAAGCTATGAATGACTTTACGCAAGAGTCATTTTCAGGTATACAAGTAATTAAAGCGTTCGTAAGAGAAACAAAAGAAGCAATGCTATTTAAAGAGAAAAGTGATGATTTTTATAATAAGCATATGGACTTTGTTAGAGAAATGGTTAAAGTTCAAATTGTTATATCAACATTTATTAGTTTAACATTTATAACAATTATTTTATTTGGCGCTTATTTTGCGATTTCTAATCCTATGAATTTTAGTGTTGGTAATTTAACAGAGTTCACTTCGCTATTTGGAATGTTAACATGGCCAGTTATGGCTATAACTCAATTTGCCAATTTAAGAAGTCAATCTTTAGCATCTTATTCAAGAGTTGCTGAGTTTTTAGACAGCAAACCTTTATTAGTTGATGGAGATGAAGAAGTTGAATTAAAAGGAAACATTACATTTAATAATTTAACATTTGCTTATCCAGATGAGCCAGAACAGTATGTATTAAAGGATATCAAGTTTTCAATGAAAGCTGGCGAATCAATAGGAATTATTGGTAGAACTGGTTCTGGTAAAACAACGCTAGTTGATTTACTATTAAGACTTTATAACATTGAAAGAGATATGATTTATGTTGAAGGTAAAGATATTATGGATATTTCAATATCAAGTTTAAGAGAACAAATAGCATATGTTCCACAAGACAACTTTTTATATTCAACAACAATTAAAGATAATATCGCTTTTGGTGCAAAAGAATTAACTGATGAAGAAATTATGGAATCAGCTAAATTGGCTGATATTTATGATAATGTTATTGATTTCACACATGGTTTTGATACTGTGTTAGGTGAAAGAGGAGTAACAGTTTCTGGTGGGCAAAAGCAAAGAATATCAATCGCAAGAGCTTTAGCAAAAGATGCACCAATTTTAATTTTTGACGATTCTGTTAGCGCCGTAGATACTAATACAGAAGAAACAATTTTACAAAATTTAAAAAGAATTAGAAAAAATAAGACAACAATTATCATTGCGCATAGAATAAGCACAGTTAGAAATTTAGATAAGGTTGTATTATTAGATAAGGGACAGTTAGTAGATGTAGGTACTCACGAAGAACTCCTTTCTCGAACTGAATTATACAAAGAATTAGTTCAACGTCAGACCTTAGAAAGAAAGGTGAGCGGCGATGCGTGACTTTGATGAAGTAACAAGACATAGAGCGGATAGTAAAATCATTAAAAGATTGTTGGTTTATGCTAAGCCGTACACTAAAAACTTCATAATATCTTTTATTTTAATGATATTTGATGTCATTTTAAGTAGTGCAACTGCAGCGTTGATGGGTACAGCAGTTTGGTTAATCAACAGCGATATGTCTGTAGATCGAAAATATTTATTTTTAATTGGCATTGTAGGAATCTTTGTTGCTTCACTAGTAATTGTGATTGCGATAATTTATTTTTCAAATATTTTATTACAATCTGCCGGTCAAAAAATAGTTAAAGATGTTCGCGTAGAAGTGTTTGAACATATTGAAAAATTATCACTAGGTCAGTTTAATAAAGTTCCTGTTGGGAAAATGATTACTAGAGTTACAAATGATACTAACACTTTATCAGAAATGTATACTTCAGTAATTGTCAATTTAATCAGAAACTTATTAATGATGATTGTTCAGTTTGTAATTATGTTAGTAATTAATGTTAAGGTGACATTAATAATGGCAACAACAATTCCATTTGTAGCAGTTATTACTTTTGGTTATAGAAAACTTGCTAGAGAACAATATAGAAGAGTTAGAAATGAAAATACAAACGTGAATGCTTTCTTACAGGAGAACTTAAGTGGTGTTAAACTAACGCAAGTATTTAATCGTGAAAATAAGAAAAAAGATGAGTTCGCTGATGCTAACAAAAAACTTAGGAAAGAACAATTAAAAGAGTTGGTGCTGTTTATAATTTACCGACCATTAATGTATTTACTATCAATGTTGGCGGCACTACTAGTTATTTACTATGTTGGTTCAAGCGTTTTAGATTTAGTAGAATCAGGGGCATCGGCAAAAGTGGTTTCTGTTCAAGTTGCGTTAATGGTTATGATGTATCAATACTCAATTGACTTTTATCGTCCGCTTCAATCAATTAGTGAAGACTTTAATATTCTTCAAAGTGCTCTTGCAAGTGCAGAGAAAGTATTTGATGTATTAGACACAGTTCCAGAAATTATGGATGCAGAAGATGCAGTTGAGTTGGTAGACTTTAAAGGCGAAATTGAATTTAAAAATGTATGGTTTGCTTATATTGAAGATGAGTGGGTATTAAAAGATATATCTTTCAAAATCAACCCAGATGACACTGTAGCTTTCGTGGGACCAACAGGTAGTGGTAAAACAACAATAATGAACTTGATAGTTAGAAACTACGATGTCCAAAAAGGTCAAATATTAATTGATGGAATAGACATTCAAAAAATCAAACTTGATAGTTTAAGAGGTGCAATTGGACAAATGCCACAAGATGTGTTTTTATTCACCGGGACGATTAAATCTAATATTGCATTTAAAGATGACACAGTAACAGATGAAGAGGTTATTCAAGCAGCAGAATATGTCGGAGTTGCGCCATTTATCGAAACATTGCCAGATAAGTATGATTATATTGTAAGGGAAAGAGGAAACAACTTTTCAACAGGGCAAAGACAATTGTTCTCATTTGCACGAACACTAGTTTATGAACCGACTGTAATGATCCTTGATGAGGCAACTGCAAGCATTGATAGTGAGTCAGAAGCAATCATTCAAGAATCGCTAGAAAAGATGATGGATATCTCTACGATGATTGTTGTAGCACATAGATTATCAACAATTCAAAAAGCAGATAGAATATATGTCCTACAAAAAGGAGAAATAGTTGAACAAGGTAATCATCAACAACTATTAAGAAAAGAAGGAATTTATTATAGTCTATATAAACTGCAAGACAAATAAAAAAAACACCTACTAATTTTGGTAGGTGTTTTTTAGTTCTTAATTAACGTTCGTAAGATTGCAGAAGCAGACCTTGAGTTTTCTGCAATTTCTTTTTTTGTTGGTTTATATGATTTCTTTTCTCCATAGCGCATTGGCATTTCTTGCGGGAGTGTTGGTAGTCCTTTAATAACTTTTTCTTCAGCTAATTCTTTAAAATAGTTTTTAACAATTCTATCTTCAAGAGAGTGGAACGATATAACTGCTATTACCCCATCTTTATTTAACATAGATATAGCTTGCGGTAAAGTTTCTTCTAAGACTTCAATTTCTTTGTTCAGGTAAATTCTTAAAGCTTGGAAAACTCTTTTTGCTGAATGACCTTTTGTTGGAAATAAATCTGTTATCTCGACTAAATCAAATGTTGTATTAAGAGGTCTTCTTTTAACTATCTCACGAGCAATTTTATAACTGTTTTTTTCTTCACCATAAATGCGAAAGATTCTTTCCAACTCTTCGGCTGTAAGTGTATTAATGAGATCTTTTGCGGTTAAGTTAGAGTCGCTATCCATCCGCATATCAAGTAGGGCATCATGCATATAACTAAAACCTCTAGAAGGATCATCTATTTGAAAAGAACTTAAACCAAGGTCTAAAAGGACACCATCTACTTTAGTAACGCCTTCATTATTTAATATTTTTTTCATGTTTTTAAAATTCGACTTAAATATTTTAAAATTATTAAAGCCCTTTAGGTTTTCTTTTGCAATATTGATGGCATATTGGTCTTGATCAAAGCCGTATAAAAAACCATCATTTGAAAGTCTTTTTAAGATTTCTAAACTATGACCGCCACCACCTAATGTTAAATCAACATATATGCCGTTAGGTTTAATATTTAAAGAAGATATAACTTCATCTAATAATACAGGCTTATGTTTCATTATCAGATTCTCCAAAAAAATTGTTGTGAAGAATTAAATCGTTTAAAGTTTTAAAGCGGTCAAAAGCGGCAATAAACTGACTAATTTTCTCTTCAGTAATTGTCGGATTATCAACTTCTCTGCCACGATAATTCAAATGAAAATCATCAGTAAATACATCCATTGTTAGTGGAACATATGTGATTGTTTTATCGGTAGTTAAAATATCTACACCAAAAGTATATTTGGCATCTAAGCCGAAAAGATTTACAACTGTTCGTTTTATATCTGATTGACCTCTGACTAAAGAAGTAGAAGCGTTATAAGCACTTAAATCTGTATTTTTAGAAGTAATTATTAAAGGAACATTATGAGATATTTTTTGGTTATATAATAAATCTTTCGCTTCAACAATTAGTTTAGTATGTTCTCTAATTGACATATCAGATTTATGGTCACCATAGATTATAAAGACGATATCATCTAAAACTCCTTTTTCTTCTAACTTTTCAAATAACCCTTTTAAGGCGTCATCTGTAAATCTTGCATAATCTAAATATCTACCAATTTGGCCAGGGATAAACTCTGTCCAGCCGTTCATGCCTGTAATAACTTCATGTTCCATAAATGGAGAATGAAGAATGGTTGACAAAGAGAAAATGAACTGTTTTTGTTCAGCATCAACAAACTCAACAAGTTTATCATAAATAATATTGTCATTAATCCAACCATTCATTTTATGAGAATTGATGCTTAAATCAAGTTTTCCTTCAGCAATTAAAGACTCTTCACTAACAAGATGATCTGGATTAAAACCTAATTGAGCGTAAACTTCTTCACGACGATAAAAGTTCATGTTTGATCCTCTTAAAGCGTAAGTTTCATAACCTTTGGCACTAAACAGTTTTGGTAATGTTTCATAATCTTCGTGAATGTAATCATAATAAGTAACGATATTACCATCTGGGAAAATACCAGTTAAGGCAGCAAATTCAGCATCGCTTGTTTTACCAACGCCAATATTGGAAAAGAAGTTATAATAGTATAAGTTTTGGGAGTTGTTAGCCAAACTATTTATGAATGGTGTAATTTCATAAGTTTCTCCAGTGTTTGGGTTTTCGACAATTAAATTAATTAAGAAAGTATTAAATGATTCTAACTGAATCATAATTAAAGTTTTATTTTCAAAAATCGCTTCTGAGTTGTTTGTTGTATGACCATAAAAACTAATCGGATTTTCTTTTTGACTTTCATCTAAATAAAGTTGGGCTTGTTCAAAGTTTTTAGAATCAGTATCAATAATTTTTTCATCTGAACTAGTTAAATAGCCTAATAGGTCATTGCTTAAATAAGTATAAACGCCCATGTTTTGAATAGCTTCTAAGTCTTCAACAATGTAGTTGTTGTGGTTAGCTTCTACTTTATATTGAAAAGTGAAAGTGCTGAAAGAATAAAGACATAAACCAGTCAAGAAAAACTTAAACACTGTAATATAATCATAAGAAATTTTCTCGCGAACATCACTAGAATAAGTAAAAGGATTAGGAGTCATAAAACGTCTATGTTTGTAAACTGAAACATTTAAAATTATCATTATAATCGCAGGAATAACAGCAATCCATTGCCCCATTATAAAAAGGTTTTTCCATAAGAATATAGTTAGTTGTCTACCTAAATCCGGATTATGATTTGAAAATGTTCTAATGTTGAAAAATGAAAAGGCTGTTCCATAATAAAACGAATAAATCTTTAGTGCAAAAACAATTCCTGAAAGAATAACACTAACAATTGTTAAATTTAAAAGGACTGAACGTTTATGTCTTGAACCAATTAAGATAATTCCCAACAACATTAATAAGAAGCCTAAATCACCTAATAAAGACATAAAAAAAGATTGGAATGTAAATTTATAAAGGTTTAATTCTGGATTAAAAATAGGTAAGCTAACAACTAACCCATTAAGTAGATTTAAAACGAGAAATAAACTAATAAAAGTTACATAAAATTGTTTATCAGATAATTTTTTCATCATTATCAAGTCCTTATTATTAATATGTTATATTAAAAACATCCAAATGTAAAGAAAAGATGCTGCCTTAGCATCTTTTAATTACTCATTGTCTTCGCTTAATTGTTTTACTTGTTTACCTTTGTATTCGCCAGTAAATGGTGAAACTTTATGTGGCAATATGTAGTCACCAGTCGATTTGTCAATAACTAGTGTTGGCTTTTTAAGTTTATAATGAGTGCGACGTTTTCTTTTTCTTGTTTTGCCTGTTCGTCTAAATGGTACTGCCATTTTCTAATCCTCCTAATCTCTTTCGAAAATCCTATAAGGAATTTCGGTAATAAACCATCCCCAAACCATTTCATAAAAATCAATTTGATTATCTTTGATTTTATATTCCGTTTTTGAAGTTTCTGAGACTTCATCAACTAAAGTAAATTCAATTAAATGTTTGATGGGATTTAAAGTGTCTGATGCTAGCATAGTAATCTCTGCTTTAACATCTAATGTAAAATTTAAATATCTACTGTTTGTAAATGAATATGTTCCACTTACATAACACGTATCAATATCTTCAACCATTGCAAGATTTTTTATCTCATCTTTAAAGTCCAAAGTGAACTTTAAAGGTTTGTTTTGGTTGGTTTTTAAATAGTCTAATGTATATGTCATTTTAATCACCAGCGAAATCAATTATAACAAAACGATTATATGATGTCAATTATAAGATGCATGAAGATTAAAATAAGTATTTTAAACTACTCAGCGATTTTCTTTCTTAAAAAAGCTTTTAGGCTTGTCATTAAATCCAATAAGTCTTTTGGAATTAAATATTCTTTTTTCTCAGTCTTAATATCAACTAACAATGTTCTTAGCGGAACAACAAGTTCATAATTATCTAAAATTAATGTAATATCAAAAACATGGTGTTCGATTTCTTCAATTAGTTCAAATCTTGAAGATGTTTCAATCGCTTTGATTTCTGAGTAAGGAACTTCAACTGTGTGGTGATTGAAACTTGCGCCAGTTTTATGATCTATCATACAAGAATAATGAAATAAAAACTTGCTACCAAAGAATAAAGCGTTAAAGTTTGCGATATCATAACGCATTTTATCTTCGCTAAATACAATAACAGGTTCTAAAATGTCTGAATTAGCTGCTGGAGTTGAAACAAGAACAGGACTAAATTCGTTAACGACAAAATCATCAACACCTAAAATTGTCTTAGCATTTGTAGTTGCTTTGTTAATATCTTCTAAGACATAAGCATCAAAATCTGAAATTCTTAAATTACGACGTCTTCTTGAATGGAAAAACTCATTCATAAATTCTTTTCTATTCATAATTTATTGCCTCCTATGATTTTCTAAAAGTAATTAGCTTTTCTTAAAAATTATTTATGAAGAAAGAGAGAAACAAATACAAATGCCACGAACACAAGCGAGAAAACAAATGCGCTACGCATTAAAAAGAGTTCAAAACCTCTTGTTTTTTGATCTTTAAATAAGTCTGATTTTTCTCCGCTAAAGGCATCTTGAACACTATCTTGTGCCTGTTGAGTGGCAACAGTTAAAATAATTAAAATACTAAAAATAAATACAAGTACATCTGCCCAATTCATATTATTCACACATAATATTGAAACTTATTATGTTCTCCTTTCTTATTAAAATAAACATACAAAACTTTCAATACTAAAAATAAAAAAAACTTTTTTTTAATATTGAAAAACACTTGAAAAAATAAAATAGCTTTTTTGTGAGTTTTAGGACTAAAAACTGCACCAGCTAATTACTATGAATATTTTAACAACAATACTAAACTTTGTCAAACATTAAATATATATTTAATAGTTTTCACTTTCAAAAAGTGGTATTATATTTCTAATAGCATTATAATATTAGTTGGATGTGTGATATTGTGAAGTTGAAAACTTTTGCTTTAGGGGAATACCAAACTAACTGCTATGTTTTATATAAAGACTACAAAGCAATGATTATTGACCCAGGTTATTCATCAAAAGAAATTGAAGATTTTTTGCTTAATAACGGGATAGTTCTGGAGTCTGTTTTTATTACTCATGGACATTTTGATCATGTTGGCGGAGTTAATTCATTAAAAAAGAAATACCCTAACATAACAGTTTATGCACCTAAAAAGGATGCTTATTGGTATATGAGAGACCCTAGAAACAAAATTTATGAAGACATAATGGTTGATAAATATGTTACTGAAAAAGACATAATTAATTTTCAAGGTGTAATCTTTAAAATTATAGAAACACCGGGTCATACATATGGATCTGTTTGTTTATATGCTGATAAAGTTTTATTTTCAGGTGATACGCTGTTTTATCATTCGGTTGGGAGAACGGACTTATATTTGGGTGATACTAAGGCGCTATTTGAAAGTGTTAAAAATAAACTTTTCGCACTGCCGGATGATACAATAGTTTATCCAGGTCACGGAAGGGCAACAACAATTTTTGAAGAAAAAATGAACAATCCCTTTGTTGGAAAGGAATATTTATGAATAAAATAGAAAAATTTTTAGAAAGCAATGATTACCCATTAATAGTGGCATTTATAGGCGCGATTGCTTGGATATTGCCAAAAGATTTTATATGGTTAAACAACATACTAATGATTATATTAGTTTGTACGTTTGTTTTTGTGTTGTCTTTATTTAAAAACACGAAATATATTATACCAATATTGTTATCATTAGTTTTCACATTAAATGTTGCAGAAATAGGCGTTGCGGAAATTACAGGCTTTACGATTTATCATTTAATAGTGATTCTTATGTTGATTGGTTTAACGGTGCATTTAATTAGGTTTAAACACAAGTTTGAGTTTGATTATATTGCCTTAGGATTAATGCTAATTGCAATATCATATTTGATACCTATGGCTTATATGCCATTATCAAGCCTAATGTTTTCTATTTCTATTACCGGAATAATATACGTGTTATTTTATTTATTTTTTATAAGCACTGCTAAAGTAACTACAGATGATGTTTTAAATTATTTCTTTTTTGCAAGCATCCAACTTTTAGTAATTATGCTTTATTCAATGGGAACTAACTTTATTCAATTAATAAAAAACAATAGTTTAGAAGAAACGATTGCTATAGGATTAAATAATAGTTGGGGAAGTTCAGATTATGGATTTGGAAATATTAATGATTTAAATATTCATTTAGCAATCTTATCAAGCGGAATATTTTATAAAATAATTAAACACCCCAAAAACTATTTTTACTGGCTCTTTGCGATACTATATGTTGTATTAATAGTATTTAGCGGATCAAGAGGTGGGGCAATCACATTAGTTTTATTATTATTTTCTTACTATATTATGTTGTATGTTTATGGAACCAAAGAACAGATTATAATTGTAAATGTCTTGTTGTTTGTTGTTATGGGGCTAGCTTTTGCCTTTAAAGATATGTTTTTAATCTTTTTTGAAAACTTTCTTCAAGGTGGTGTTGAGGATATGAATAGGTTTTCTAGTGGTAGAATACAATTATATAAGGATGCTATTGAAATATTTAAAAAATATCCTGTGTTTGGAGCCGGTTGGACAACATTTGAAGCCGAAAATGTTAATAGAATCCAAGTGTTCCACTCAACAATATTCCATACATTAGCAATCTCGGGAATATTTGGTTTAATTTCAGTATTTATATTTACAGTTGCTTGTTTCACAACAATATTAAAGAAACTTAACAAAAATGTGTTATTACTTGGAGTGCCATGGACAATAACGATGTTACACGGATTAATTGATAATACAATTCATATGGTAATATACACGCTTTTAACTATGGTTGTGTTCACAGCGATACGAAAAGAAGAGGAAATAATCGTATAATTAAAGTAAATAATAAAAAAGACTAGGAATTATTTCTTAGTCTTTTTCTTTTCTTTAGATTTGTATACTTCTTTTTGTTTTTCTAAATAATCTCTCATCATGTTTTCTAAAACATTAGAATTATATTCAACGGTTTCATGCTTGGAATCCTTTATTTCAAGTTTATAAGGTTCTAATATGTGTAAATGTAATAGAGGCTTTCTTTTATATAATCTATAAAGACCACGAGGTTTTTTAAACACATAAACCATCGGTAAAATATTTACATTATTATCTAACGCAAATCTTATTGCTCCTTTTTCAAAAGGGCGAATATGGTCGCAATAAGGCTCTAATGCTGATTCAGGATAAACAGCAATCCAAGCACCTCTATCAAGAACAATCTTCATTTGTTTTTTAAAATCTCTAAAATGGTTTTTGTTTTCAGGAATGGGCACGCCAGCCAAAAACTTCATCACTTTGCCAGCGACTGGAATGCCTAAGTTAGTCATAAGCATAGTAATGTAAATTCGTTTAGTGAAGATAGCAGAGGCGGTTAAAAAAGCATCAAAAGGGTGAATATGGTTAGAAATATAAATATAACCAGTTTTCTCTCTTTTTGCGCTTCTTAAAGCCTTTTTGTTAACAACTTTAAAGCCAAAGAAAACAGGGCCAACAAAGATTTTCATCAAAAAAAGCACGATAAAAGCGGCCAACCTAGTAAAAGGTCGTTTATACCATTTTATGTTGAAATAGTCATAGTTATCCTTTAATTTTACTGGTCTAGCTTTGATTGTTTGATAGGAATGCTTTTCCGAATCAAAAACTTTGCCTTCATCTTTTTTATCTTTTTCGTTCATCTGTTCACCATGTTTATTATAAATTCTTTATGTAATAATTATTATAACATAATTAACGATTAAAAATGTGATATAATTAAGTAGGTGATTATTGATGATTATTGTTTATGGAGGAACATTCAATCCCCCAACAAAGGCACATGAAGAAATAGCAAATCTGTTGATAGAAAAATATAACCCTGAAAAGTTTATATTTTTGCCTGTTGGTGATAGTTACACATGGAAAGATAACTTTGTAAGTTTCAAACACCGAAAGAAAATGCTTAAATTAGTGTTTAACGATGAAATTTTTGAAATAAACACTCTTGAAAACAAAAAAAGATATAAAGGCACATATTGGGCGCTTAATGAATTAAAAGAAACACATAAAAGTGATGTATATTTTGTAATGGGCGCAGATAATATTGAGCAATTAGACAAATGGATTAATTATGAAAAACTAATTAGTGAGCATAATTTTATAGTTTTAACTAGGGAAGGCTATGATCCTGTTAAGTTAATTAAAGAAAAGTTTCCAGAAAATGTTAAAAACTTTAGTGTTGTAGAGTATCATTCTGAAATTTCATCAAGAAAGTATCGAGAAAACACAACTTTAGAACACTTTTTAAATAAAAAAGTGGTATCATATATAAAAGGTCATAATCTATATGGGGGTAATGATGTTAAAGCATAATATCTTAAAAGTCGCAACAGTGACACCTAAATTACAGGTCGGCAAACCACTAATTAATGTAGTTGAAATGGAAAAAGTCTTAAAAGAAACTAAGGCTTCTTTAGTTTTGTTTCCTGAGTTAGGGATAACAGGTTATACGTGTGGAGATTTATTTTATCAAGAAGAATTACTAAAAGAATCTCTTGAAGCTTTAAAAAGATTAATAAACCTCAAATTTCCAGGTGTTGTAGTTGTTGGAATGCCGCTAGATGTTGATTCAGTATTGTATAATGTTGCGGTTGTAATCCAAAAAGATAAAATTTTGGGGGTTGTACCTAAGTATTATTTGCCAAACACTGGCGACTTTTATGATAAAAGATGGTTTAATAGTGCGATGGGTATCAAAAAAACCAAAGTTAAACTATTAAATCAAGAAGTTCCTTTTGGACAAGTTTTATTTAAAGATAATAAAAATGATATTAATTTTGCGATAGAGATTTGTGAAGATATGTGGGTACCGATTACTCCTGGTAATTTAATGAGTTTAGTTGGCGCAAACTTAATCTTAAATTTAAGTGCTTCATCAGCAAATTTAGATAAAAAAGATAGTAGAAGAATTGTTGTTCAAGAGCATTCAAGAAAAAACCATGGCGCATATTTATACACATCTTCAGGCAGTACAGAATCAACGAGCGAAGTTGTTTTTTCTGGTCATAATATTCATGCAGTCTTAGGTTCGGTGGTTAATGAAAGGTTGTTTGACGGCTTATCTACAATGATATTAGAATCAGACATTGATTTTGGATTAATAAATTATCAAAGAAGAAAATCATCAAAATTAAAGGATAGTTTACATAAATTTGATATTGATTATACTATGGTTGAAGTAAATTTTTCTGAAACAGAAGAGTATGTTTTTTCAAATAAAATAGATGCTGAAGCTTTAATTGGTGAAGATACACTAGAAAGATTTGAAGAGATTAGAAATATTCAAACGAAAGCTTTAATGAAAAGATTAGAACACATTAATCAACCTAAAATAGTTTTAGGCGTCTCTGGTGGTCTTGATTCAAGTTTGGCGTTATTAGTTGCAGTTGATACATTTAAACAGCTTAAAAGAGAGTTAAAAGATATTATAGCAGTTTCTATGCCAGGGCTTGCGACAAGTGAAAGAACGAAAACTAGCGCTAAGGAATTATCTTTAAGTTTAGGTGTAACATATAAAGAGATTGATATCAAAGATGAAACATTACTTCATTTTGAAAAGATTAATCAAGATGAAAAAAATGAAGATATAACTTATGAAAACACTCAAGCTAGAATTAGAACTATGACGCTGATGAACTTAGCCAATCAAGAAAATGGTATAGTTTTAGGAACTGGAAGTTTAAGTGAGATAGCGTTAGGTTTTATGACTTATAATGCTGATCAAATGAGCATGTATGCGATTAATGCAGGCTTACCTAAGACATTAGTAAGAAGACAGTTTAGAAATTACAGCAAAATATTTACTAAAGAAGAAAAATTAATTGAGAGAATATTAGATACGCCAGTTTCACCAGAACTTAAAAAGAATCAAAAGACGGAAGAGTTTTTAGGTTCTTATGATATTAACGATTATTTAATTTATCGTCATTTAGTTGCTGGTGATAGTGAAGAGAAAATGGTGTTTATGCTTGAAAAAGCGTTTGAATTAAATTTAACTGAAGCGAAAAAATATGTAAAAAGATTTTTAGATAGATTTTATAACTCGCAATTTAAAAGACAGGTTATGCCAGACGGGCCAAAAGTAATTTCTATCGGACTTTCTCCACGCAGTGATTATAAGATGGGCAGCGATGTGAGAAAAAGATGAAAAAAAAGGTAGTATTAGGTCTTAGTGGTGGTGTTGATAGTGCAGTTGCGCTAATAAAACTAAAAGAAGAAGGATATGATGTAATAGCAGTTTTTATGCGTAATTGGGACTCGTTTGTTAATGATGATATTTTAGGGAATCCCACATTAAATGACCCTATTTGTACACAAGAACAAGATTACCTAGATGCAAAAAAGGTTGCTGAACAATTAAATGTGCCATTATACCGAATTGATTTTATTGAAGAGTATTGGGATTATGTTTTTAAATATTTTTTAACAGAATATGAAAAAGGAAGAACTCCAAATCCCGATATATTATGTAATACGGAAATTAAATTTAAAGCCTTTTTAAAATACGCAATGGAAATGGATGCAGATTATATTGCGATGGGTCATTACGCTCAAAAAGACTTCATTGATGGTAGACCGGTTTTAAAAAGAGCGAAAGATGAGAGTAAAGATCAAACATACTTTTTATCACAATTAACGGAAGAACAATTAGAAAAGGCACTTTTTCCAATTGGCGATTTAGTTAAGGGTGAAGTAAGAAAAATAGCCGAAAAAGAAAATATTGCTGTTGCGAAGAAAAAAGACTCAACAGGGATTTGTTTTATTGGCGAAAGAAGGTTTGGAGAATTTTTATCAAACTATATGTTAACTAAAAAAGGTAAAATGACGATGTTAGATGGTACATATATTAAAGACCATGATGGGCTTTTTTATTATACAATTGGGCAAAGAAAAGGACTTAAAATTGGCGGTATGAAGGATTATAGCCAAGAGCCTTGGTTTGTTGTTGGTAAAGATGTTGAGAGTAATACACTTTATGTTGAACAAGGTTTTCACCATCCTTATTTATATTCAAATAAATGTATAGTTAAAGATGTTGTTTTTAGAGGTAATAGGGATTTAGCAGAAAGAACATTTACAGCTAAGTTTAGATATCGTCAAAAAGATCATGATGTAGAGTTAAAGTGGCTTGATAAGACAACATTAGAGGTTTATTATCCGAAAAAAGCACGAGCAGTTACACCAGGCCAAGCAGCAGCTTTTTATGAAGGTGAAGTTTGTGTGGGCGGTGGTTTTATCGATACGGTTTATTATAATGATGAGAAAAGAAAGTATTAAGGTATTAATATGATTATTGAAGGGCATATAATTAAACAAATATATAGAAACGAAGAGACTAGTTTCTCTATTTATGTTCTTTCTTTAGAAACAGGAGAAGAGGTAATAATTAAAGGGGTTTTACCAAAACTAACTGAAGATTTATTGTATGAATTTGAAGTTGATGAGGTTAATCATCCCCAATACGGGCTTCAATACGATGTTAAGTCTTTTAAACAAGCAGCAACTCACAATAGAGAAGGTTTAATTAGTTATTTATCTAGCGATTTATTTTTTGGGGTAGGAATAATTACTGCAACAAGAATAGTTGATACATTTGGCACTGAAGCAATCGATATTATATTAGAAGATAAAAATGTTTTAAAAAGAATTGGTTTCAATGCTCTACAAATTGAAAGGTTTTATCAAGCGTTATATAAAAACCAAAAGTTAGACAAGGTATTAGTTGACCTTTTTTCTTATGGCCTAAGATTAAAAATATCAATGAAACTAATTGATTTTTATGGTTATGACGTAGTAGAAGTAATTAAAGAAAACCCTTATAGATTAATGTATGATATTGAAAACATAGGTTTTTTAAGAGCTGATGCTATAGCTAAAAAGATAGGAATTCAAGATGATGATCCAAAAAGAGTAGAGGCAGCAATCGTTTATTCTATCAATGAATATATTAATTCATCGGGACATACATATTTAAATGAAAAGAATCTCTTACAAGCAATAAATAAAATATTAAACACAGATGAATTAAAAGAAGAAATTAATACTGCAAAAGAAAATTTAATTAGTAAAAATATAATTTATGTTGAAGATAACAACTACACATTAGCGCAAGTTAAAAAGACAGAAGAAAATTTAGCAAAACAATTATTAAGATTTACCAATAAAAAACGAACAAATGTTAATTTAGATGATTTAATCGCTCAAGTAGAAAAGATTAACAGGATAACTTATACGGTTAAACAAAAAGAGGCGATTAATGAAGCAATAAACAATCCTCTTACTGTTATAACAGGTGGACCAGGGACAGGTAAAACAACCGTATTATTAGGTATCTTAAGCGTTTATGCATTATATAAAGGAATTAACATTAGAGGTTCATCGGTAGTTGATAATGTTGGTGTTTGTGCACCAACGGGAAGAGCGGCAAGAAGAATGAGTGATTTAATTGGAATTCCTGCGTTTACTATTCATAGACTTTTAGGTTATGGTTATGATAGAACATTTATGTATGATGAAGAAAACCAATTGCCACAAGCGCTATTTATAATTGATGAAGCAAGTATGATTGATATCTATTTAGCCGAAAATTTATTTAAATCAATACCTAATAATGCACAAGTAGTAATAGTAGGAGATAAAGATCAATTGCCGAGCGTTGGACCCGGTCAAGTATTAGCTGATATAATCTCTTCTGGTAGAGCGCCAACAATTGTTTTAGATGAGATACATAGACAGTCATTAGACAGCGGAATTATTAAACTCGCAAATGATGTAAACAATCAAACTATTAATAGTGAAAGTTATGAAGTAAAAGAGGATTTAATTTTCATTAAAGAAGACTCAAAAGAAATAGTAAAAACATTAATTGAATTAACGACTCAAGCACTTGAAAATGGTTATGATTTAATTGAAGATATTCAAGTCTTAATACCGATGTATAATGGTTCGGTTGGGATTAATACAGTTAATCAAATGTTTCAATCGCACTTCCATAAAAAAGAAGAAGTCCATGTTGAAAGGAATTTAGAAAGGTTTTACATCGGAGATAAGGTAATGCACTTAGTCAACTCTCCGGAAAAAGGCGTAATGAATGGAGATATCGGAAAAATAATATCTATTTATTCAACAAAAGAGAATGAGAAAATAGTGCTCGTTTCTTATCAAGAAGGAGAGGTCCCTTACAACTTAAATGAGTTAGAAGAGTTAACTCTTGCGTATGCAATAAGCATTCATAAATCGCAAGGAAGCGAATATAAAACAGTTTTCATTCCGCTTGTGAGAAGTTATAAAATTATGCTTAGAAAAGAACTTCTATACACAGCTATTACAAGAGCCAAAAACCATTTATATTTAATTGGAGAAATAGATTTAATAAGCTATGCAAGCGGTAAGATAAATGAGAAGCGACAAACAAAATTAAAAGAGTATTTGTTAGAAGAAAAAGAAGATTTAAAAGAAAAGAAAAAAGAATTAACGCCATATGATTTTATGTAAGTAAAAAACAAAAAAAGAGAGATGTTGAAGTCTCTCTTTTTTAAGTCAATTTAAATTACCAAATGCTTACCATTTTTTCTTTTGGAAGATACATTTCATCTTCTTTAGTAATACCATAATGTTCTTGGAATTCAGGCATGTTACTTAATTGCATATTAGCTCTTAAGATTGCTGGTCCGTGAACATCGATGTTTAATAATAATTGAGCGTATTCAGGAGAAGATTTTTGTCTCCAAACTCTTGCCCAGTTTTGGAAGAAATCATCATTAGAATGCTTACCGCTATTTTTACTAGCATTGTAAGCTGCTCTTATACCACCACTATCAGCGATGTTTTCAGAAACTGTTAATTTACCATTACATGGACCATATTCAGTTTGAACACCATCAAATAATGTAATCATATCTTCAGCTTTTTTATTGAAAGATTCTAAGTCTTGTTCAGTCCACCAATTGCTTAACGAACCATTTTCATCAAACTTAGCTCCGTTATTATCAAATGCATGTGAAATTTCGTGTGCGATAACAGCACCGATACCACCATAATTAGCGGAAGAAGATTGATCTAAACTATAATAAGGTTTTTGTAAGATAGCAGCAGGGAATACGATTTGGTTATTAGTTGGATTAAAGTATGCGTTAACCATAGATGCTGGCATACCCCAAAGATTTTTATTGCGTTTTTTATTGTATTGGCTAAACTGATATTCATTAGTGATTCTACTATTCTTAACATTTTCTTCAACGATGTTTGAGCCTTCTTCATAACTACTAATGTTAAATTTTTCATAGTACGGAGGAAGTTCATCAGGATAACCAACATGAACTGAAAGTGTATCTAATTTTTTAATTGCTTTTGCTTTAGTAGCATCTTGCAACCAATCATTGTTTTGGATTCGTTCTTTATAAACATTAATCATTTCATGAACCATAATAGTTACATCATTTTTTGCAACAGGACCAAAATAGTTTTCACCATAATATAATCCGACAGCTTGATTAAATCTATTATAAGCTTGATAAAATCCGTGTTTTTCTTTACTTCTAGCTTCTTTCGTTCCCGATAGTGCTCTACTAAATGCTCCGCCAGCAATTCTTAATTCATCAGTTAATAATGATGAAAAGCTTAATAAAAATTGTAATATCATCCAAGACTTCATAATTTTAAAGTTGTTTTCATTTATAACCTCATCAAAATGTTCTAAGTGATCAGGATTATTGAAAATTAATTTATCAACCTTTTGGCCAACTAGTTTATCAGCTAATGCCATAACATTGAAGTTTTTGATTTTGTCTAAAATAACACTTCTATCATAAGGGTTATATAGTTTTACATAGTCAGCTGATTCTTCTCTAGATTTAGTAACCGGAACAAGCAATGCGTCAAACGCTAATGTTTCTTCAATGATTGTGTTTGCTTCTTCAGGTGTATAACCATATAAAAGAAGAAGTTGAGTAGAAGTCATTCTAAATAAGCCGAGTAATTGTTCTTTAGTTGCTTCATCTTTATAGTAAGTTGTATCAGGTAAAAATACACCTGCTAAACCAAAATATAATATTTGATTATTACTATCTTTGAAGTCTTGCATAACACTAAAACCTAACGGAAGATCAATGCTATCAAGAAGTAGTTCTTTTGCATTGTTTTCTAAGTCTTTTAAACTTCCAAGACTTAAGATTCTGTCTAAATAAGGTTTTATAGGTGTAGTGCCTAACTCAGCTCTTTTATTAAAGTCGCTTGTCATCTTGTAATACTTAATGAAATTCTTTAAGTTTTTGTTTAGACCAGAAGGATCAAGAACCCATTTTTTTGTTAAGTCCATTAGTAGTTTTTCAATATCTAAATGAAGTTCTAAAAATGCAGACATACTAGGTTGATCATCTGGAATAACAGCAGTTTCTAACCATTTTTCATTAACGGCATTATAAAAGTTCTTTTTGATTAATTCTTTATTCATAATTTTTCACCTCAATAGTAATTATAACATCTTTTTTAGTAAAATTAAATGATAAACACGCCATTTAGTCATGTTTTTTCAAAATATCTTTAAGTTCTTGAACTTTAAGGTTACACGAGTTTCTTTTATAGCAGTAACAATTTAATTTGTCTTTTCTAGATTTTCTAATGAAACGAAAATAAACAATTAATCCTAAAACTAGTACTACAAATATTAAGATGAATACATCAGTTATTGTCATATTATAATCCTCCTAAACGTAAAATGTTAAATACAATTAAAGCTATTAAATATGCAAAACCTGTTTGGAAAAGAACAGCATAGATTGTTTTTTTAGTGCTTTTGAGTTCGCTTTTCATTGCTCCAATGGCTGCTAAACAAGGAGCATTGTATAAGTTGAAAATCATAAATGAAAGGGCACTTGAAACTGTAAAGAATGAAAATAAACTAGAAGTGAATACAGAACTATCACCTGAAACATCTGCAATTATTTTCATTGTAACAACAACATTTTCTTTAGCAATTAAACCTTGAATTGTGCTGACTCCACTTGCCCAAGATAATTCTCCGAGGATTGGATAGAAAACATAAGATAAGTAATAACCAATCCTTCCTAACATACTAGTTTCGATTGGTATCCCGTAATTAAATCTAAAGTCAAATGATAATAAAAACCATAAAATTACACTTGCGAAGGTAATAATTGTTAAAGCATGTTTAATAAAATCCCAAACTTGTAGGCCAATATTTGTAAAAACATATTTCATTTTTGGAACTCGATATACTGGAAGTTCAGAAATATAACCACTAACTCGTTTAACTTTAAAGATATACTTTAAAATGAGTGCAGAAATAACAATTATTACAATTGAAAATAAGTAAAGAATAAAAGTCATAAGTCCGGCATATTGTTTAAAGAAAAAACTAGCAAACAAAGTAATAATTGGTAGTTTAGCACTACAAGGAATAAATGGGGTTAAAATTACTGACATTTCACGCTCTTTTTTATCTTCAATCGTTCTTGTTGCACCAATGGCAGGAACAGAACAACCACTACCGATAATAAACGGAATTAAAGCCATACCAGAAAGTCCTAATCTTCTAAAGAGTTTATCCAAAAAATAAGCAATTCTTGTCATATAACCAGTTGATTCTAAAATGTTGATAAAGAAAAACAAGAGTATTAATTGGGGGATAAAAGGCATCAAAGCAGCAACACCGCCGATGACTCCATCAACTAATAAACTAACAGCCCAGTCGCTAGCATTGATGCTAGTAAGCCAGTTTGATAGATTGTCTTGAATCCAACCAAAAAACTCTTCAACAAAACCAACGCATAGAGAACCTACTAAACCTACCGATATAGTATAAATAACGAACATTACTGCTAAAAAGATAGGTATAGCTAAATATTTATTTAAAAGAATCTTATCAATTTTTTCTGTACGTCTTTCATGCTTAGATAGAACTTTAAAAGACATTGATAAAGCAGTCTCAATGTAGTTATATCTTTTTTCAGCAATAACTTCATAAAGATCTTCTTGGTATTCATGTTTTAAAGAAGTTTTAATTGTTTCTATTTCAGCATTTAATGTGTCATTATCTTGTAAGATTTTAATTGCGTAATAGGTTTCGTGTTCTGTTTCTAATTGTTCTTTAATTTTGTCTAAATCAGATTTAATGAAATTAAGCCAATTATATGTAGGGTTATATAAATAATCCTTCGTAGCGATTGCGCAGACCAAATCAGTTACGCCAATGTTTTTCTCAGCACTGATAGGAAAGAAACTAACACCAAACATTTTTTCTAATGTTTTAAAGTGTAGTTTAATATTTTGATCTTCTAACATATCAATCATGTTTATAGCAACCAACATTGGAATATCTAGTTCTAATAATTGAGTTGTTAAATATAATCCTTTTTCTAAGTGTGTAACATCAACAACATTTATAATCAAATCTACATCTTCGTTTAAAAGATAAGAAGTAGTGATTTCGTGTTCACTTGAATAAGGAGTTAAGGAAATAATTCCTGGCAAATCAATAAAAACATCTTCGCTTTTTTTCTTTGAGCCTACATAAATATCAACTGTTGTCCCAGGATAATTAGCAACTGTATGATTATTTTTAGTAAGCAAATTAAAAAGCGTAGTTTTTCCACTATTTTGATTACCGACTAACGCTATCTTCATACTTTTACTCCTTCTATATTGTTTAAATATTTTTTATCAATGGCTAGATTATAACCCCTTAATGAGATGTTTACAGGGCTGCCAAAAGGAGCAAAGCCTTTTATTGTAATAACAACAGACTTTGTTATACCTAAATCGTTTAAACGTTTCTTAATATTGTTTTTATCGTCAATAATGTTTGTTACTTTTAGAGATTCACCAACCTGTAAATCTATTAGTTTCATTATAATCACCACTGAAAATAACTATAATAAGTTTTTGAGCCTTTTGCAAATAATACGATAAAAAAAACAATGTTGTTTTTTGTTAAATAATCTTAAAAAGTTCTAAAGTATTGACTAACATTTTTTAATTAGGTAATCTAAATATGGTGATATGGATGAAGATAAAACCCATCCTAAAAACATTATGGATAAGTCTATTGTCAACGTTTATATTAGTTTTATCGCAAACTTTAACTTTAAGGGGATTTGAAGATATAAACACCATAAATCTATTGTTTTTAGAAATACCAATTGAATATTTTGTTATTAACTTTTTAATTTATGTGATGTTAACAATTTTATTTATCTTAACGAATGATTTAATACCTTTTCCGAAACTTGCGAAAGGTGTTGTATATTCGGTAATGATTTCCGTTGTTTGGATAGCATTAAGATTTCAACCCAAAGCCCTTACTAATTTTTCAAGGTATGTTTTTGATTCTATTGTATTTGTTATCCCTATTTTAATATATGGAATCTTTTTAGGATATTTGGCAACTGAACAAACAAAAGAATTTAAGTTTGAGAAGAAACACTTAGGCTTTCTTTTAATATCAGCAATTTGGATTATGTTCCATGCATTTAATTTAATATTGTCGCAACCGGTAAAAGAACATTGGTTCTATTATATTCTTTGGGTGATACCGACAAGTTTAGCTTTAGGTTTAGTGTTTGGATTAATCTATGAGTTTAGTTTAACGAGCGAAAGAAACAGTTTATATGTTACAAGTGCTGCGGTAATTGTAATTTTTATATCGTACTATGCTTATCAGTTCGCTATAAATAGAACTGCAGACATTCAATTATTTATTAGGGTATTATTAGATATAACGTCAATAATATTAGCTATCCAGTTTTTTGAAATATTTTCAAATAGATTTATAAAGGAAGTTAAATGAAAGTAATAATTGCCCCAGATTCCTTTAAGGGCGGATTAGATGCAGCAACAGCTGCTACAACAATTTTTAAAGCTTTTAAAGAAGTAAAACCTAATTATAATTATATTCTTAAACCAATCTCTGATGGCGGAGAAGGAATCTTAAAAGCTCTAGCGAATAAAACTTTACCGGTTATGGTTACGGGGCCTTTAGGAAAACTTACAAGCGCGGAGATAGGTTTTTTAAAAGATGAAAAAACAATAATAATTGAGATGGCTTTAGCAGCCGGATTTGAAAAAGTAGAAGAAGATAAAAGAGACGCTAACTATACAACGACTTATGGCGTTGGAGAACTTTTATTAAAAGCCCTAGAATATAATCCTAAAAGAATAATTATCGGTTTAGGTGGTAGCGCAACAAATGATTTGGGGATTGGTGCACTCCAAGCGTTAGGTATAAAATTTTATGATGAAAATAATGATGAGGTTGGCATTTTCGGTAAGGATATTTTTAAGATAAAAAGTGTTGATTCAACGAATGTAAATAAGAAGTTAAAAGAAATAGATTTAATCTTAGCAACAGATGTAAAAAACCCGCTTTTAGGTGAAAGAGGATCAACATTTGTATATGGTCCACAAAAGGGACTAAAAGAAAAAGATTTAAAAAAATATGATGAACAATTTAAAATTGTAAGCGAACTTTTAAACAAAGAATTTAATAGAGATTTCACTAATGTTCCAGGGGTGGGTGCAGCAGGTGGAATAGCATATTCATTAGCGACAGTTTTTGATGGAAAAATAACTTCTGGTTTTGATGTTGTGTATGAAGAATTAAAATTAGAAGAAACATTTAAAAAGGCAGATTATTTAATAACGGCAGAAGGCAAGATTGATAGTCAAACTTTAAGTGGAAAAGGTCCTTTACAAATAGCCTTAAAAGCAAAAGAAACAAATCCTAAAATCAAGGTGGTAATATTTGTTGGAACAAACCTTTTAAAAGACAATAATATCTTTGATAAAATCATAGAAATAAACGATTCAAAATTATCGTTAAAAGATAACATAAAACAAACAAAAACGCACTTGTTTGAAGCAGCGAAAAACTATTTTCAAGAGTTATAAAAACAACATAAAACAAACTATATACCAACAAAAAAAGAGATTTTTTCTCTTTTTTGTTTTTAAGTTATATCTCATAGTTAGGCTGTTTCCTGTTATCCTTTAAAGTTATAAATAGGCTTGATTATGAACTTAACATCAATTGTATCTTTAATCTGTTCAATGATTTCATAGATAGGTTTATATACTCTTGGAGATTCATCTAATGTGTCTTTTGAAAGTGTAGTAGTAAACACATCTTTCATGTCCTTTTTTAAGTCGTCCATAAGTAGTATTCTTTTAGCTTCGTTTCTGCTTAAAATTCTGCCTGCTCCATGGGGTCCTGAATAGTTCCAATCTGGGTTACCTAAACCAATGCCATAGATTGAACCATCACGCATATTTATTGGTACCAAAACAGGCTTTCCTTTATATGCTTCAATTGCTCCTTTTCTAACTATATTATCATCACCGATATAATTGTGAATTGTCTCAAACCTTGAGATTTCTTTTAAGTTGCATTTTTCTAAAATAACATCTGCTATTTTTTCTCTGTTTTTACTTGCAAATATTTGACATAGTTTCATGTCATGTAAGTAATTAAGTCTATCTTCATTTTCTAAGTAAGCAAGATCGTTTGGAATCTTTGGTTCTTTATGTAGTTCAGTTAAGGTAGATTCTATTTCGTTGTGTCTATTTTCTTTTATTAATTTATTGATTATTTCATTATGTCTGTTTTTGCGTTTTTCGTTAACGTGTTTGACAGCCTTTTTTTGATAGATGTTTGCAATTTGATAGCCCAAGTTTCTTGAACCGCTATGGATTATTAAAAATGTTCTACCTTCATCGTTTCTACCAATTTCAATAAAATGGTTTCCACCACCCAAAGTGCCCAATGAGTTTTCCAATCTTCTAACATTGTCTAGTTCATCATAAACTTTTAGATCTGTTAGCGGGAATGGTAAGTCTTGAGCATGTTGATGGATGCTAAAACCAGAAGGAATATACATATGAATAATATCATCAATATAAACTAGATTAAGATTTGTGTTTTCAATTTCGATAGTTAACATTCCACAACCAATATCAACGCCTACAACATTAGGAATAATCTTATCGCCTATGGTGCTTGTAAAACCAATTACTGTGCCTATGCCAGTATGAACATCAGGCATAATTCTAACTTTCTCATCTTTAAAAGAATCTTGTTTCATTAGAGTGTAAATTTGGTCTAATGCTTCTTCATCAACATCTTTAGCAAATATTTTCAAATCATATTTAGACAATAGTATAACCTCCTTTTCTATCACACATACAACTACATTTTAACACATATTGAACATATTTATTAATCAACACTGAAACAAGTTTACAAAATAGACAAAATAATATATTTAAGAGTTAAATTGTGATATTATGAAAATAGAAAGAGGTGTTGCTTTTGGCGAAAAAAGTAAAACTTATAGACATACATTCGCATATTATTCCTGATGTTGATGATGGGGCAAGAAATTTTGCCGAATCTTTAATGATGCTTGAGATGATGGTTGAACAAGGCGTCACTGATGTAGTCGCAACACCTCATGTTAATTCTAACGCCACTAGAGCAACTTGGGAAAGACAAGTGAGTCAGTTTAAATTACTAAAAGAAAAAGCAGCTCATTTAGATATTAATATACATCTAGGTGCAGAAGTAAAATATCGTAAATATTTAATTACTGAATATAAAAAATATACATTTGAAAATACAAACTATATTTTGATGGAGTTTAGTTGGGAAACAGAAGAAGATATCTTTGGAGTTTTAGAAATGCTTCAAAAGGAAGGGCTTAAACCAATTATGGCTCATATAGAAAGATATACATACTTAACATTAGAAGACTATAAAGAAATGAAAAAAAGAGGAATTCTTTTACAAGTAAATGGTAATGCTGTTTTAGGCAAGGGTAGAGAATTATGGGTTCATAATGCAAAAACACTTGTTCAAGAAAGATTAGTTGACTTTATCGCAACCGATACCCACAACACAGAACACAGAGCTCCAGACATGAAAAAAGCTTACGAACATTTAAGTCATAAGCTTGATGAAAACTATTTAAACGATATATTTTATAATAACCAGTTAAAGCTGCTTAACCCTGAATAATTAGTAATTATTATTTTATAAGTTCTGCAAATTTATCAAAAATCACTTTTGATACTAAAGAATCGCTATTAACTTCTGGGTGCCACTGGACAGCAAATATTGGCAAAGTTTTATGTACAACAAGTTCAATAGTAGAATCATTATGAATGCCTAAGATAGTTAAATCTTTTGCGAGATCTTTAATCGCTTGATGATGGTAGCTGTTAACATTGATAGTTCCCTCTAAGTTAATAAAAGAGTTTTTAGTGACATTGACATAGTGATTATTGCGAATGGATTTATGGTCTTTGTTTAAATCACCTAAATCTTGATGTAAGGTGCCGCCTAAAAAAACATTAATTGATTGATGACCTCTACAAATTCCGAGTAGAGGTTTTTTATATCTCACGGCGTGTTCAACGATAAGTTTATCAACTTCATCTAAACGAGAGTCTACATTTTTAGATAACCCTTCGTTTGTCTCATTATAGCATTTTGGATCTACATCTGTACCACCGGTAATCAAAAAAGCATCGCATAACATTAAAATCTTTTCCAAATTAGGGTTTTCTAGCGTTAGCATAAGAGTGTTTAACCCTCTTTTGTTTAAAGGCTCTAAATAGCGGGTATTGACGAATTGTTTTTCTACGCCATCCTCAGTTAAGAGTCTAGGGCTTAAACCGACAAGTTTTGGCATATAGCACCTCCATAGTTACTATATAATTATTATACACTTAATTATGTGATTTGTTAATTATAAAGGCTTTATTAGAAAAGAAAGTGAATAGATAAGTTTTTTCAAAATATAAATCGTACATGCTATAATGATAAAGGATAAAGAGGTGATTTAATGATTCTTGTTAAACATAAAAATCAAGGCAATCTTAAGGCATATTTTTATTTTGCATTAGAAGAATACATAATGAAGAACTTGTTAGAAGAAGGCAAGAGTTTTTTCTTTACATGGAAAATTAAAGGTGTTGTAGTAGGAAAACATCAAGTATTAGAAAATGAAGTAAATATAGATTATTTAAAAGAAAACAATATTGAATTATTTAGAAGACCAACAGGCGGTGGGGCAATTTATGCTGATGAAAATAATACGATGTTTTCTTTTATTGTTAATAAAGATAAAAAGATGAATTTTAGGCCGTATCTACAATTAGTAATAGATGCGATGAAAAAATTAAATTTAGAGATTACTTTTAGTGGTAGGAATGATTTATTATATGAAGATAAGAAGATAAGTGGTGTTGCTTATCTTCAAAACAAATACGGATTTTTGATTCATGGAACATATATGTACGATGTAGATATAGAAACGATGATTAGAGCAATTACACCAAATGATGAAAAACTTATCTCAAAAGGTATTGATAGTGTTAGAAATAGAGTTGCTAATTTAAAAGAAGCGTTAAACGGTTTAACTCTTTCTGAATTAATTGAACACTTAGAAAACGAAATTACAACAAGTGTTTATGAACTATCAGATGAAGAAGAAAAAATCATCTTTGAAATGGCTAAAAAATATGAAAAAAGAAGTTGGCGATTTGATAAACAGCCACCACACACAAAAGTGCTGAAAAAACGAATTAAGGGTGGGATGTTTAATATTATGTTGGATTTAAGATATGGGATTATTGAAAACATAAAAATAAGCGGAGACTTTTTCAATATTCAACCAGTAAGTCTAATTGAAAACAAACTTAAAAACACATCTTATAATGAAAAAGCAATTAGAGAAAAACTCAAAGAAATAAAATTAGAAAGTATCATTGTCGATTTAGAAAAAGAAGAATTTATGGAGTTATTGTTAAGCGGAATAATTAAGGCTTCTTAAAAACTGCACAAACCCTCAAAAAGTCTAAACTTCAACGCGTGTCAAAATATGCTCAAAAATGGATATTTTTTGAATTATGTAGCGTATCTTAGTGGCTTTTTAAAGGGAAAATCCACCTTTTTTAGATTTTTTTTAAAACCCCTTGAAAAACGGGGTTTTTGTATTTATAATTTAGGTAGAAATTAAAAATCTTATTTAAAAAAAAGGAGGGAATCAATGAAAAAACTATTATCAAAAAAAGGTAAGATAATTACCATAGTTGTATTTTCTGTATTGTTGGTTGTATCTATTGCGTTAGCGCCACTTGTTAAAATTAATTATGACATGAGTTCATACTTACCAAAAGATTCAGTAACAAAACAGACGCTTAAATTGATGAAGGATGAATTCGGCGTTACATCTAATATGGAAATTATGATTGAAGAAGACAATTTATTTCAAGGTGAAGAACTTCAAGAAGAATTAAGTAATGTTAAAAATGTAAAAGGTGTTACTTGGTTAGGAAGTGTGGTTGATATAACGCAGCCAATTGAAAGTTATCCTCGTGAAATGGTTGAAGCTTTTTATAAAGATGGAAAACTACTTTATATGGTTGAATTTTTAGAAGACGAATATAGTTCAAAAACAGATCAAGCAATTAATGACATTAAAGTAGTGTTAAATAATTATGATGCTAAATATCGCGGTGAGCCAATTGTAGCTAAAGGTAATAGAGACCTCGTCTTTAAAGAAGGGGTAATGATTATGAGTGTTGTAGTGCCTATAGCGATTATCATTTTATTTATATTCTCAACTAGTTGGATTGAGCCAGTTGTAATACTAATTAATTTAATAGTGGCGATTGTTATTAATTTAGGAACAAATTGTTTAATGCCGAGCGTTTCATTTTTAACGATGGCAATTGCGAGTGCTTTACAACTTGCGATGAGTTTAGACTATTCTCTGTTCTTTATTCATAGATATATGGAAAAGAGAGAAGAGGGTATGGATGTAATGAGTGCAGTTAGTGATGCGATGAAGGGTGCGATGGGTTCAGTTACAGCAAGTGCACTAACAACGATTTTTGGTTTCTTAGCGTTATTAACAATGCGTTATACACTCGGAACTGATATTGGTATCTCGTTATCAAAAGCAGTCTTTATCAGTTTCTTAACAGCGATATTCTTAATGCCACTTTTACTAGTTACATTTGATAAATTACTATTTAAGACGAAACATAGAAAATTAGTCCCAGAATTTAAAAAGTTAGGAAAAGGAATTCAAAAAGTTAGATGGGGAATAGTTGCAGTTCTTTTAATAATTGCAGGCACAGCATTTTATTTCCAGGGAAAAACTAAATTCTTTTATGGTGCAGCAGGGCTACCTGATCCAAACAAAATAGAAACGAGACATGATAATGCAATTGGTGAAGTGTTTGGGTTTAACCAACCAGTTGTAGTGTTATATAAAAACGAACAAAAAACAGAAGCAATAAATTTTGCTGAGAAAATGCTGACACACGAAAGAGTAAGAAGCATTCAAAGTTTAGTAACTACAATAGATCCGGAAATGCCAATAGAGATAGTACCAGAAGAATATTTAGTTCAATTTATGGGCGAAAACTATTCAAGAATGATTATCAATATTAATTTAAGAGCTGAATCAGAAGAAATGTATGAGGTTAGCGACTTCATTATTGAAAACGCAGAATACTATTTTGGTGAAGCTAAAGCATTAGGAGTTGTAACATCGCTTACTGAAATTAAAGAAGTTTCAATTAAAGATGGTGTTATTGTGGCAATAGTTTCTGTGTTAGCGATTATGTTAGTTATTGCAATAGTGTTTAAATCAGCATTAATTCCTGTTGTATTAGTACTTTTAATTCAAACAGCAATTTGGGTCAATATCGCAGCACCTTATTTCCAAGATAAAACATTATCGTATATAGGCTATCTAGTTGTATCTAGTTTACAGTTAGGGGCCACAATAGATTATGCGGTATTACTTACCAGTAGGTATCAAGAGTTTAGAGTGGATATGAAGCCTAAGGAAGCATCAATTATGGCTCTAACAAAATCAAGCCACTCAATTATCGTTTCATCATTAGTGTTAGCTGTTGCAGGCTTTAGTGAAGCGTTACTATCTAGAGTTGAAGCAGTTAGTGAAATGGGAGAGTTAATCGGGTTTGGAGCTCTCTATTCAGGTATATTTGTCTTATTTGCATTACCGGCCTTGTTATCGGTATTAGATAAACCAATTCAATTACTTACATATAGAAAAAAGGAGGATGAAAAACATGAAGAAAAGAATAGTTAGTTTAGTGTTACTTTTATTATCGTTAGTTTTAGTTGGATGTGTAAATAAAAAAGATCCAGTTGAACCGTCTGCAAAACCAAGTTTTCCAACGGTTGCGGCAACATTAGAGGATAATGAAAGTGATGAGACAATTTTTGTTAAGTTAAACAAAAAGGGTGAAGTTGAAACACTTAAAGGTGTTGTTCACCTAGCTGATGTTGAAGAAGAAACATATGTAACTTATAAAGGAAAATATTTAAGTGGAGGGCACTCAAATTTATCTAATATTTTAGACTTGGATGTTAACGCTGAAACTGGTTTAGCTAAAATCCCTGTTTTAAAAGATGATAGTGATTATTTTTTTGAAGTTGCTTTAGATAAAGAAGAGTATGAATTACCATTTAAATTTAGTTTTAAGTATAAGTTAGAAGGAGTAGAAACTACATATGAAAATCTTGTAGGCAAGAGTGGAAATATCACAATTACACTTGAAGTAACTCCAAATTATGAAAGTGGTTATTTAGCACAGATTCAATTACCAATTGATATCGTAAGAAACAAAATAACTAGCAGTGAAGGAGCAAGTGCTAGTGTACTTGTTGGCAGACTTAACACTTTAGCATATATGGTAATGCCAAATGCTAGTCAAACATTTACAATTGAATTAAAAAGTTCAAGTTTTAGTTTAGGTTTAGTCCAAATCGCTTTACAAGAATTTGATATGTTAAGCGCAATACCTTTTGATATGTCAATGTTTGGCAATGTTTCGTTGTTGCCAACGGCAGCAACACTAGTTAAAGTCCAAATTGGTGTGTTGAAGTATGGTATTCAAAGTAGTATAGGAGGATTAGATTCATTAATTACAATGTTACATCCAGGTTTAATTAGTGCTTTTGAATCTTTAGAAAACACAGAAATGCCAGAGATTTTTACTGAACAAGTAGTTGGCAATATTTTAGCTCCAGCAGCGCTAATTCAAGAAGGTGAAACTGTTCCTGAAAAATTAGCGATTCTTGGACATGTTCTTGAAATTCAAAATCAACTTGAAGTAATAGAGGAAGTATATGCTAGAATTGCAGCATATATTGAAACACATCAACCAAATGTTGAATCGTACATAGAAACAATTAGTGGTTATGACACATCATATGAAAAGTTAGATAAGATGTTAACAACTGTTACTGAGATCGAACAAATCCTTAGGGGCATAGTAGTTCAATTAGGTGATATAAATAATCTCATTGAAGAAAAAGATGCATTTAAACAAACATTAACTTTATTATCCTCAAAATTAGAATCAATGAAGATTGATAACTTAGGGTTAATTAGAGAGTTTCGATTGTATGAAAAAGAAATGACAGAACTTGTTAATTATGTTATTGAATTGCTGGATATTAATATTTCTTTAGCAACTGAATTAACTGATTTAAATGGAAAACTTGCAGCATATAGCGAAGCATTAAAACAAGCACTCCCACACTTCACAGTTCAAGAAGAAATAATAGTTATGCAAACTGCAATTGTAACTCTTGATGGTATTGAAAATGACCCAGAAAATATTGGAGTAATTAATGCACTTAATTATATGCTTTCAAACTTTGATTTAGAAGAATTAGCAACGAGAAAAGTAGGATTAGAAGCAATATTAGAATTAACTGGTGGCGAACTTCAACTTGCCCAACCATTACGAGCATTTATCTTATTAAATGAAGGATTAACAATAAAACAAGAACATCAAGAATATAGTTTCTATCAAGGTTTAGAAATGCTCACAAATGTAAAAGACTATTTAGATTTACTTCCCAACAAATATGAAATTGAAAGTTTTATTCACCCAGACAATCCTAAACCTAAAAGCGTTCAGTTTGTAATAGTATATTAATTGTAACGATTAGAAACTAAAAAAGCACTCCCGAAAAAACGGGGGTGCTTTTATTTGTGTATAAAAGAAAAAAGGGCTGCTGCCCTTTTAAATATGAATTGGTTTTTTAAGCGCCGCTTCCATTATTATTTCTGATAAGGAAGGGTGTGGATGAACTGCGTCTGCTAAATCGGCATTAGTTAAGTTTGAATTCATGCCAACGATTATTTCGCTTAAGATATCAACAGCGTTATATGCTAAAATATGTGCGCCTAATATTTCATCATTTTCGGTTCCTTTAATCAGTTTAATAAACCCTAATGTTTGCCCATCAGCTAATGCTTTACCATTAGCCATTAAAGGCACTTTGGAAATTGTATAACTAATGTTTTTCGCTTTCACTTCATCTTCGTTTAAGCCAACTGATGCAATCTCAGGAATACCATAGATGGCTTTTGGAATGGCGTTATAATTTATTGGTTTATCAACACGACCTAAAATATGATCAACTGCAACAAAACCTTCTTTAGAAGCAACATGCGCTAACATTAATTTTCCGGTCACGTCACCAATTGCATAAATACCTTTGATGTTTGTTTGCATGAATTCGTTAACTTCAACGCCGTATTTGTTTAATTTAATGTCTACATCTTTAAAGGCATCTAAGTTTGGTTTAGTTCCAATCGCCATTAAAACTAAATCTGTTTCGTGAGTTTCTATGTTTCCATCTTTTTCATATAAGACAGAAGAAGTACCAATTTCTGTAACTTTGGCGTTTGTAATAATGTTAACTTTAGATGATCTTAATACTTTTGTATACTCTCTAATAATATCTTCATCCATTGTATTTGCGATATCATTAGCCATTTCTAAAATAGTTACTTCTGAATCAAAGAAGTTAAAGATTGTCGCAAACTCAACACCAATAACCCCACCACCAACAATCGTTAATCTTTTCGGCTGCTCAGTTAATTTTAAAAGTTCTTTACTAGTTACTAAGAAGCCACTTTCATACGCCTCTTTGGCACCTTTGATTGGCGGAACAATCGGGCTTGCACCAGTAGCGATAATGATATTTTTAGCTTTTAGTATTTCATCATTAACTTTTACTTCGTCTTTGCTGATAAGAGTACCATAACCATTAAAAACATCAACTTTATTCTTCTTTAAAAGATAAGCGACGCCTGTGGTTAATTGTCTAACGATTCTATTTTTTCTATTGACTATATCTTTAAGATTTATTGAAACTGAATTTTCTAAAACTGTAATACCATAGTTTTTAGCGTTTTTAAAGTCTTTATAAGTTTTAGCACTTTTAATATACGCTTTTGTTGGGATACATCCATGGTTTAAACACACACCACCGATATTCTCATTTTCAATGAGTGCAACACTTAAGTTTTCTTGCGCAGCTTTAATGGCAGCAACATATCCACCTGGACCGCTACCAATTATTATTAAATCATAATTTTTCATATCTCTCTCCCTATAAACAAATAATTTGTATGTTTATTATAAAAGACAAATGAGTAAAATTAAAATAATAAGCAATATTAATCCCCCTAATGCGGGATAAAAAACTTTAGAAAACTTTGATAAATAAGTTTTTTGGGAAATAATGATATCTTCATTATTAATAATTTCAAAACGACCTTTAATTTTATTCCACTTAACAGTTATTGTCTCATTCTTAAGCATTCTTAAAGACATCTTTGTTGATTTCGTTAAAACAGAGAAAGTTAAATCAATTTTTGAGTTAAGAGTGTTTGTTTGAATAACGTTATGTTGTTTGATAACACCATAATCGCGTTCGTTAACAGTTAAGTTAAATGTAGGTGTTTTTAAATCACTTTTAATAGTAAGTGTTTTATTATTTGTTTTTGATTTATTTTCATTCATAATAAAAATCCTTTCATATCCCTATACAAAAATGATAACACAAAACTCAAAAAAAGAAAAAAGGATATTAACATTTTTAAAAAAATGTGAAGGCATTTTATAAACATGTTATAATAAAATAAGTGAAAAGGAGTTCTTATTATGAAAAAAACACTCACAATTTTAGTAACAATATTTTTAGTAAGTTTTTTAGTTTCTTGTAGTAATTCTAAGAAGACAATTGATAATCTTATTTTTAGTGATGTTTTAGAAGATGAAGAAGTAGTAGCATATCAAATTATTGGATACAATAAAGACCTTCCTAGAAGTATTACGCTACCCAAAGAGTTTACAACAGTAGAACACGGAACTAAACCAGTTATTAAAATTGGGGCAAGAGCGTTTCATGGATCAAGTTTAAAAGCGGTTGTTATTCCACCTAATTATAAAGTTATTGAAGAGGCAGCATTCTTTGATTCAAGAAAATTAGAAAAAGTAATTTTTGAAGGAAATAGTGAATTAATTAGTATTGGTGATAATGCATTTAAAGATACTGTTGAGTTAAGATCTATAGTTATTCCTAAAAGTGTTAAAACGATTGGTGATTTTGCATTTTCAAATGCACAAAGTTTAAGTTTGATAACTTTTGAAGAAGGAAGTCTTTTAGAAACGATTGGTAGTAATGCTTTTAGTGAAACAAATATAGAAGAAATTATGTTGCCATCTAAAGTAGAAAATATTGGTTCACCTTTATTTTATAATTGTAAAAGATTAAAAAACATCTATGTTCAAGTTGGAAATATAAACTTTTCAACTGTTGATGGAGTTTTATATAATAGGTATAAGACAAAACTAATAATTTATCCAAGCGGTAAGAAAGATACTGAATATACTTTGTTAGAAGAAGTATTAGAAGTTTCCAATCATGCTTTTTATAATAACGAGCATTTAACAAAAATTGTTTTAAATGATAATTTAGAAAAAATTGGCATTTTAGCTTTTGCGAGAATGAAAAAAGTAGAAACACTTATCGTCCCTTTAAGTGTTGATATAATTGAAACTGATGCGTTTAAAACTGCCGACAATTTAATTTTATATTTAGAACATTTAGAAGAAGGAAGTAATTTTAGTAAGCATTGGAACAGTTCATCATTGGTTGTATATTATAAACCAAACTGGAATATTGATGAAGATGGGAATCCAAGCCCGACTAATTAAAAGGAGTTAAGTTATGAATATTTTATCAGCTATATTAGCAGTGCTTATTTATGTTGTTGTATTTTTTGTAATTGAAAGAGTATCGTTTAAAGATAGCGATAAGTTTGTATCAAAAGTTCTTTATGCATGCGGGTTTTCAATTCTTGTTATTGCTGTAAATATAGTAGTTGCTACAGGTCCCAATAGACCACATATAGGCATTACGCTTTTCTTAATAGGAGTTGCGCTCAGTATATCAATAGGTTATATTATTTGGCAGTATTCTAAAAAAAACAAAAGATAAAACAAGAGGCAGTAGCCTCTTTTTTGTTGAAAAGGTGTAGATGTTTTACTATAACATAATCTTAAAAACATTTTTGTTGGAAGATAATACTTAATCTGCCTTAAGGAATTATCAATCTTAAAACCCCTATATATATAAAGGATATAAGAAAAGGAAACTAATTTGTGTGAACTTTCACATAATTGAAGAAGTTTCCAATAAAAATGAATTTGAGTTCGTATACTTGGTGAAAACAAAAGAAAAAAAAGGAGAGATGGACACGAAAAGAAATATTTTTGTTTTACTATTAGTTTTAGGAGCAGCTTATTAGTTAGTTGCGGAGGTAGCAAATCTGCTACATTGGACGAAGTTAAGAGTCCGGAAATGGTATATGGGATGAGTGCAGTTGTTGGAGTAGAAGAAAGTTTAAGTGGAATGGCTATTAACCCAATGAGCGCAAATGGAGGAGGCGGAGGATTTCCATCTTTAACGAAAGTAACAGTAACTCCTAAAGATAAAGTAGTTGCTGGTTATGCAATAACAGGAGTTAATTTGTTTGGTGGAAGTAGTGGTCAGGCTTACACGTTAAGT
>FZPS01000229.1_pt306 | contig 77047 bp, 61 predicted proteins | sample 1817821 | NCBI WGS metagenome assembly FZPS01 (sample SAMEA104158645, study PRJEB21678) | metagenome | place: Germany | collected 2015-04-21
GCAGCCGATAAGGCCAGCAATTTCTGAGGCGTACTTTTCCGGTTGCGCCGACGGCAGGTCAATCTTGTTCAGCACCGGAATAATCGTGAGGTCGTTAGCCATCGCCATGTACAGGTTCGCAAGCGTCTGCGCCTCAATCCCCTGCGCCGCGTCAACCAGCAGAACCGCCCCTTCACAGGCGGCAAGCGAGCGTGAAACCTCGTAAGAGAAGTCCACGTGACCGGGCGTGTCAATCATGTTAAGTGCGTAAGGTTCCCCATCCACCTGCCACGGCATGCGCACGGCCTGCGACTTGATAGTGATGCCGCGTTCGCGCTCAATGTCCATGCGATCCAGGTACTGATCACGCATGACACGTTGTTCCACGATGCCGGTCAGCTGGAGCATGCGGTCAGCCAGCGTTGACTTGCCGTGGTCAATGTGCGCAATGATGCAGAAGTTACGAATGCGATCCGGGTCTGTGCTAGCCGGTTCGATCGACTTCAATTGGGCTGGTGAGAGTGTGGCCACTCGTACCTTACCTTTCAAAAATTCTCTGGAGCGATCGTCCCAATTGTCCCACTATTGTGGGCTTGGAACGAATTGGAAGGTGTTAGTCGTTAGCGTATCTCATGATTTTCGAGGGCGGAGCGGGCTGTCGTCACGCCAGCGCTTCGCTGCTGCAAGTATTTTCTTCTGCCTGTCGGTGTGCTTTTCAGTGGGCTCGACTGGATCCGGAGCGTCTAGCTCCATGAGTCCGTTGGCGCCCGGTTGGGCCAGAAGCACCCAGTTAGCGTAGTTCAAGATTTTCGCAGACGTTACTTCGGACTCGTTCGTCCACAGCGGCTCAACTGCGTCCTCGACAATTTCGTGGCTTGGAACTTCCACTCCCTGGCGGGCGGCGCGCATGCGGATGAAACTGGGTAGTAGTTTGGATCCCGCCCACAGAAGTAGCAGGACTGCGACGACGACAACCCCGAAGAGGCGTACGGTTGCCGCAACTCCGCTAGTCATTCCACCGGTTCCGAAGAACACCGCGAAAGCAATCACAAACGCGATAATGATGAACCAAACGCCATGGGTTTCAAGCTGCCAGTTAATGTCAACCATTTTTTGGAGGACGGGATCGACCTCTTCTTCCTCCTCATCTGCGCCGTCCTGCATCCAAGCCTGTTCCACGATGTCCAGAGCAGCCGCCATCGCAAACGCACGGTTGGACCAATCCCGAAACGCAGCTCCGCCCTCGGATTCATACCAGGGATCAAAATCGCGACGCTCAAACGGAGGCATCTGCTCAACTGCGTCCTCGAAGGCGGCCTTATGGCCCTGTCCGAAATGGAGGATCGTTGCGGTATGGGGGTCGTTTCGCAGACCGATTGGTGACTGCAAGGTCAAGCCTGGCGTGTAGATCACCTTCATGGCTGATCGCACAGCAGACATTGAAATTAGGTCCTGATTTTCCAAGGGTCCTCCCAGCCAAACGACCTAAAATATGACAGCACTACCCAATGTAGACCATGAGTCGAACAGGAGCGTAAACCAAGCGATGGCACGAACTAACCGCCCGGAAGGCTGGATTCACGACTGGCAGCCTGATGGAGAACCAAACGGCCCTAAGCCGTCGTCTTCATCGGGTGGGAAGAACTTTGATGCGGATAGTTCTGCGCCCGGGGATGACGATTTGCTACCGCCCGAAGATAAGGAGGAGCGTAGCAATCGGTTTGTTCGTCACGTTGCGACCATTCCGGGTCGGCTGCTGATTACTTTGGCCCTTCTTTCGGCAGGGATTGCTGGACTCTTAGGGATTATTGGCGCCTCAACGTACGGTTCGTGGGGCTGGTGGATTCCAATAATCGCCGGCGGTCTTGGCATTGCCATAACTTTGTTTTTCGCGGTGCGCAGAAGACAGCTCCAAGATGCTATTGCCAGGTCCGGTCCGAGGACGATCATCGGTGAGCAAAGAACTGTCGTAACCTACGACGGTGAAGATGGCCAGACTTCACAGCAGCAACAGCTTCACGACATGGCACAGCGCGAGGGCGAAAAGGTGCGGCGCGCACGCGAAGAATTCGAAGTTCGTTCTGCACGCTACCTTCCGCGCGTGGAAGCATTGCAGAGGGCGATGCGGCAGATGGTTGACCCAAGCTACGATGCAGCCTGGCTTGAGATAGATATTCGCCCCACTTTGATTTCATTTTTAGCAACTGTCGCAGTCGTGCCATTGTGTGGGTTCTTGATTGTCATGACTACGTTCGCTTTGCTACTCACCGCGATGTGAGCTACTCCCCAACATTTCCTGCTTTAGTGCATGGTTTACGCGGTTTCCAGCTGATAGCATGAATCTTTGGATTCGCCCTGGTCGGGCGTGGATCCATGGCTGAGCCATTCGCATATCGAGTGTCCCCCACTGGTTGTCCAAGGCTCAGCAAGCCCTCACCGACCCTGTAATCGAAAAAGAGAGTGTAACTGTGGCAAATATTAAGTCCCAGATTAAGCGCAACAAGACCAACGAGAAGCGCCGCCAGCGTAATCAGGCCGTTAAGACGGAACTGAAGACCTACGTGCGTCGCACTCGTGAAGCGATTGCTGCCGGTGACCGTGAGAAGGCAGAAGAAGCTCTGCGCGCCGCTGGCCGCAAGCTTGACAAGGCAGTCTCGAAGGGTGTTATTCACCGCAACCAGGCTGCCAACCGTAAGTCCAAGCTCGCTAAGCAGATTGCGAAAATGGACTAGCGTTTAGACCAAAAGTGGAGGGCCAGATTGATCTGGCCCTCCACTTTTTGTTTCCGATTCATGCTCTCAGGAACTGCGGACTAGAAGTTCCGGAACGGCTTATCAAAAGGCTCCTGTATTGACTTCGGCCATACGAACGCACGATCTCCAACTTCTCCTACGATTTCCTGATCAGTTAAGGCACTGAACCTCTTAATGCTCTCGTCGCCTTGATCATTCCAGGTTGGGTCATAGTTGAGCCACGTACCATCGATGTTGACTTTGTTCCACGCGTGCCCGTTGCTCCCGGTAATTCCGCTGACGGTGATTGACTGCAACCCAGCTTCCATAGCGAGCAGTTGGAAGGCTTCAGCATATCCGGTACAGATAGCACCACCTTCTAGCAGAGGTCCTGCCGCAGTTTGGTGCGGGTGAACATTCAAGGTCAGCATGATGGTATCAACTTCCAGTCGACTGCTTAAAGCTGCAATTTGCTCAGGACCGGCTTCGTCACCTCTCGCCAAGATTTCTTCCCGTTCTACATCGGAGAGCCTTGTGTAGATTGTGTTCTGTGCCAGCCAATCATCAATGGCATCAGCCTTTTCGCGGTCAGTCATACCATTGGAAATAATTTCGGCTACAACTTGCTCCGCCTTTTTCTTGACCTCACTTTGAATCGCAAGGAACTCTTCACGAGTCTCAAGAACTCTGCGTTCATTAAAGACTGGAGTACCTTCAAGTACCTCAAAGAGCCTCGGGGTAATCTGCAAAATCTTGGAGGTTTCATCAAAATCATGCTGAGGTAGCTGCTCCCCTAAGATCAGCGGATTCTGAGATACGGCCTCGATAATCGCACTACGCACCTGCAGTTTGGTTGAGGATTCCGGGAACGCCGATAGGTCTATTTCCGTATACCCCTGTTCCATGTGAGCGGCGATGTAACGCGACATTTCAGTCGTTCCGAAGATATGATCAGGGATTTCGATTGGTTTCTCCGGAACCGCAGTCCAGGTCTTAGCGGCTCCAGATGCATCGATATCCTCTGGAATACCGTCAGTTGGCGGGTCATATGAGTTGACTCGCTCAATCATCTCATCGACAGATCCATCCTCGGGATTATCGCTGAATGACAGTACCTGGCGAAGCGAAGAGTCACGGATGCTGAATTCAACAGCTACGCCCTCTAGATAATTGGCGTCAACTCTCTTTGCATCAGCCGCAAAAGAGCGGATATAGCCATCTCCAGCGATCGCTGGTAGCCCATCGGGGAAATCGTTCGGAGCAATGACTGCGCTACCGTAGAATTGCTCCAAAAACTTGGGACTGTTAAGGATGTTAACAGGAATTCGAGGACTAATGTCATTGAGTGGACGTAGCGCCGATGTTTGCCAGGTACCGTCTTTCTTCACCATAGTGAATAGGTATCCAGCAGCTTCTTCTGGCATTTTAGTATCGTGCCCGTATACGTTGATACTCAATTCATCTGTTTCATCTATGTCAGTGATCTTCAGAAATTGGTTTGCCCTAATGTCGGCGTACCTGGCAGAAGCGTGCGCTAGATTCGCAGGCTGCCAAAGATCAATCACATTTCCATCGCGCATATCCTCCGCGGCGGGCCTGAATCCGTAGACTTTGAGGTTTCGAGCTCCTGTCTTTGGCGATTTTGAAGCCTGTGCCTTTGCAAGCACCAATTCCTCGACACCGTCACCGAGATCTCCAATGGTGACTTCCGCGTGGCCATTTCTATATCTAACCTCCGGCGTGGGAAGGTCTTCCCGCCCTTCAACGCGAATGGGAGTCACTTCTGGTTTTTCCAGTATCCTGCCCTTTTTGTCCGTGCGTTGCATTAGGTAGAAGGTTGAGAAGACACCCCAAGTGTTGGCATCGAAAAGTTCGATCCACCGTTCCTCTTCAGGCAAATCTTCCAGAAGGTTCAGTTGCACTGAATACAGGCTCTGACCCTCGATGTGATTTCCTGGAATGATCCTGTATCCGCCACCATTTGTGAAGACTGAAGAGGTATCAAACGGTACTTTTAGTGCGGGATCCAAGTAAATCTGCGCATCCTGCGCCTGCCCAGTTTCCGGGTCAGGCTCGTTGCGGAGTTTTTCCTCAACTTCCCACCAGTCCCGCTCGGTGTAGATATCTTTTTCAACAAAGAGCGCTTCATCCGGTGCCACAACAAGTTCTGGTTGCCAGGCAAATGCGCCCTCAGCGCTTCCACCTTTTTGTAGTCCAGCAGACACCGCGCCGTTATCACCACAGGCGCTCAAACCGACAACTGCCAGCGAAATGATTGAAAGGCTGGCCAAAAGACGTTTTACTTGCACAGTTTTCTACTCCAAATCAAACACTGAGAAGTCACAGAGAACCGGAGCCTGTTCACTAGCCCAGCCATTCGGGGCTAACTCACCATTTACTGTGATGGAGCAAGCCAAAGTGACATTCTTGTTCGGGTCGGCAGGTTCAAGGGAAATCTGCCAATCTGCTTGGGCCTGGTTAGTTGCAACAACGGTTTTTGACCAGGTTTGTCCATCCAAAAGAGTCATCGTGCCTTCCGAGGGGTCTTCTGAAGTCTTTTCAAGGTCATTCTCTTCAGACATGGACAGCACATATAGGGTGGCGTCGCCTCCGATAACTTTTGCTTCAAGTTCTATGTTTAGAGGCTCATCGAGCGATTCCACAAGGTGATCGGTGGGAGCTACTTCTGCCTCTTTCTTTGCCAAGTCTTCCGACTCAATCTTTTCTGCAGCAGCTACAGAAATGATTTTCGGCCGATTCTCACTGAAAGGAGCTCCTTCGATCACTTCTTCTTCTTTGAACTCTGGCTTATTCTCAAGCCAAGTTTCAGAGTGATAGGCCTTTAGTTGATTAAGAACTAGAAGGAATCCACCGCCAAGAGCCAATCCAACTGCTAGGACGACACCAATGGCAATCTTCCAGCCCTTTGACAACTTTTTTTTCGAGGCTTTTTGTCACTACCCGAAGGAGGCTTTGGCTTACCCTTCCTGGGATTAGGATTCGGAAGGCCGGTGCCTGACGGAGGATGTGGAGTGCCGGGTCTCGCGTTGGAGTTGGGATGTCCATTCCTGAAATTAGGATTGGGGGCACCGGTCCTGAAATTCGGGTTTGGGTTACCGTACCCGCCGTTAGGGTTTGGGTAACCATTTCCACCGTTAGGGCCTAGGTTCCCATATCCCCCGTTAGGGTTTGGGTAACCATTTCCACCGTTAGGGCCTAAGTTCCCATATCCCCCGTTAGGGTTTGGGTAACCATTTCCACCGTTAGGGCCTAGGTTCCCGTTTCCAAAATTTGGATTCGGATTGCCGTGTCCCCAGTTGGGGTTGGGATGCCCATTCCTGAGATTAGGATTGCCGTTTATGAAATCGCGGTTTTGATCGCCATTTCTAGGCCTTTGGTTTCCGCCTCCGCTCCAGTTCGGAGGGCCCTGGGAATCGTGCATATGTGTGCCTCATGACTGCAGTAGTTGAGATTCCAAAATTCTCTGGAACAGTAACAAGGCATGACAATCACGACAAGAGTTTGTCCACCAAATAATATTCACGATAAAACTAATAGGTTTTCACAGCCTTCGCGACCGGCTGAGTAGCATCGAATTTTTGGCTAAATTACAGGCTTTAGGGAGCCTATTTTCCCGATATAGTCATGACCAATTTTTCAAGCGCGTACTCTGGCTCTTGAGACGCCCCCTTGACGGCCGCGTCAGCTTCAGCTAATGCCTGAACGCTACGGCTCAGACGTGCTTCATTCCAGCCGCGCAGATCTCGACGAGCACGATCCAGCTGCCAGGGCTGCATGCCCATCTCTTTGGCGGACAGTGCGGGTCGAATGGAAGCTTTCGCCAATTGCCGAACTTTCAGTGCAAAAGCGCCAACGAGGGCGGCCGGAGCCGCTCCTGTTGCCAGGGCGTGGCGCAGTAGTGTCAAAGCCCGTGCTGTATTCCCCGCGACCGCTGCATCAGCCACGGCAAAAGCGGTCGCTTCTACCCTGCCCGCTTGATATTTGTGCACATGTTTTTCCGTGATCGTTCCTTGCACGTCAGCGAGCAACTGCTGAGTCATCGCAGCAAGTTCCGCCAAGTCTGAACCGAGCGCATCCACGAGTGCCTGAACAGCTTCGGGCTCTATTCGCCGACCGGCACGACGCACGTCCTCGCGAACCAATCCCATCTTGTCCGCGGGAGACTTCATCTCATCAGCCTGATATGTCGGAACCTTCGCTTTTGCGCACGCGTTCAAGACCTTCCGTCCTGCGTTTCCCCCATTGTGGCGCAGGACAAGCACGACGTCCGGTTCGGGGTTCTCAACATATTTCGAAACGTCGTCAAAGAATGAGGGCGTGCCAGCCTCGACCTCGGGAATGTAAACGAAACGTGCTTCACCAAAAAGGCTTGGTGACGTGTAGATGGCTAGTTGGCCGGACTCGTAGGCGGAGGCGTCGACGCGCTGGATGTCCACCGAAGAGTCTGCCTCGCGAGCCTGCTTGCGAAGCTGTGCTACCGCGCGTTCAGCGAGCAGAGGTTCTTTTGATTTGATTAGCACCACCGGAGCTATCTGGGCTTGGAACCACTGCGCGTGTGCGGGACGTCCTTTTCTACCTGCCATGACTCTAAGGTTGCCACACTCCACGGACATTTCTCATCCAGTCTTGGTTTGTAACGAAAATCCTGCTTATGAAACGAGAATCTTGCGTCGTGAAGTGTCAAGATCGTCGCGCCGGAAGAACGGTGTGCCTCTTCCGGTTTTGAATGTCCGCGCCACCCCTTAGGCTGGAGTTAAGTAGCGAAAGGATGTTCTATGACTGATCTACCACAGCTCACGCTAAATGATGGCGGCAAGATTCCCGCTGCTGGCTTGGGAACTTCCGGCCACCGCGGTGCAGACGCCGCGAAGCTATTCACGCAGGCAATCGAGGACGGTCACCGTCTATTGGACACTGCCGCTCAATACGGGAATGAGGCCGCAGTTGGGCAGGCAGTCAAAGATTCGGGGGTTGATCGCTCCGATCTGTTCATCACCACGAAGATCGCCGGTGGAGACCAGGGCAAGGGTGCAACGACTCTAGGGCTCAAGAGTTCGCTGCGCCGGCTAGATATGGACTACGTTGACCTAACGTTGATTCACTGGCCGAATCCGTCGCGTGGCCTGTACCTGGAGACCTGGGAAGAACTCATTGAACTGAAGGAGCAGGGACTAACCAAGCACATTGGCGTTTCAAACTTCCTGCCAAAGCAGCTTGAGGAAATCCACGCGGAAACCGGTGTAATGCCCGTTCTTAACCAGATTCAGTTGAGCCCCATCATTGGGCGCAAGGAATCGCGCGACTTCCACGCGGCACACGACATCGTGACCGAAGCGTGGCGTCCACTTGGACCAAAGGAAAACCTGCTGGGACAGGTCCTGGTCGAAAACATTGCAGCCGAGGTTGATAGGTCCCCTGCTCAGGTCGTTCTACGCTGGGCAATCCAGCACAACATTTTGCCGATCGCAGTGTCGTCCAAGCCGGAGCGTAACCGGCAGAACCTGGATGTCTTCGACTTCCAGCTTTCTGATGCGCAAATGAACGCACTAGATTTGCTTGACACCGGAGACCGATTTGTTTGGGATCCGATGACTCACGAGGAGTGGTAAAAACCTCCACCCGATCCAACTGACCGCAATCAGACCAGCCAGGATCGTGGCTATCAAAGCGCCGGGTTGCCCCAGCTCCGCATGGGGTAACCCGGCGAACTTTTGCGTGATTGCCAAGATCCAGTACGCAGACCACGCCGCCACTTCCGCGGGCACGCGCGCCAACGCCGGATCCACTTGCGCAGTTACTGCAGTTGCCAACGCGGCTAGGGTTGTCGGCGCTACAAATGGACTTACGAGGACGTTGCTGGGAACCGAATAGATAGCAAGCTTCCCCGTCATGTTGAGTAACGCAGGGGCCGTGGAAATAGTTGCGGCCGCTGGAATAGCGACGATAAACCACAGCTTCTTTGAAAATGTCTTGACCGCCGCCGACAACGAGGCACCGCGTAGCTTGATCTTGGCTGGCTTAACCCCGGAGGCAACCAGAAGCACCCCCGCGGTTGACAGCGTGGACAGTATGAATCCCATCGAGACAGCAAGCCACGGATCTACGATCACCCAAGCGAGAGCCACTAGTGCCAAAGAATTCATCGCCTGCCCACCGCGTCCGAACATCAATCCCCAAATGGGGATAAGCGCCATTGAAGAAGCTCTAATGATGGACGGTGTAGCACCAACGACAGCCACTAGCCCAGCCAAAATCAGTGTGATGGCAAGTATTTTTAGCCTGCTTCGCCCGGGAATCAGCACGTGGATAGTCCCCATCAGGATTGCCAGGTGAGTCCCTGAAATAGCTGTCAGGTGACTAGTCCCAGTTGCAACCATTGAGTCTTTTGCCGTTGGAGGCATTCTTGAAAAGTCACCGATGCTCATGCCAGCAATCAAGCCATGGATGTCCCTGTCGTAGTGAGCCAAGACGTCATCCAGATTCGCTCGAAAGATCGAGCGCCGCGAGCGCACGTACTCAACTTCAATGCTGTTTGGTTTGAAGGTGCCAACCATCGGCGCACTCAGTCCATTCTTGATCCGACCGGTTACGGTGACTCGATCGCCTATGCGAGCGTCAATCTCGGTTGGACTCATTACCAGGATCTTCGCGGCGCTACCCTGCAGTGAGAGATGAGTTATCCAGGTGTTCGGTTTAGTCGAGATAAGGCGAGAGTTTCTGTCCACCATCCCCGCGACCACGCACTGGGTTTGACAGGCGTCGTGAATCGGATGGCTGCGATATTTCATCGCATGTGCCGCACTGGAAAGTCCCGCCAGGCTGATAGCCAACAGGATCATCAAGATCATGGCCCGCAGCGAACCCACCGGATATCGAGCGTGTCGCGGTTTGGGTGTTTCATTGGTAAACGCATAAGTCGCGACCACACCGCCAAGGGCTAGGAAGATCACGCCCAGCACGACGGGCACTCCACCTTGCGCCACGATCCAGCGCAGAGTCAGAGCTGCCGCCAACCAGCCACACACAGCTGGCACGACCAACCGCAAGTCTTGGTATTTGCGCCGCTCCACGGCCACAGGCTTAGGTTCTACCGACACAACAGATCCTTTACCTCTACAAACAAAGCCTGTGCCGGCGACATCAAGCCAGTACGAACTCCGGTGCTTACCGACACAGCATGTCCTTAAATCCGGCGTACGTTTTTGGGCCGATTCCAGATACGTTTTGAACGTCTTCAGGATTTTCGAGGCCGTTCTCGCTTCTGTAGGTGACGATTCTTTCTGCGAGTGCCGGGCCAACTCCGGGCAGTGCCTGCAAGCTCATTTGATCGGCAACGCGAAGATCAATGCAATCACCGATCCCAAAACCAGCACCACCTGCCCCAGAACCAGCACTTCCAGCCCCCGAGCCTGCTCCTCCAGCCCCTGAGCCAGTGCCTCCCGGCTCAGCACCTGTCGCCAGCGAGCCGGCTCCCCCACTTGAAGCCTGACCTCCCCCGCCCAGACCACCAACACCGGACTGTCCGGGTACTACTCGTGCCTCAACTTCGGCCTGCGTGAGTACGTGAATGTGCTGGCCGTCCACAACCGACTGCGCTAGATTCACGCTGCTAAGTGAGGCGTCTTTGCTGAGCCCTCCTGCTGCCTCTACAGCGTCCACTCCGCGAGCGCCCGCGCGCACAGTCACAACCGACGGATTCTTGACCGCCCCGGTTACCTGCACCATCAGAGTTCCCGTTTCACCGGAACTTCCATCAGCCATACCCGTCCCAGGAGTATCCTCACCACGTCCGCCAGAACCACCAGATCCCACACCATCGTCGGCTCCCCCGCCTGGACCGCCACTTGAACCAGGCGCGCCCTCTGGGTCAGATCCCGACTGTTCAGAAACCTTACCTTTCACGGACCCAGCTGCGTCCTCCAAAATCGCATCGGTTGAAAACGCATTCAAACGCATGAGCGAAAAGACGACGGCGACGATCAGGGCGATAACTAGCGCGATTACGGCGGTAGGTGACGGCAGCATTCTGACGATTGGGGGCTTGTCTTGCGATGCCGCCCGATTTAGCGCACTGTCGTACGCCTTTTGGCGAAGGCGCCGCAAGGTGGCCATGCGTCTGCGTGGTGGCTTCCAATCCATGAGCACAGGTTCGCATCATGAAAGGATCCGCATTGGCTCGGTGATCGTCGGGCGTGGATAACTGCCGGAGCGTTACGCTTGTGAATAAGTGAAAGGAGACCCAATGAAGGTTGGATTTATTGGCGCCGGCAACATGGTGGGCGCGATCGTGCGAGGCGCGGTCGCATCGGAGGGTCTGGACCCGGATGAAATCTTCCTTACGGACAGGTCGGGAAAGTCAGCTCCGAAACTTGCCGAAGAGGTCGGTGCTCACGTGAGCAAATCAAACCAGGAGCTCACGGACACTGTGGACGTCGTTGTCCTTGGGGTGAAGCCCTACGCGGTGGAAAAAGTCCTGGCAGAAATCGCGCCTAACCTGGCGGAAACGGGTGGACTCGTAATCTCACTTGCCGCTGGAAAACCGCTGTCAGCCCTTCAAAAAGTCGCCGGCAAAGACGTCCCCGTCATCCGCGTCATGCCCAACGTGAACGCCGCTATCGGCGAATCCATGACCGGAATCGCGCGCGGCACGCACGCCACCGATGAGCACGTCGCCCTCGCGAAAGAAATCATGGAATCCGTCGGGCGCACGCTCGTCCTCGACGAAAAAGACTTTTCAATCTTCGCCGCACTCGCAGGCAGTTCTCCCGCCTGGATGTACCAAATCGTGGAATCCTTCGCACGCGCGGGCGTCAAACACGGCCTGCCCAAGAGTCAAGCCGTTGCGATCGTCGCGCAATCAATGCTCGGGTCCGCGCAGTTAATTCTTGACGAGGCCGCTGCTGGCGGTGCGAATCCTTCCAGCCTTATCGACCAGGTGTGTTCTCCGGGTGGCACCACAATCGCTGGCCTGCTGGCCGCAGAAGAGGCTGGGCTGACTCCCGTGCTGGTTAGAGCAGTCGACGCGGCCGTGGATAGAGACCGGGAACTCGCCTAAATTCCGGCCTCTTTCGTCATAATTTAAGTACAGACCAATTCAAATCGTGTACGATTTTAGTTACGGCTACCGGTTATTTCCGGTTCAGTTATTTTCCACAGACCCAAGGAGGCGTCATGCTGGATCCGAAAACGATTGAGGCAATCGCGGATGAGCTCGTAAAGGCAAAAGAAGACCGCAAACCAGTTCCCCTACTAACCGCCCGTCACCCCGACATGGTGGTCGAAGACTCCTACGCGGTGCAACGCCTGTGGCGCCAGCGTAATGAGGACATGGGCCGCAAGCTCGTCGGCCGCAAGATCGGCCTGACTTCGAAGGCGATGCAGTATGCAACCGGCATCGATGAGCCCGACTACGGCGTCATCTTTGACGACATGGTTTTCGAGACCGGGTCCGTCTTCAACTGGGATGAATACACCCATCCGCGTATCGAGGTGGAGCTCGCATTCGTCCTCGGAAAGGATATTAAGGGTCCGAACGCGAACATTTTCGACGTGCTAGACGCAACCGAATGGATTGTTCCCGCCCTAGAGATCCTGGATTCTCGCATTGAGATGGAAGGCCGCACAATCGTTGACACCATCTCGGACAACGCCGCAATGGGCGCCATGGTGATTGGTGGCCGCCCGATCCGCGTAAACGAGGTCGACCTGCGCTGGATTTCCGCCATGCTGTACCGCAACCAGGAAATCGAAGAAACCGGTGTTGCCGCTGGCGTTTTGAACCACCCGGCTGCGGGCGTGCACTGGCTAGCGAACAAGATCTCCCCACACGATGACTACCTGGGGGCCGGCGAAATCATTTTGGCTGGCTCGTTCACCCGTCCGATGTGGGTTCACAAGGGCGATTCAGTAGTTGCCGATTACGGAGAGCTAGGAACCATCACATGCCAGTTCAACTAGAACCACCCCGTACACTCGTTCAGCATATTGAGGACGAAGGCCGCGCCCTCATTGGAATGTGGGCTTGTGCCGCGTCGCCGATCACCGCGGAAATTTGCGCTTCAGCAGGGTTGGACTACGTCCTAATTGACGCGGAGCACTCCCCCAACGACCTGACTAGCCTGCTGCATCAGCTCCACGCGGTGCAGGCATACCCGTCGTCCACGATCGTGCGCGTACCGATCAACGATGAGCGCCTGATCAAGCAGTACCTGGACCTCGGCGTGCGCAACCTCTTGGTTCCGATGGTGCACACGAAGGAAATGGCGGAACTGGCCGCAAAGCGCGTTGACTACCCCGACACGGGAGTTCGCGGCGTCGGCTCAGCCCTTGCCCGTGCATCAATGTGGAACCGCATCCCGGACTACCTGAACCGGGCACGCGAAACCATTACCCTGATTTGCCAGATCGAGTCCGACCAGGCAGTGCAGGAAGTGGAAGACATCCTCTCCGTTGATGGTGTGGACGCAATCTTCGTTGGCCCCGCCGACCTTGCAGCCGACCTCGGCATCATCGGCCAAGCAACCGACGAGGAAGTCAAGTCCCGCGTCAAGCACTGCATCGCCGCCGCCAACAAGGCCGGAAAGCCAGTTGGCACCAACGCGTTCAACCCTGACGTTGCGCGTGAATATATCGAGGCCGGAGCTGACTTCGTCCTCGTCGGCGCTGACGTCACGATCCTGGCACGCGGTTCGGAAGCACTCGCAACCGAGTTCCTCGGCGACACCGGAGGCCCCGAACCCGCCGGATATTAGGCGTACTGAGCCTCTAGACAGAATCCCCCTCAAGTCGACCAAATGTCGGTCAGCTTGAGGGGGATTTATATGTCTCTAGTCTCGAGAACCTAGCCGCGCGGGGTGCCGATGTAGATGGTTTCGAGGAACTCTTCGATGCCCTCGGTTCCACCTTCACGACCCAGACCGGAGGCCTTCACACCGCCAAAGGGTGCGGCAGCATTTGAGATCGTGCCGGAGTTAACGCCGATCATGCCGACTTCGAGTTCTTCGCCAAGACGAATCACGCGTTGCATGTCGTTGGTGTAGACGTATCCTGCTAGGCCGTACTCGGACCTGTTGGCCAGTGCAAGCACTTCTTCTTCGGTGTCGAAGGAGTAGACGGGTGCTACGGGGCCGAATACCTCTTCCTCGAGAAGCGGGTTGTCCGCGCCGTCAACCGACAAAACGGTTGGTGGGAAGAAGAATCCAGGACGATCTAGGCGCTTGCCGCCAACCTCGATTCGAGCGCCCGCTTGGAGTGAGCGCTTGACCAGGTCTTCAACAGACTCAAGCTGCTTAGCGGAAACGATAGGTCCGACGTCGATGCCCTCTTCCATGCCGTCACCGACAACCATCTTGGACATGCCCTCGGAGAACTTCTGGGTGAACTCGTCAGCAACATCGGAATGGACGTAGAAGCGGGAAGATGCGTTGCAAGCCTCGCCCATGTTGCGCATCTTAGTTGCAAGAGCAGCCTCTACCGCGACATCGATATCTGCGTCCTCAAACACGATGAACGGAGCAAGGCCACCGAGTTCCATGGAGGTACGCAGTACGTTTTGCGAAGCTTCCTTCAGAAGTGCACGACCAACCTGGGTTGAGCCGGTAAACGAAAGCTTGCGTAGGCGCCTGTCAGCGATGATCGCGCCGGTAACCGGAGGTGTCGAGTCGGTCGGAACGATGTTTACGACACCCTTAGGAACGCCAACTTCTTCGAGTACCTTGACGAACAATAGCGAGGTCAAAGGAGTATCAGCCGCGGGTTTGAGGATAGTCGTACAACCCGCCGCGAGTGCAGGAGCCACCTTACGGGTAGCCATTGCGAGCGGGAAGTTCCACGGCGTGATGAATAGGCATGGTCCGACCGGACGCTTGACCGTAATCACCTGGAGGTTGCCTTCAGGCGTTGGATAGTAGTTACCCATAATGCGCGTGGTACCTTCACTGAACCAGCGCAGGAACTCACCGCCGTAAGTTACCTCGCCGTACGCCTGGTCCAGGGGCTTGCCCATTTCCAGAGTCATGACAGCGGCAAACTCATCCTTGCGCTCCATAACGCGATCGAACGCGTCCATAAGGAGCTGCGCGCGCTTGCGCGACGGAGTGCGCGCCCATTCAGCTTGCGCTTCGCTTGCCGCGTCCAGGGCAGCGATTCCGTCCTCGGGCGTTGCGGCCGCAACGGATGCGATCTTTCCTTCTGTAGCCGGGTTGATTACGTCGAAGGTTGACCCGTCGGCGGCATCCCGCCATTCACCATTAATGAACAGCTGAGTCGGGATGCTCTTTAATAGCTCATCTTTGTCGATGTTCGTCACGAATAGCTCCTTTGCTTGACGTTATTCCCACTCAATCACGAAGTGGCCCGATATCGCATGAGCACGGTGGAACATGCCCATCTGACAGACGGTTTTGAGATATGTGTCAAAACCACTAGAACCACTAATGCAAATCATATATGGTTTAGACAATAATTCCGACTTTTAGTCACAAAATGCTCGAATTTACCGAGCATTATTGACGTAGGTCACAATTTATCACAAAGTGAAAAGCTCATCGTATACGATATGATGGGTGTTGACTGATAAGGGGCAAGGTCGCTCCGAAGAACAGCCAACGGGAAGGTACCGCTACATGGACATCATTACTGAGACTCTCGGAAAACGCCCAGGCAAGATTTTTGCCGTTCACCTGTCCTACAAATCGCGCGCCGAACAACGCGGCCGCACCCCCGCATACCCCTCCTATTTCTTCAAGGCGCCGTCGTCCCTAACCGGATCCGACAAGGTGGTTCGCCCAGAAGGCACCGAACTTCTTGGATTCGAGGGCGAGGTCGCCGCTGTGATCGGTAAGGAAGCACGCAACGTCAGTGTTGAGGACGCTTGGAACCACGTAGGTTGGATCACCGCTTCAAACGACCTCGGCCTGCATGACCTGCGCTACGCCGACAAGGGCTCCAATGTTCGCTCCAAGTCTGGTGACGGCTACACCCCGGTGGGCCCGAAGCTGCTTGATGCCCGCGAACTCAAGGAAGACCGCATTGGTGTGCGCACCTGGCTAGACGGTGAGCTCGTATCTGACGATTCAACCGGCGGCATGCTCTTCACGATTTCAACGATGGTCGCAGACCTGTCCCGCATGCTAACCCTGGAGGAAGGCGACATCATCCTCACTGGTGTTCCCGCAGGTGCATCAGTTGCTGAACCTGGTCAGGTCATCGAGGTTGAGGTCTTCGACCTCGACAATGAAAATGTGACGACCGGCAAGCTTCGCACTGAAGTTGTAGCCGGCCCCGCCCTCGCTGATATTGGAAATCCGCCGAAGGTTGACGACAAGCAGCGTTCGGATGCGTGGGGATACCCGATCGGTGAAGAAAAGGAGAAGGCGGAACAGACTGCTCCGCTGGATCCGGAGCTTCGCAAGCGCATTGAAAACGTCCAGGTGGCGACCCTTTCGGTTCAGCTTCGTAGCCGCGGTTACAACGAGGTCTCCTTTGACGGCGTTGCGCCACTGCGCCCGGGTATGAAGATTGTGGGCACGGCCCGCACGCTTCGCTACATCCCCTACCGCAAGGATCTTTTCGAGAAGATGGGCGGTGGCTACAACCACCAGAAGCAGGCCATTAATACGGTCAATGAGGGCGAAGTCCTGGTAATGGAGGCCCGCCGCGATACTACGGCTGGAACGCTTGGTGACATCCTCGCTCTGCGCGCCAAGGTGCGCGGCGCTGCCGGCATCATCACCGATGGTGCCGTGCGCGATTCCGCGGCTGTTTCCGATGTTGGAATCCCCGTCTTCTGCGGTGGACACCACCCGGCAGTTCTTGGCCGTCGCCACGTCCCCTACGAACACGACGTAACCATTTCCTGTGGCGGCGCAACCGTCATGGTTGGTGACGTCATTGTCGCCGATGATGACGGCGCAATCGTGATCCCGCGCCACCTCGTTGAAGAGGTCGTTGCCGCTGCTGAGGATCAGGAGCACCGCGAAGAGTTCATCGCCGCCATGGTTGCCGATGGCGCCGGCGTTGATGGCCTCTACCCCATCCGCAGCGCGGAATGGAAAGAACGCTACGAGGAGTGGCTAAAGGACAACCCGCTGCCCTCCACCCAGCGTGAGAACAAGTAAGACTTTATTCGCTTAGCGCTACCACCAAATCTGTTAGGAGAAAAATGTCAAAGCGCCCACAGAACCTACCTGATCGCGTACAGCATTACATTGATGGTGAATTCGTCGACTCCGTCAGCGGTGAAACCTTCGATGTCATCGAGCCCACCACCAACGAGGCTTACATTCAGTGCGCATCCGGCGACAAGGAAGACGTCGACCGCGCCGCCAAGGCAGCTCGCAAGGCATTTGACGAGGGCGAATGGCCCCGCATGCTTCCTCGCCAGCGCGCACAGATCCTCTACAAGATCGCTGATGAGGTTGCGAAGGTCAACGAGGAACTCGCTGCCATCGAGTCCTTCGACTCCGGCCTCCCGATCCGCCAGGCGAAGGGCCAGGCAAACCGTGCCGCGGAGAACTTCCGTTTCTTCGCTGACCTGATCGTTGCCCAGCATGACAACGCATTCAAGATGCCGGGCCGCCAGATCAACTACGTGAACCGCAAGCCGAAGGGCGTTGCCGGCCTTATCACCCCGTGGAACACCCCGTTCATGCAGGAGTCCTGGAAGCTCGCTCCGGCACTCGCATCGGGCTGTACTGTCATCCTGAAGCCGGCTGAGTTCACTCCGACCTCCGCTTCGCTGTGGCCGGGAATCTTTGAGCGTGCAGGCCTGCCGAAGGGTGCGTTCAACATGGTTCACGGCTTTGGTGAGACCGCTGGCGACTCCCTGGTCAAGCACCCGGACGTCAACCTGATTTCGTTTACCGGCGAGGTCGGAACCGGCAAGATCATTTACGGCAACTGTGCTCCGAACATGAAGTCGATGTCCATGGAGCTTGGTGGCAAGTCCCCGGCAGTCATTTTCGCTGATGCTGACTTCGAAGCTGCGCTGGACTCCACCCTGTTTGGTGTGTACTCGCTTAACGGTGAGCGTTGCACTGCTTCTTCTCGCATCCTGGTTGAGCGCCCGATTTACGACAAGTTCGTCGAGGCCTATGCAGAGCGTGCGAAGAAGGTAATTGTTGGCGACCCATCTGATCCGACGACTGAAATCGGTGCCCTGGTTCACCCCGAGCACTACGAGAAGGTCATGAGCTACATCGAGATCGGTAAGGAAGAGGCCCGCCTGATCGCAGGTGGCAAGCGTCCTGAGGGTCTAGATAAGGGCAACTACGTCGAGGCAACCGCGTTTGCGGATGTTCCGATGGATGCCCGTATTTTCCAGGAAGAAATCTTCGGCCCCGTCGTGGCAATCACGCCGTTCGACACCGAAGAAGAAGCTCTGGAGCTTGCCAATGGTGTCGAATACGGCCTCGCAGCTTACGTTTGGACGACGAACGTGCAGCGCGCCCACAACTTCGCGCACAACATTGAGTCGGGCATGGTGTGGATTAACTCCCACAACGTTCGCGACCTTCGCACGCCGTTCGGTGGCGTGAAGGCTTCTGGCCTTGGCCAGGAGGGCGGATACCGCTCGCTCGACTTCTACTCCGATCAGCAGGCCATTCACGTAACCCTGGGTGATGTTCACACCACGCGCTTCGGTGCGACGGGTTACGCCGACAATGACCTAGGCCTTGGCGGACCTAGCGCCTGATCAATCCGAATGGGGTTTCGGGGCTCGCTCCGAAACCCCTCCCCCTGGGGGATTGACTCCCCTACCAGTTTGAGAGCGAAGTTGCTCTCGCCCTTACGTGGCTCTCCAAAGAGGGAAGGGCCTTTAGGAACCAACAAACAGCCAAAGGAGGCTGACAATGAACGAGATCCAAGCCATCGACCTACCTGATCTTCCCGCACCGGACATCTTGCGCTGCGCCTACATGGAACTTATCGTCACCGACCTAGCAAAGTCGCGCGAGTTCTACGTTGACGCACTCGGTCTAGTAGTTACCTACGAGGACGACGAGGTCATCTACCTGCGCGCGTTCGAAGAGTTCATCCACCACAACCTGATTCTGCGCAAGGGCGATGAGGCCGCAGTTCGTGCCTTCTCCTTCCGCGTTCGCTCCCCTGAGGAGCTCGATAAGGCTGAGGCGTACTACAAGGCTCTTGGTTGCGATGTTCGCCGCGAGAAGGACGGGTTCGTTAAGGGCATTGGCGATTCGGTTCGCGTACTGGACCCGCTTGGCTTCCCGTATGAGTTCTTCTACGAGACCGAGCATCAACACCGCATGATGTGGGATTACGACAAGCAGGGCGCTGGCGCACTTGTTCGTCTTGACCACTTCAACCAGGTATTCCCTGACGTCGTACACGGCGCTGAATACCTAGAGCATGGTCTTGGCTTCAAGCGCACCGAAGATATTAAGGATGAGGACGGAGTTACGTACGCAGCATGGTTCGTGCGCAAGCACACCGTTCATGACACCGCTCTGACCGGTGGCGACGGCCCGCGTATGCACCACATTGCTTTCTCTACGCACGAGAAGCACAACATCCTTTACATCTGTGACAAGCTCGGCGCACTGCGCATGTCTGATCAGATTGAGCGTGGACCGGGACGTCACGGCGTATCCAACGCGTTCTACCTGTACCTGCGCGACCCGGATGGCCACCGCGTAGAGATCTACACCCAGGACTACTACACCGGTGACCCGGACAACCCACTAGTAACCTGGGATGTTCACGACAACCAGCGTCGTGACTGGTGGGGCCACGCAGTTGTTCCTTCCTGGTACACCGACGCATCCCGCGTCCTCGACCTCGATGGAAATATTGTTCCTCTGATCGAGCGTCAGTCGCCGAAGGAAATGGACGTCACCATTGGTGCTGACGGCTTCTCCTACACCCGCAAGGGCGATGAGGAGAAGGGTTACAAGGTAGGCGAACAGCTCTAAACCGATTACCTGTCCGCAGGTCAATAGGTGAGTTTTAGCGCGCCAGCTGTGCAATGTAGCGCTGCACAGCTGGCGCGCTTTTCTTTGTTCTTTGTCTCTATTCACAAAAAATCTAGATTAATTTTCACTGTGTATGATAAAAGTCATATACCATCAAGAGGCGACGTAACTTTAATCGGCTAGCTGCCGACACACCCCAATGAAGGGGAAAGATCAGGAAGGTGAAAAGATGGCTGGAAAATCCGGCACGAAGGGAATCTCGAAATCGGAGCGCGTATACCGCTCTTTGCATGAGGGAATCCTCTCAGGTCAGTACTCCCCCGGATACCGTCTAGTTCTTGATCGAATCGCTCGGGAAATGGGCGTTTCCCCTGTCCCCGTTCGCGAGGCTGTTCGCCGCTTGGAAGCCGAAGGGCTCGTCGAGTTTCAACGAAACGTTGGCGCAATTGTGTCGGGTGTGGATACCAAGGACTACGCCGTCACAATGGAAACCATGGCAGTCCTAGAGGGGTACGCAACCGCCCTCTCAATTCCACATCTGACTGAAGAAGACCTAGCGGAGGCCGAAGAACTGAACTCTCAGATGCGGGATATGCTTCGCGATTCTTTTGATCCGCGCCAGTTCACGACTTTGAATAACCGTTTTCACCGGATCCTGACTCACAGGACACCGAATCACAGGCTGTTTGATCTGCTTGAACGCGAGTGGGAACGAATCACCATTATTCGCCGGTCAGCCTTTGCGTTTGACCCGCGCTACTCCATGCGATCCGTCGATGAGCATGCACAGATAATTGAGCTCATCCGCGAAGGTGCTCCGTCAACGGACGTTGAGTTGCTCGTGCGTGAACACAAGATGCGCACCATGCGCCAATACATCTCCGTGGAGCACAAGCCCGCCTACTAAAACCATCCTTCAAGTGTCGCCGCGCCTAATAAACTGGCGCGGCGACACTTTTTTGAACGTTCGTTCTTTGAATTGAACAAATCACTTGCGCGAAAAGCCTTTCTGTCCGGTTTTTCGCGCGTTAAACTTGATATCATATACGAAACGATACGTTTATACGACGCCGTATAAGTAAGGCACAGAATCAGCGTTTGAGTCATATCTGATCCACAGGTGTATCTAGATCCGCTGATGAAAATGTACGTCCCTCTGCCCAAGGACAGGAGAGCGCAAAGTGGCTAACGACCGCCTTGTATTGAGCACCAAGAAGAAGGAAGACCGCCGCGTCGCAGTTGCAACACTGATTGGCACGACAGTTGAGTGGTATGACTTCTTTATCTACGCAAATGCCGTAGCACTAATTTTCGGCCCACTATTTTTTGATCCTCTGAGCAATGACAATGCGTTCCTAGGCCAAATCATTGGTTTCGCGACCGTTGGCATTAGCTTCTTCTTCCGCCCACTCGGCGCACTTGTTGCCGGCAACCTTGGCGATAAGATCGGCCGAAAGGCAATGATGGTCGCCACCTTGATCCTGATGGGCACGGCAACCGTCCTGATCGGCGTCTTGCCGACCTATCAGAGCGCCGGAATGCTGGCTCCGGTCCTGCTGATCCTTTTGCGCGTCTTGCAGGGATTCTCTGCAGGCGGCGAATGGGGCGGCGCAGCCCTAATGGCCGTTGAGCACGCTCCCGCTGACAAGCGCGGCTGGTACGGCGGCTTCCCCCAGGTCGGTGTTCCGCTTGGCATGCTGACAGCAACCGCGGTTCTCTCAATCGTTCACTGGTTCTCCGGTGACGCGTTCACCGTGTGGGGCTGGCGCGTGCCGTTCCTATTCTCGATCATCCTGATCCTGGTGGGCATGTTTATCCGCCTTGGTGTTGCGGAGTCCCCCATCTTCGAAGAGGTCGCCAAGGAAGACGACCAGCTTCGTCTGCCGCTGATTCAGATGTTCAAGTACAACGGCCGCCAACTCGTTAAGGCAGCGCTCACCTTTATGGGCAACGGCGTTGCGGGATACATGATCACCGGTGGTTACATCCTTGCCTACACATCCGGTTCAAACGGTTTGGGCATGGACGAAAACCACATGCTGAACATCATCACGCTGGCTTCAGCATCCTGGATTGTGACCACACTGGTGGCTGCGCGTTTGTCCGACTCCATTGGCCGCGTTCGCACCTACCAGATCGGGTTCGTCCTGCAGCTCATCTGGGTGTTCCCGCTGTTCATGCTTATTGACACGCAAACGTGGGCTGGCGTGATCGTTGGTATTCTGCCGCTAACCATCGGCCTTGGCCTAACCTACGGCCCGCAGTCCGCAATGTTTGCCGAGATGTTCCCCGCTCGCGTTCGCTACTCCGGTGCCGGCCTGTCATACGCGATCGGCTCGATTCTGGGTGGCGCGTTCGCTCCGATGATCGCGACGTTCCTGAACGAGAACTTCGGCACATCCTCCGCTGTTTCCGCATACCTGTTTATCTTCACGCTGATCGGCTTGATCGCGGTTTCCACCATCAAGGACCGCACGGGTAAGTCGCTTGGCAAGGACGCGGACGACATTCCTGGCAACAAGGAGCTCGAAGCCGCCGTCAAGGCCGACAAGGTCACCGGCACGCCGGCCACGTTCGAGCGCGGCGCAGGCTACTAAAAACCAGTATTCAAAAAAATTAGGCCGCCACCCGGTTTGGGTGGCGGCCTTATTTTCGAGGGCGGAGTTGCGTGCGCTTAGCGACCCTCTTCCTCAAAGCGGTTTACACACGCGATGACAGGGTCTTTTTCGAGTTCTTCGGGAGTCACATCGTTGACGTACTTCTCGTAGAGCTTGAGGTAGCCCTCGGGGTCTTCCAGGCCATTCTTTGTTGCCTCGGAAATCCAGTGGTCAACCAGGGTATTACCGATGCGGTCTTCCCATTCCTTGGATGCGGCCTCATCCCAGCGGATGAATGAGTTCACATTGGGGTGCTCAAGCATGAAGTCACACTGGTGAGCAGCGCCCTCAGCGAAGACTTCCATAGCTTTTCCGGTGTTGAACTCTTCAACGACCTCGTCCCAAATTTTCTTGTCTTCATCAGAGAAATGCTCGTACGTGTTGGGATTTAGCCACATTCCGAACGTGTTGTACTGCCCGATTCCGGGGTCGGCCCATTCGGAAAGGAGTTCGGCGAGGTTGTAGTCAACGGCGCCATCAATAGCCCAAGAGACCGAGTCGGCAACGCCACGCTGAACACCCTCATAAGTTTCCGCGCCGGGCAGGGACACGGGGTTGCCGTTGATGGATTCAAACGCTTCCACCAGGTAGGGGCCAAGTACGCGCCACTTGTCCCCCTTCATGTCCTCAATGCCTTCGATCTTGTGGTTCGCACCAATGGTCAGGCGACCGGCGGGCCAGTGAGCGACTGGCTTGAGGCCGATCTGCTCCCATTTGGCCTGTGCGCCCTCGTGTTCTTTGTAGGACTGCCACAGGGCGTTCATGGTTGCCTGCTGGGAGGAGTTCGAAAGGAACGGAATTGAAACGATGACTTCTGCAGGGAACAGCTGCGCGGTGTAGTCGGCTAGTGCAACGCCAATGTCAGCACGACCATCGCGAACGCATTCTGCAGTTTCGGTTGCCTTGCAGATTTCCTCCGGTGACGTCATGTCGATGTTGATGCGTCCGTCGGTGCGTTCGTTGACCTCGTTGAAGAACCACTTGATAGCCGCGGCCTGCGGGGTCGTGTCAACAGTGATCGTTGCAAGAATTAAGTCGTGTTCTGCTTCAGCTCCGGGTCCAGACGTTGCACCACTGCAAGCTGTCAGTGCAAGGGTTGCGGCGGCAGTTAGAGCCGCAACGGCTACACGAGTTTTCATTTAGTTCATCTCCAAATATTAATTTGAAACCCCCTCGGGACAAATGCCCCGAGGGGGCCGTCCTCTGCCCAGGACGTTTATTTACCTTGGCTCACCGGTTCTAAACCTGGACGAGCGAAGGAAGCCACAGCGAAATTTGTGGAATGAAGAACAGAACGACAAGCAGAGCCATGTCTAGCAGGACGAAGGGCAGTACGCCTCTAAACACGTCCTCTGTTTTGACGTTTGCTGTACCGGCTACAACGAAACAGTTGATGCCGACGGGCGGGGTGACCATGCCAATCTCAATGAGCTTGACAACGAGTACTGCCAGCCAAACACCGGAGAAACCGAGTTCCATTGCAACTGGGTAGATGAGCGGAACTGTGATTACCAGGATCGAAATCGACTCCAGTGCCATGCCCAGTGGGATCAGAGCAAGGAGCATGATTCCAAGCGTTAGGTGTCCGGGCAGTCCCCATCCAAGGACTGCGTTTGTCAGCATCCGCGGCACCTTCGCCATTACGAAGAATGAAGACAGGATCGCGGATCCGACAATAATCGAAAACACCATCGAGGTCGTTGAGGCCGTTTCTTTGAACGCTTCGATGAAAGCTCCCACTATGGAGCGCGGACCGTCGCGGAACATTTCCACAGCCAGCATGACACCCGCCGCGAGCGCGCCAATTGCGGCTGACTCGGTTGGCGTGAATACGCCGGAGTACATACCGCCCAGCACGATCACGAACAGGATCACGAGGCGTGCAATACCGCGCCAAGGAAGTTCGCGAACTTTCGTGACCTTGGTAATGTCAATGCCTTCAACGGGAGCATCAGGCACGGGCGCGGAGGAAATGTTTCGCTGCTGGTAGGACCAGCCGTCGGAAGGCTGCTCTGCGCGGATTGCCAGAACCTGCTCCTCCGTGGTGCGCTTGGATGCAACTGCCAGCGCGGTCTCCAGATCGGGAGCATCCGCAATAGCCTGCCTCTTCGACTTGTAGCGCCTAACCGCGTAGCTCATGTAGATGGCATATACGATCGCGGACAGAATGCCTGGAACGATTCCGGCCGCAAGAACTTCAGCCACCGATTCGCCCACCATGATTGCGTATAGAACCAGGAAGACCGAGGGCGGGATTAGCGCGCCTAGGGTACCTGCAACTGCAACGGCCGCTGAGGCCAGTGGGATTGGGTATCCGTACTTGCGCATCTGGCCGATTGAAAGCTTCGACATTGTTGCCGCAGTTCCAATCGATGAACCCGAGACCGCTGCGAAACCGGCCGAAGCCATAATCGCTGCGACGCCCAGGCCGCCTGGAATCTTCTTGAAAAGGTAGGCAGCCACGGCGAACACTTGCTCAGCGATACGCGCTTTAACTGCCAGCATGCCCATCAGGGTGAACATCGGGATGATAGTTAGTGAGAAGGACGCGGTTTCAGTGAATGGTACTGAACCAAGCACGTTGGTTGTGTGTCCAGCTCCCTTGAGAATTAGTAGTCCGGTTGCGCCCGCCAGTCCTAGTGAGAATGCGACTGGCATGCGGATTGCAAGGAGGACGATTAGGAGGATGAGGACGAATATTACTATTGCGCCGGTGCTCATGCGTTTGCTCCTTCCTCTTCCGCAATGGCTTCTTGGACTACTCGCTCTTGTTCAGACAGGCCGCTGTCTCCGTAAACGTTCTTTCCTCTGAGCAGGCGGATCACGTTGAAGATGGAGACGATGAGCATGGCTCCCAATCCGATGACGATGATCCATCGAGCCGGGTATTGGGGCCATGCGATTAAGCCCATTCGAACTTCGCGCTCGGCAGTGGACTGCATAGCGCGGTGCAAGGTTGCGTAGAACATCCAACCAACCAGTCCGGAGGTCAGAACCCACGCGATCGTGATTAGTACGTGTGCGAGTTTTTGGTTAATGCGACTAACCAAGAGGTCAACCGCGACGTGTGAGTTAGTGAGGGCCGTGTATCCCATTCCGAGGAATACTGCCGCGACCAACGAGGTTTCCGAGATCTCCAGAAGTCCTGGCAGTGACTTGTTATAGAACACTCGATAGAAAACGTCTGCAGATATCGAGAACATCATGATGACGGTCGCGATAGTTGCTAAGATACCGAGCCCCGATACGATCGATCGGATTATTCGGTCCATTGGTTATCAGCGCTCGTTTCGTCCCTGGTCGTAAAACTCGTTAACGCAGGCAATTACCGGGTCCTTGTCCAGATCTTCCTGAGTGACATCCTGGACGAGTTCCTTGTAGGTTTCGTAGTAGCCACGGGCATCGGCGAGGCCGTTAGCTTCTGCTTCGGTGATCCACGCTTCTACTAGCCCGTCTAGGACCTTGTTGGACCATTCATCGGTGTCTTTTTCGTCCCAGCGGGTGAACTGCTTGACGTTGTCGTGGTCGAGCATGAACTGGCACTGTTCAGATGCGCCTTCAGCAAAGAGCTCCATGCCCTTGCCGCCGTTGAACTCTTCGACGAGTTCGTCGTAAATGGCGCGGTCTTCTTCAGAGAATCCGTCAAGGACGTCAGTGTTGATCCACATTCCGAAGGTGTTGTAGTGGCCAACGCCGGGGTCGGTCCACTCCGGAAGGATTTCAACTAGCTTGTAGTCAACAGCACCGTCGATTGCGAAGGCAGCAGCTTCCGCAACCTGGCGCTGCAGGGCTTCGTAGGTTTCGGCAGATGGCATGGAAACGGGGTTTCCATTGACCTGCTCGAATGCCTTTACAAGGTAGGGGCCAGAGACGCGCCACTTCATGCCGTTGATGTCATTGATGTTGCGGATCTCTTTCTTGGCACCAAGTGTTAGGCGACCAGCGGGCCAGTGCGCGACCGGGGTTAGGCCGATCTCTTCCCACTTTGCCTGGGAGCCTTCGTGCTGCTTGTGGGTTTGCCACAGGGCGTTCATAACGGCCTGCTGGGATGAGTTAGATAGGAAAGGAACGGAGACGATTACTTCACCGGGGAACAGTTGCGCCGTGTAGTCTGCTACTGAGATGCCGATATCAGCGCGTCCGTCGCGTACACATTCAGCGATTTCTGCTGACTTGCACACTTCTTCGGGGCCAGTTTGGTCCACGACGATGCGTCCGTCGGTGCGGCTTTCAAGTTCTTCAAAGAACCAGCGTGCGGCGTAAGCCTGGGGCGTAGTGTCAAGAGCCATGGTTGCCAGGGTTAGTTCCTGTTCAGCCATGCCTCCTCCGGAAGAAGAGGTATCGCCTGAGCCACCTCCGCATGCGGAGATAACAAGTGCGGCGGCACCAACTACTGAGGCGAGGGCAAGAGGACGTCTCTTCATTGGGTACTCCAGTTTCGTGAAGCAACTATGTGTTGCATTTGATTGGTGGTTGGTTCCGATCCGATACGCGTATTCGAGTTTCGGTCGGGATGTGAACCGCGAGAAACCGCTACTTTGCCGTTCTCGAAGTTCGTGAAAGCGAATATCGTATACGATATGTATGGAGTAAAAGTACAGACCAAAAAGAGCCTTTTCAAGAGGTAAAAAAATTTAACGCGCTTTAGATTTCGGATCGTTACGATATCGTTATATTTGATATACGATTTCGCGTTTAAGCTTCATTAAAGTAACCGCATAGGGGTTACTTTTTCGTAAATCCAACTGTTCTAGTTCCCAAAGGTGGCCGTTATGTCCAATCCGCCGGGCGTAGACACTGCGCAGACGCTGTCTCGAGGCATCACGATTCTTGAGATGCTCGCAGACTCCCCAAACCCGCTATCTACAGCGGAAATCGCACGTCGCTTGGCAGTGGCCCGAACGAACGTAAACCGTCTACTAAATACCCTGCAGCAGCACGACCTCATATCTGGAAATTCAAAAGGTTGGCGAATCGGAGCTGGCATCCATAATCTGTCCGATACTCGGTCACAAGTCGTAGATACAACGCCGGATGTGTTGAAGAGGGTTGCAAATCGTCTCGATATGACGGCGTTCCTAGTTCACGAGCGAAACAACATGTGCGTAACGCTTGCGTGTGCGGAAATTCCGCGTGAGGGCGCGACGCTAACGCAACGGCCTGGGACAGTGCATTCACTTCGAGTCGGTGCGCCCGGAATCGCACTGCTGATCTCAATGGGTGATCGGATGACGTCGGCGAGCTTGAAAGAACTGGCCGGTGATCGGTTCGAGGAGGTTAAGGCGGCTCGCAGGCGCGGGTGGGCTTACTCCCAGGATGAGGTCATTCCCGGCCTCACGTCGATCGCAGTGCCCGCTCGCGGGTCACACATTGAACCAACCGCACTCGCCGTGGTCACGCTAATCAAGCCGGACGTCGAAGAAGTTGCGGCAGTACTGCAAGAAGAAATCGACACTCTGTAGGCAATGCTCCACTACGCCAACAGTTCGAGCCCCGCGCATTGAGTCGCAAGCATTGCGCGCGAACTGGCGCGCGCCTACTGTTCGAGCTCCGCCCATCGAGCAGTAAGCAGAGGCGCGGCATCGTCCTCGAAAATCGAAGTATTGTAATGCGCGACTATAAGCCGAGTCACTATCGACTGATCGCGGGCCTGTAAGTTTCATGTCATTTACCTGGTTGGTAGCATGGACGGTAGCTTTATAGCCAAGCCCAGACAGGCTTGATCGACCGTTTTTAATAGGGAGACTATAGAAATGTCACCAGCGAACGAGGCTCGCCGCACCACGCTTCCGGCACCGAATGTTCCGGCACGCGTATCTGCTGACGGCCTTGAAGATAAGTGGATGGCGCAGTGGGATGAACGCGAGGTTTACGCGTTCAATGAGGATACGACGCGCCAGGATGTGTACTCGATTGACACTCCCCCGCCGACTGTGTCGGGATCGCTTCACGTTGGTCACGTATTTTCCTACACGCACACGGATACGGTGGCGCGCTACCAGCGTATGCGTGGAAAGAACGTGTTCTACCCGATGGGTTGGGATGACAACGGTCTGCCCACTGAGCGTCGCGTTCAAAACTACTACGGCGTTCGTTGTGATCCGAGCCTGCCTTACGTTGAGAACTTCGAGCCGCCTTTTAAGGGCGATGCTAAGTCGGTCAAGGTTAGGGACCAGCTACCGATTTCGCGTAAGAACTTCATTGAGCTGTGCCTGGAATTGACCGTTGAGGACGAGAAGGGCTTCGAAGAGCTGTGGCGCCGTCTGGGGCTTTCGGTTGATTGGAAGCACAACTACCAGACCATTGGTGCGCCGGCCCAGAAGGTCGCGCAGGCCGGATTCTTGCGTAACCTTGCGCGCGGAGAGGCCTACCAGGCCGAAGCTCCGGGCCTGTGGGACGTCACGTTCCAAACCGCTGTTGCGCAGGCAGAGTTGGAACCGCGTGAATACCCCGGCCATTACCATTCCTTCAAATTCCATGGAAATGACGGCGAGGACGTAGTTATCGAAACGACTCGTCCAGAGCTTCTGCCCGCGTGTGTTGCCCTTATCGCGCACCCGGACGATGAGCGCTACAAGCACCTGTTCGGCACCAAGGTGAAGTCCCCTGGCTTTAACGTCGAGGTTCCCGTTCTTGCCCACCCGCTCGCGGAGATGGACAAGGGTTCCGGTATCGCGATGTGCTGTACGTTCGGTGACCTCGTTGACGTTCATTGGTGGCGCGAACTTGACCTGCCGCTACGTTCCATCCTGGCTAAGGATGGCCGCATTCAGCGCGGCGTCCCCGAATGGATTACCGACGAGTCCGGCCGTGAGCTGTACAAGGCATGTGAGGGCGCGACCACGTTCTCCGCTCGCCAGACCATCGTTGACGCACTAACCAAGTCCGGCGACATGATCGGTGATCCCGAGCCGACGAAGCGTATGACGAACTTCTTCGAAAAGGGCGACAAGCCCCTGGAGATCGTAACGTCGCGCCAATGGTACATCCGCAATGGTGGAAAAGAGTACACGCGTCCGTCCTCGACAATAAGTTTGAACGACGAACTGATCGAACGCGGGAAGGAACTTGAATTCCACCCCGATTTCATGCGGGTTCGCTACGACAATTGGGTGCAGGGACTGAACTCGGACTGGTTGATTTCGCGCCAGCGGTTCTTCGGTGTTCCAATCCCGCTGTGGTACCGCATTGACGAAAACGGCAATGTGAATTACGAGGACGTTATTACGCCGTCCGAAGATGTACTGCCGATCGATCCCACGACGGATGTACCGGAAGGGTACGAGGAGGCACAGCGCAACCAGCCTGGCGGTTTCGCTGCTGAGGTGGACATTATGGACACCTGGGCGACGTCGTCACTGAGCCCACAGATCGCGGGTGGCTGGCTACAAGATGACAAGCTTTTCCACAACGTTTACCCGATGGACCTGCGTCCACAGGGTCAGGACATCATTCGTACGTGGCTGTTCTCAACGGTGTTGAGGGCTCACCTTGAGTTTGATGGTTTGCCGTGGAAGCACGCGGGAATTTCGGGTTGGATCTTGGACCCGGACCGCAAGAAGATGTCGAAGTCCAAGGGCAACGTCGTAACTCCGATGGGGCTGCTGGACAAGCACGGTTCAGATGCGGTGCGCTACTGGGCGGCATCGGCTCGCTTGGGAACTGACGCCGCGTTTGACGAAGGTCAGATGAAGATTGGCCGTCGCCTAGCGATCAAGCTGCTGAACGCGTCGAAGTTTGCTTTGACGATGGGGCAGGGCGCAGACCTGGACCTCAATCCGCTGAACGTGACGGAAGATCTGGATCGCTCGGTTGTCGCGCAGCTTCGCGAAGTGATCGAACAGGCCACGGACGCGATGGATAACTACAACCACACCCGCGCTTTGGAAGTTACGGAGACGTTCTTCTGGACGTTCTGTGACGACTACCTGGAGCTCGTGAAGGAACGCGCTTACAACCGCGATGGGAAGTGGACTCCGGCGCAGGCGATGTCGGCCCGTTCCGCCTTGGCGATTGTGGTTGATAACGTGGTTCGCCTGTTTGCTCCGTTCATTCCGTTCGCGGCGGAAGAGGTTTGGTCCTGGTACCGCCCGGGCTCTGTCCACAACGCCCTGTGGCCCACGACCCTGGACGTTCAGGATGTGGATGGCAACCCTGCCGTGATGGAGGCAGCTTCTGAGGCGCTGATCAAGATGCGTCGCGTGAAGTCGGAGGCAAAGGTTTCCCCGCGCACACCGTTCCTGCACGTCACCCTAGAGGTACCGGCTGTTATGGTTGATCTTTTGGAGCTATCCCGTGACGACCTCGCGCTGGTCACCCACGTGGAGGGTGAATTCATTATTCGCCCGTCCGCGGAAGAAGCCGTCTCAGTTGTTGACTTCGAGCTGGGCGAAGCGCCTGCACGCAAGCCCCGCAAGTAATCCCCAACGCACATGAAGCGAGTAAACCTAAATGTCTGATGCCAAACTTAATCCATCAGAAGAGGCCGAAGAGGTTTCTTCGGATTCTGAAGTCTTAGAGTGGCATGGCCCCGTCCTCGAAAAGACTGAGGACTACATGTCGATTCCGTGGCTGATTCGCGAACGTGTTCGCAAGTCGCCTGATCAGCCGATCATTGCTCGTAAGGTGCAAATGGGATCGACGTGGCGCAACGTGTCAGCGCGCGCATTCCTCGATGAGGTCAATCAGGTTGCCCGCGGACTGATCGCGCTTGGCTTGCAGCCCGGTGACTCGATCGCAGTCATGTCTCGCACGCGTTACGAGTGGACGCTGCTTGACCTGGCCGGTTGGAGCGCGGGACTAATCGTCGTTCCAATTTACGAAACGTCTTCCATTGATCAGATCAGTCGGATTTTGGAGGGCGCTGCTGTCAAGCTCGTCGTGACCGAGACTATGGTTATGTCGCAGCTGGTGCAGGCCGCGCGGAGTCGCACGCAGAATAGTGCGCAGATTCTGTCGCTGGATAACTCGGCGATGATGCAGATTACTGATGCCGGCCAGTCCGTTTCGCAAGAGGAAGTGGATCGCCGCGTCGAGAACCTCACAATTGATGACACGGCAACGATCGTGTACACGTCTGGCACAACTGGCCCGCCGAAGGGTGTTGTGCTTACTCACGGCAACTTCACGACGCTGGCTCGCAATGGACATGCGTGGATGAAGGAGATTGCTGACCACCGCGATTCTCGCCTGCTACTGTTCTTGCCGCTGGCCCACGTGTATGCCCGCTTCCTGGAGGTGTTCCAGCTGTCCGGTAAGGGCATTTTGGGCCATACTCCGAACACGCAGAACCTGTTGGCTGACCTGGAGAGCTTCCGCCCGAGCTACCTGCTTTCTGTACCGAGGGTGCTGGAGAAGATTTACAACTCGGCTGACCAGTCTGCGGGGTCAGGCGTTGCGCTGCGCACCTTCCGCTGGGCTGCGAAGACTGCTATTCAGTATTCGCGTGCAATGGACACGGAGCAGGGCCCGTCGAAGGCTTTGAAGACTCAGCATCAACTTGCGGACGCGTTGGTTTACCGCAAGATCAAGAACTTGCTGGGTGGAAACTGCGAGTTCATAATTTCGGGTGGTGGCCCGCTTGGCACACGCCTGGGACACTTCTACCGCGGTGTTGGAGTGACCGTCCTGGAGGGCTACGGACTCACCGAGACGATTGGCCCGCTGGCGGTTAACACTCCCCGACTGTCGAAGATCGGAACGGTTGGACCTCCGATTTCCACTGTTGCGGTGCGGATTTCTGATGAGGGCGAAGTCCTGGTCAAGGGTCCGAGCGTGTTCCCGCGCTACCACAACATGCCTGAGGAGACCGCTGAGGTCTTTGATGACGGCTGGTTCCACACTGGCGATATTGGTTCGCTTGACCGCGACGGTTACCTGCAGATTACTGGTCGCCAGAAGGAAATCCTGGTGACTGCTGGCGGTAAGAACGTCGTGCCGACCATTTTGGAGGACCGTCTGCGCGGTCATCCCCTGGTTTCACAGGTGGTTGTGGTTGGCGACAAGCGCCCGTTCGTGGCTGCACTGGTTACGATTGATGCTGAGATGCTTCCCGGCTGGTTGAAGAATCACAACCTGCCGCCGATGACGGTCTCAGAAGCGATCGTTCACCCTGACGTTTTGGCAGCCCTGAATCGCGCTGTTGAGCGTGCTAACCAGGCTGTTTCCAGAGCTGAATCCATCCGTAAGATCAAGGTGCTTGCAACTGACTTCACCGAAGCGAATGAGATGCTCACGCCCTCGATGAAGGTAAAACGCGCGGTTGTTCACCGCGTCTTTGAAGACGAGATCAACGAAATCTACGGCGGTCCCGTAACCGAAGTAGCCGAGTAGGTCGCAGCTTCAGGCCGCGTGGCACGTCGCGTTCTAGGTTTGCGGAGCGATCTGCGGATTGAGGCCGCGTGGCACGTTCGTTCTTGGTTCACGGAGCGAAGTGCGGATTGGAGCAGCGTGGCATGTCGCGCTCTAGGTTTGTGGAACGCTCTGGGGATTGAGGCCGCAAATTAGCGCCGCGAACTTGGTTCGCGGCGCGTGTCGCAGGTTTGGTTCGCGGCGCTTGTTGCAGATTTGATCCGGGGTTGCTGGCCGCGAATTTGTTTACTCGCAGTTGTTGGAGTTGCTTTTGTAGCCCTGCTTGATGTCTTCATGGTGCCGAATCACTTCGGTGACGATGAAGTGCAGGAATTTCTCGGCGAACACAGGGTCGAGGCCGGATTCTTCAGCTAGTTTGCGTAGGCGCTTGACCTGTTGCTTTTCGCGCTCAGGATCGGCGGGCGGCAGGTCGTAGCGGGCCTTGATGTGTCCAACGTTTTGGGTACAGCGAAAACGTTCAGCAAGGATGTGCACCAAAGCCGCGTCAATGTTGTCGATTGTGGCGCGCGCTTCCGCGAGCTCGCGGGGTATGTCGGTCATGGGCCCTCTCTTGCCTGTCCAGCCCGCCGGGCCTAGCGCGTAGGTCTCTAGGCGGTTTGCGTCTTTTCGGTGTACTCTCTGGCAACGTATTCCGGTTCAGCACCGTTGGCGACAACGTCAGCGGTGACCGTAACTTTAGCTACGTGTGGCATTGACGGTACCTCAAACATGATGTCAGAGAGCGTCTTTTCCAAAATGGAAGACAGCGCGCGAGCACCGGTTCCCCGCTCGTTGGCGAGCTTAGCGATTTCGCGCAGGGCCTCATTCGTGAAGATGAGCTCTACCCCATCGAGTTCGAATAGCTGCTGGTACTGACGGATCAGGCTGTTCTTCGGTTCAGTCAGGACACGTACCAGGTCGTCCTCGTCAAGTTCGGAAACAGTGGTAACTACGGGTAGTCGGCCAATGAATTCTGGGATCATGCCGAACTTGTGTAGGTCTTCAGCCGTGACCTGCTCGTACAGGTCTCCCATTTCAGATACGGATTTCAGGTCTGATCCGAATCCGGTGGTGCGCCTACCTAGGCGGGCCTTTACGATATCTTCGAGGCCGGCAAATGCGCCCGCTGCAATGAACAGGATCCCGGAGGTGTCGATCTCTAGGAACTGCTGATGCGGGTGCTTGCGACCACCCTGCGGCGGAACGGATGCCTTGGTGCCCTCAATTATCTTAAGCAGTGCCTGCTGTACGCCCTCACCGGACACGTCGCGGGTAATGGATGCGTTTTCAGCTTTGCGGCCAATCTTGTCGATTTCGTCGATGTAGATGATTCCGCGCTGGGCTTTCTCAACGTCGCCGTCAGCTGCTTGAATGAGCTTTAGCAGGATGTTCTCCACGTCCTCGCCTACATAACCAGCTTCGGTTAGAGCGGTGGCGTCAACGATCGCGAACGGCACTTCGAGCATTCGTGCCAATGAGCGCGCCAGGTGCGTTTTGCCTGTGCCCGTGGGGCCGAGGAGCAAGATGTTGGACTTGGTCATCTCGATGTCTAGCGGTTCGCCGGTGCGCATGGAGGCGTGCAGACGCTTGTAGTGGTTGTAAACCGCTACGGCCAGTGCGCGTTTGGCGTTGTGTTGTGAGATGACGTAGTCGTTTAGGAAGTCGTAAATTTCTTTAGGGCGTGGCGGTGCAGTCAGTTCAGACTTCTTTGTCTCTTGAACTTCTTCCTGGATGAGGTCATAGCACAGCTCTACGCACTCGTTGCAGATGTAGACGCCGGGGCCGCCGATTAGTTTGACGACCTGTTTTTGGCTCTTACCGCAAAACGAGCATTTTAGTAGCTCTGTTGAATCAGTGAACCGCGCCAACGGTGCTCCCCTTCATTCCGAATTAATTGGCTGTGCCCAACGTCTACTTTAGGCGACGTTGGGCACAGCTGCGACTCAGGCGCGCTGAACTGTGGATACACGTTCACGCGCTAATTTGTGGATCGCTCCCCTGTTACTGCGCTTTACGCGAGGTCAGAACCTGGTCGATCAGGCCGTAATCGAGCGCCTGGTCGGCGGTCAGGATCTTGTCACGGTCGATGTCGCGACGGACCTGCTCAACGGTGCGGCCGGAATGCTTCGCCAGGGTCTCTTCAAGCCACGTGCGCATGCGTTCGATTTCTTCGGCAACGATCTCAATGTCGGATGCCTGGCCCTGCATTCCCTGCATGGCGGGCTGGTGAATCAGAACGCGAGCGTTTGGCAGTGCAAGACGACGTCCCGGTGAACCACCTGCTAGCAGTACAGCTGCAGCGGAGGCCGCCTGGCCCAGACATACCGTCTGGATCTCCGGTTTGACGTACTGCATCGTGTCGTAGATGGCCGTCATTGCGGTGAAAGAGCCGCCCGGGCTGTTGATGTACATGGTGATCATGGAGTCCGGGTCTTGGGCTTCCAGGACCAGTAGCTGCGCCATGATGTCATCGGCCGAAGCGTCGTCGACCTGAACACCAAGGAAGATGATGCGGTCTTCAAATAGCTTGCCGTAGGGGTCTTGGCGCTTGAAGCCGTAGGCTGTGCGCTCCTCAAACTGTGGGAGGACGTATCGTGCGGTCGGCATTGAAGAAGCCGGCACGCCCATCTGCTGGGCCATGTGTGCGTTTAGTGCGTTGTTCATACCGGGTCCTCCTACTCGCTGTGGCTCATTCCGCCACCGGCGACGGATTCAGCCGTGGTGACGATGTGGTCAAAGAAGCCGTATTCTAGGGCTTCTTCAGCGGTGTACCAGTGGTCACGGTCTGCGTCAGCGTTGATCTGCTCAACGGTCTTGCCGGTGCGTTCAGCCGTGATTTCTGCAAGTTCGCGCTTCATCTGCAGGATCAGATCAGCATTGATGCGAATGTCGGCAGCGGTACCTCCGACGCCACCGGACGGCTGGTGCATGAGGATGCGGGCGTGCGGGGTTGCGTAGCGTTTGCCGGGAGTTCCTGCAGTCAGTAGGAACTGTCCCATCGAAGCGGCGATACCCATTGCTACGGTCACAACGTCGGGCTTGATGAACTGCATGGTGTCGTAGATTGCCATGCCTGCGGTTACGGAACCGCCCGGGCTGTTGATGTAGAGGTAGATTGGCTTGTCGGGATCTTCCGCTGCTAGCAGGAGCATCTGGGCACAAATCTGGTTCGCGTTCGTGTCCTCAACTGGACCGCCGAGCCAGATGATGCGCTCCTTCAGAAGGCGACTGTAGATGGCGTCTCCCATTGCCATCGACTTGGTGTCCAAGTCCGAGGCGCCTTCACCGCGTCCCTGTGGAGTGGTGATCATACTTTCTCCTACGTCTTGACTAAAAGCTTCCTTTAGCATAGTTCGACTATTTTCGATTTGCTTGCCTGGGGCTCAATTTTCGCTGATGGCGCACATTGAAGCACTGATACGAACGAAGGGACCCAGCGTGTGGGTCCCTTCGTTTCTAAACCTGGTCAGCTAGCGCTGGGTTACTTTTCTTCCGATTCCTCGGATTCTTCAACCTCTTCGGCTACCTCGGCGTCCTCTGCGTCCTCGGAATCTTCCGTTTCGGTGAATTCGTCGGATTCTGCGGAGGGGTCGCGGGTGAATTCGGAGATGTCAACCTCGTTGCCTTCGGTGTCCTTGACCTTGAGGTCGCCCAGGGTGAGCGCAAGCGCCTTGGTGCGAGACAGTTCAGCGACCATGGCCTGGATCTGGTTCTGGTCAGAGAACATCTGGTTCGGGTCGATGCCGTACATCTGCGAGGTCTGCATCATGAAGTCGAACAGTTCCTGCTGGGAGATGTTCGGCTTGCGGTCAGCGGCGATTTCCTCCAAGATGACCTGTTCGGAAATGCGGCGGGTGGCCTTGTCCTTGGCCTCTGCCTTCTCCTCGTCAGAGGACTCCTCGGTGTAGCTTCTCTTAGCTTCTTCCTCGACAACAGACTCGGGAAGTTCAAGCTTCACGGCCTCAACGAGGTGATCCATGAGGCGGTCGCGAGCCTGCAACGCCTGCTCAGCGCGCTTGCGGTCCTTGGCCTGCTTCTCAAGGTCCTCGCGGAGTTCCTCGATCGTGTCGAACTCGGAAACCATCTGAGCAAAGTCGTCGTCAGCTTCAGGCAGTTCGCGAGCCTTCATTGCAGAAACCTTGACGGTTACCTCTGCTTCTTCGCCCTCGTGTTCGCCACCTGCAAGCGTCGTGGTGAAGGTGGTTTCTTCGCCGGCCTTCATGCCGGTTAGGGCTTCGTCCATGCCCGGGAGCATGGAATCGGAACCGATTTCATAGGAAACGTCGGATACGGAGTCGACTTCCTCATCGCCGATCTTGGCGACCATGTCGATCGTGGCAAAGTCGCCGTTTTCAGCTTCACGTTTAATGGTCTTCAGTGATGCGAAGCGGTTCTGGAGTTCCTTGAGCTCGTTGTCAACGTCTTCCACAGCAACGACGATCGGATCGACCTCGAGTTCGACGCCTTCAAGTGACGGGATTTCGAACGGGGCGATGACCGGAACTTCAGCAACGAAAACGAGCTGACCGCCCAGCTTTCCAGTTGCGTTCGGGATTTCGGTGACTTCGATTTCAGGCTGTGCCATGACACGCAGGTCGTTCTCGGCGACGACGTCTGCGTAGAACTTGGGCAGGACGTCGTTGATTACCTGCTCAATGACAACTACGCGACCAACGCGCTGGTCGATAACGCGCGGGGGCACCTTGCCACGACGGAAACCGGGGATGTCAACCTGGTTCGCGATGTCACGGTAGGCCGCGTCCATGTCCTTCTTGAGTTCCTCGTAGGGAACCTCAACGGTGACCTTCACCCGCGTGGGCTCGAGATTTTCGACAGTGCTCTTCACGTACACGCACTCCAAAGCTTCTAGACAATTATGGCCACTTGGGCCGATTACAACATGTAAATACTACTTCACGATTGCGGGGTTTGCGGAACCGTCTTGCCTGAAAGGTGACTCACTGCATCGATTTTTCGCGTTTTCAGCTTCGTTTGCCGCGCGAAGTAACATTTCCATATGACTACCGACGACCGCCTATACCGCCCCGATTACAATTGGCTGTGGCGCAACCCGCCGCACAATGACGGTTCCCCCGCGCGCATCCGCGTGCGTTTGTACAGTAATTCAATCGACGAGGGCGAGGCGGGGTCCGCTACGGATTCACGGCCGAGCTCCGGCACGGTTGCCCCGTCGGATTTCACACCAACAGGCAGTACTTCCCCGTCAGATTCAACCCCAATCACCCCATCGGATTCTGAGCCAAACGTTAACGTTCCCCCATCGAATTCTGAGCCCAAGGTCAGCGCTCCTCCATCGGATTCTGAGTCCAACGTCAGCGTTCCCCCTTCGAACCAGGCGTCAGTCCAGACGTTGGTTGATAGCTGGTTGCAAACCCTGTCGTTTGAAGAACCGGACCTTTGGGGCCAGGGTGGATGGGCTACGCGCGTACTAAGTAGTGAGGAAAACGTGGTGGTGCTCGACCTCTGGTCTGCGGGCGAAGACGTCGCGGATGGGATCGAGGCCGCGACCCGTTCGCTCTACGAATCCGTACTGCGAGGGACTGATGTGCAGGTGGACTACGAGCAACTCCCGCGGTGACAGTTTGTCAGCAACGCCCTCGTAATGCGGTATTTCTGCGCCCACTGGATAGGATGCCGATGTGCGTGGACTTTTGATTGTGAATTTGGGGTCGCCTGACAGCCCGGAACCGAAGGACGTGCGGGCGTTTTTGTCGAAGTTCTTAAGCGACCCGCGGGTCGTTGATTTTCCGAGGCCGGTTTGGCTCCCGATTTTGCACGGCATTGTGCTACGGGTGCGACCGAAAACTTCGGGCGCGATTTATAGGACGATTTGGACGGATGAGGGGTCTCCGCTGACGGTGTACACGCGCCGCCAGTGGCGGATGCTGCAGGAGGCGTTGCCGGACTGGAAGGTGTTGTACGCGATGACGTACACGAAACCCTCGATTGCGTCTGCGCTTCAAAAGTTCGAGGACGAGGGCGTGGATGACGTCACGGTGATGCCTCTGTATCCGCAGACTACGCCGTCGTCGTCGGGCGCTGTGGTTGACCAGGTGATTGATTTTTATCGCGTGCGCGAGCACTATCCGCATTTGCGGATTGTGGGCAAGTGGCCGACTCAGCCGGATTACGTCAAGTGGCATGCGGATAAGATCGCTGCGCGTTTTGAGGACGCAGAACGGCCCGACCCGCAGGTGGTCATGCTGTCTTACCACGGTGTCCCCGAGCGTAAGGTCCACAAGCCGGAGGGTTATCGCGAAGAGTGTTTAGCAACGTCCTCGGCGATTGAAACGGAGTTGAAGAAGCGCGGCGTTGATGTGCCGGTGTTGACGACTTTCCAGTCGAAGTTCGGGCCGGGTAAGTGGTTACAGCCCGCGACGATTGACACGATTGCGGACTTGCCGAAGCGGGGCGTCAAGTCAGTTTTGGTTGCTAGTCCAGCGTTTCTGGTGGACTGCATTGAGACCGTTGACGAGCTGGACGTGCTGAACCAGAACGCCTTCAAGGAGGCTGGCGGCGAGCACTATCAGCGCGTAGCTCCGATCAACGATGACCCGGTGATTGTAGACATTGTGAAGGACCTGCTGGACGCGTAGGACGGGGTCGCTCGAGGCGCAAATGACCTACTCGACGCGTCAGAGCGAACTGCTGGACGCGTATGAAGAACTTGCTAGAGGCGTAGGTTCTGCGGGTGACTCTAGGCGGACCCCCGCGAGACTTGCCTTTTTCGACAGGCTTCCTATCCCCCGTGGTAGAGGTTGGCGCGAACGCGGATCATCGCGCCGACTGGGATCTGGTGTTTGCAAGGCATTGAGAAGGTTCGAGCCGGGTGGTTGATGGTTTCGACGGGTTTGCCCTTGTCGTCTTGCAGTCCTTCAGCGGGGACTTCCATCTTGATCGGTGCGGATCCTGGAAATAGGATCTCCATTTCTTTGCCGGGCGCGAGCTTGTTCTTGGAGTGCAAGTAGAGTCGCTTTTCGTTGGCGTCATAGTCGGTGACGATGCCGCCGAGCACCCATTCGTTTATGTAGCCGCCCTTTACTACATCTTCACTGGCTGGGTTTTCCGGATAGTAGAAACCTGTTGAGTACGTGCGGTGCGTGACCTTGTAGGGTTCTTCGGCGAGCCAGTCCGGATAGTTGATCGGCGTTGCGGGCTGTGGGTTTTCGGGCAGGTGAATCTGGTCGTGGAACGGAGCAAGTACCTGCCCGTCCTCGTCTTCGAATCCGCGTTGAATCATGTATTCGTTGACGGCGGTTTTGTAGGCGTTGGTCATGGCGGCGACGTAGTAGGCGCTCTTGGCGCGACCTTCAATCTTGAGGGAGGTGACGCCGGCGTCAAGGATGTCGTGCACGTGTTCGAGCGTGTTCATGTCGTTGGAGTTGAACAGGAATGTGCCCTGGTCCGTGATTTCGACGGGGATGTATTCGTTCGGTTTGCGCTGCTCAACGACGTGGTACTTGTAGCGGCACGATTGCGCGCAGTCGCCGTGGTTAGCGTCGCGGCCCGTGGTGTGTTGGGAGATGAGGCACCTTCCGGAGAATGCCATGCACATGGAGCCGTGTACGAACGCTTCGATTTCTAGTTCGGAGGGTGTGTGGGCGCGCAGTTCGCGAATGTCTTGCAGGGATAGTTCGCGGGCGAGGACGACGCGGCTTGCCCCGAGTTCTGCTAGGGCATTGGCTGCTTGGTAGTTGGTTACGCCGGCTTGAGTGGATATGTGGATTTCGGTGTTTGGTGCGACTTGGCGGGCTGCCATGAGTACGCCTATGTCGGTGACGATGAGGGCGTCTACGCCGATTTCTCCGAGGACTCCCATGTATTCGTTCATGGATTTCACTTCGGAGGAGCTGGGCAGAATGTTGCATGTGACGAAGACTCGCCCGCCGCGGTCATGAGCGTAAGCAACGGCCTCGTTAATGTCTTCTAGGGTGAAATTTTTGGGTGCGGAACGCATCCCGAATTCTTGGCCGCCGAAGTAGACGGCGTCGGCTCCGAAGTCGAATGCGGTCTTTAGGGTGTCGAGTTTCCCTGCGGGCGCGAGGACCTCTGGGCGGGTGCGGCGGCGAACGCCTTCGAATAGTTCAGTCACGAGCCCAAGTCTAGCGAGTGGGACGGACAAGCAAATCTTGAGAGCTCGAACGCCGCGCGCGCTGGTCAGAAAGACTCAGGTTCTTCCAGGTCTAGAAGTTCCCTACCTTTATCCGTCAATGAGAAAACGAGCGGGCGCTTCGTTACTTCCCGAAGTAGCCCTCTTTCGGTGAGGTCCTTAAGTTCAGGACGCACCGTGTTCTTTGATCTATTGAGGAATTTCGAGATCTCCTCGAGTGTCTCTCCGCTCCGCGGACCGAAAAGTAGAACCTGGCCCAGCATGAATAAGATTTCAAGCTGATAATCCGTCAGCCCCTTCGGCTTCTTTCTGATTGCAGCTATACGTTTCGAGAGGTCATCAAGATTCTGTAGCCGGTTCCGCAACGAATCCAAGAGCCCCGTTTGCTCGGCAAGTAACATTTCCAGCATGTCCAATACGAAGAACGTTATTTCGCCCTTGTTCATTGGATCTTCTACCTGCAGGAACGCTTTGTAGTATTTCCGCTTTTGTCGCATAACCTCGGCTGATAAGGACAGGGCGGTCGGAGCTGACAGGATCATTTGCAGACTCAGGGCAAGCAAGAACCTACCGAACCTCCCATTCCCGTCATAAAACGGGTGGGTGTGCTCAAGCATGAAGTGCGAGGCAAACGCATTCACCAGTGCTGGTTGTTTTTGATCTCCCCTACTGTCAAGCATGATGCCAAGACGGCTCTTTATTTCATCTTCACCGCGCACACCCCTGTGAATGGATTTGGAACCATCCGATACAAAAACGTCCTTTAGACGAAAGAGGTCTCCGTCCACCCTGTCGTCATCAACGATCTCTGCCCCGAGAAGCTGGTCATAAAGGGCACGCACATCTTCAAGAGTCTGCGGAAACTCAATACTTCCGCTGTCGTCACTTTCGAAAAGTAGCCGAAAGGTGCTCGCCATTTCTTGGAACCTCTTAGGAGGTTCCGCATCACTATTTTGAACCGCCGCGTTAAGCGCGTCAGCCACTTCACGCCTAGTGGATTGAATGTTCTCGATCTCGTTTGTCGACTGTATTTCTTCGACCAGGAGCGTAGAGAAATAGTAGTTTTGCGCAGCCGACGGCAACGTGTTCCAAGCATTCTGAATTAGGTTTTCAGTAGCCCAAACCGCCTCAGAAAGTTCATAGATCTCCCTGTGAAGCACCGCGAACAACGCGAAGTTCCCCACATAATATGGATAAGTTACAGTCGCAGGGCTCTCCAAGCGCTTAGTAAGTTCTTTGTTAACAGTAGCCTCGGCGTTCGCCGTGGTCTCGCGAAATAGAACCTTCAGGGGTTTGTAGGTTGCCATCGTTTCTTCCTGACGCGAGAAGGATCCGAGTTTCGAGTTTCTACGGCATTGGATCCGTGTTGAAAAAATGATACGCCGAGCCAAATCCTTTTTCACAAAATTGGCGAATTTTGGAAGTTAGCACTCCTCAACAGGCCCCCTTATTCACAAAAAACGCAATTTTTGTAAATAAGCATCGCCTCAAACATCGTCTATTTTTCAAAATTTGCAGGTTTTGTAAGTTAGCGCAGAACTAATGCGGACCGGAGAGTTACATCCAATCAATGAATCAGCCGCCCAGGCAACGACCTGATCCGTGCAAGCCCAATCCTGGCGGACCTAGTCGTCGTCCTCGAGTTCCAGCTCCGGATTCTCAGCCCGCGCCTGCTCATACACCTCTCGCGCCGCAAACAGGTTAATAGTGCCGATCACCAACCCCACAGCAATGTCCGGCCACGGACTAAACCAGAAAATAGTCACAATTCCAGCAGCCAGAATTAACAGATTTGCGAGGACGTCATTGCGTGCTGCCAGCCAAGCGCCGCGCAACAGGGCGGTGTCGGCCTTGCGAAGTCGCATGAGCAAGAGCGCGCTCACCAGGTTCAGCACCATCGCGATGATCGCGGTAACTGAAAGTGCCAGTGGCTCCGGCGGCTCCCCGGAGATCATCTTCCAAATCGCCGTGCCATACGCCGCGACCGCTGGAATCAAGATCAAACCAGCAAGCACGTAGCTCGCCTTGCGCCTACTCGCCACTGACCAGCCGAGCGCGGTGACCACTAGCATGTTAATCAGGAAGTCTTCCAAAAAGTCCGCAGCATCAGCGAACAGCGCCGCAGAACCAATTATTGAAGCTACAACCAGCTCAATCAGGAACCCCAAGAGGTTTATCGCAGCTACCCACGCCACAATCCGGCGGGCACTAGAATCCAGAGATTTCGCATCGAACACGGATGCAGACTAACAAAACGCGGTTACGAGAAACCAAACGTCTCCCCGCTGTGACCACCAACTGGGAAAAACCGCGCGAAGCCACCCAAACAACACGCGAAGCCACCCAAGCAACAGGCGTCCAGTCGCGTGGCCAACGCACAGACTAGACCCCAAGAACGAGTCCATCCTCAACGACCAAATAAGAAATCGGCCCAGGCGCAAAGCCTGGGCCGATTCCTATACAGAGATCTACGTATTAACCTCTAGCCGTTGATCACGTGCGGACGACCGACAGCCTTCAGGCCATCAACGCCGAACTCTAGGCCGTAACCGGAAGACTTCACGCCACCAAACGGTACGCGCGGATCCACACCACCGTGGGAGTTAATCCAGGTCGTGCCAGCAACAATGCGCGAAGCGACTTCAAGCGCGCGATCGCGGTTGCCGGACCAAACGGACGAACCAAGTCCAACGTCAAGCTTGTTCGCCTCGGCAATAGCCTCTTCGATGTCGTTGTAACGAACGATCGGCAGCGCCGGACCGAACTGCTCTTCCACCACGAGGTCGTTATCCGGCGAAATATCCGTGACGATCGTCGTCGGGTAGAAGTAGCCCGGTGCGTCGTAGTCGGGGTTTCCACCCAGAGCGATCGTAGCTCCGTCCTCGACGGCCGACTTGACCAAACGGTCAACGATGTCGAACTGTGCCTTGTTCTGTAGCGGGCCGAGCACGTTGCCACCTTCGATGCCAACACCCATTGGCATGGCTTTTGCGACGTCGACGAGCGCAGCGACGACCTCGTCGTAAATCGAATCGGGCACGTACAGGCGCTTCATTGCCGCACACGTCTGACCGGTGTTGATGAAGGCGCCCCAGAACAGGTCTTCCGCGATTGCCTTTGGATCTACGTCGTCGAGGACGATTCCCGCGTCATTGCCGCCAAGCTCCATGGTTAGGCGCGGCAGGTTCGAAGCGGACGATTCGACGATCTTCTTGCCGGTCGCGGTGGAGCCGGTGAACATGATCTTGTCGAAGCCCTCGTTGGTGGACATTGCGGCACCAACGTCGCGACCACCAGCAACGACCTGCAGGACGTTTTCCGGCAGTGCCGTGTTCAAAACATGAATGAGGGCGAGGACGGACAGCGGTGTGTACTCTGACGGCTTCACTACGACCGTGTTGCCCATACGCAGGGATCCGGCGATCTGCCACACCGTGATCATCATCGGCCAGTTCCACGGGCCGATTGCGCCAACTACGCCCAGCGCGCGGTAGGTCAGGGTTGCGCGGCCGGTCTCGTCGTCGAGGATGGTTTCAGTTTCGAGCGGGGTGTCCGCGGCAGCGCGTAGCCATGCGGAACAGGCGCCGACCTCGAAGCGGGCGTTCGGGCCGTCTAGCGGCTTGCCCTGCTCGCGCGACAGGATGTATGCCAGTGCTTCAGCGTTTTCGTCAACTGCGTCCGCGGCGGCATGCAGGAGCTTGGAACGCTCTGCGTGACCGAGCGCTTCAAATGCCGGCTGAGCGGCGCGTGCTGCCTCGACTGCCTTGTTGAGGTCTTCAACAGTGTCGACTGGAGCGTAACCGATCAGTTCGCCAGTTGCGGGGTCGTGTACCTCTTGGCCGGATCCAGCATCTGCCTGGATGGCTGCAAGAAGACCAGAAGCGGAGTACGTCATTGTTACCTCTTTCCGAAGGGATCTTTACAGGTAGTATGACTACTGTCCTATGTGCGGCCTTGACGCTAGGCGCATAAAAGTTGTCTGATTCTGCTTGCCTCAATGTGGAGGGGAACATGGAAGTTGAAATATCAGAATGGAGGGCGCGGGCTTCGCAACAGTTCGGGAAAATGACCATCACTCCCCATGTGGAGGACTTCAAGGTTCAGATCGAGCACAACAGTGTGGGTGACATTCACCTGTTCGATATGAAGACTCCACCCCACCAGGTGATCCGGGATGCCAACTCAATCCGAGACACCGACCCGAAAACTTACAAGCTGAGCCTGCAGATTGAGGGCTTCACCGTGCTCAATCAGTTTGGACGCGAATGCGTGCTTTCGCCGGGTAGTTTGGCGATTTACCATTCGCGGGTTCCATACAGCTTGGACTATCCGCAACCGCAACGATCCATGGTTATGCAGTTCCCAGCCGACCTTGTACAACTGCCCCCATCTGCGGTAGAACAGATTACTGCGCAGGCGATATCGCGCGAGGATCGACTCGGCACGGTTGCGATTCCGCTGTTTGAACAGCTCGCCCTAAACATGAAGGTGTTTTCGGGGCCGCACGCAGGATCGCTACTGCACTCTTCAATTGACATGCTGGTCGCCGTGTTTGCAGAGGAATTGTCCGCGCACTCGCAACCCTCGTCGGAGCTTGCTGTGCGCGCAACGCAGTACATTGACGAGAACTTGGCTGATCCGGATCTCGGCCCAACCACGGTTGCGGATGCGCTGTTCGTGTCCGTGCGGCACCTGCATTCACAATTCGCGTTGACCGGGCAGTCGGTGGGCTCCTACATTAAGCATGCGCGCATGGAGCGGATCCGCCGCGACCTCGCAAATCCCCTAAAATCATCGGATTCTATCCGCGAAATTGGCGAGCTTTACGGGATTCTCTCCCCCGCTCACCTGTCGAGGGCGTTCAAGGGAATATACGGAGAAACGCCCCGAGAATACAGAAAACGCATTCTCGAGGCGTAACTCTATTTCGAACCGACTGGTCCTTTGTGAAACCGGGCTCCTACAGCCGGATTCGGCTTTGCCCTGCCCGGTTAGCTAGGCCCAGCCGCCCTTCGTCAGCACTGGCGACTTCGGTCGGACTGTGCGCCGTGCTCCGGTGGACGAGCGCTGGTCCTGCGCCCGTCCCCGAAGACTTCGCGTGGCCGGATTGTCCATGCGCTAGTCCTTCACGCGGTTGTTGCGGAGCAGGTATTCGCCCCACACCAGACCGAGCACGCCGGATCCGATTACGACGCCAGGCATGACCCACACGAGCGAGGCCGGCCCAGTGTCGCCAATCATGATGTCGAAGTTTGCCAGGATCAGGACAGTGACAACCGCGAGGCCGATCGCTGCGATTGTTGGGGCGATGATCTTGACGAAGATCCCGAACTCGGGGTGGTTCTTGATAGCCCAGCGCATGATCGCGACCGAGGTGACGGCCATTAGGAACACGATGCCGAATCCGGCGGCGTTCGTCAGCCAGGTGAACAGGGTTAGAACCGGATAGAGCTCGCCCAGGTCCGATCCCTTGCCCGCGATCGCAAAGACGGCCACAACCACCAGTGCAATCAGGGACTGCGTCAGCGAACCGACAACGGGTGCGCCGGACTTGGAGGTTGCGGAGAACTTCTCGGGAAGCACGCCGGAGCGGCCCAGTGAGAAGAAGTAGCGTGCCGCTGCGTTGTGGAACGCCAGCAGTGCTGCCAGAACCGAGGTTGCAAACAGCAGGTGCATCAGGTTCGCGAGCGCGGGGCTGTACTGCCCAATCCAGACGAACACGAGGTCCGGTCCGTACATCTGCGCCTGTTCGATCACGCTGGACGGGCCGATTCCGACCGCCATTGCCCACGCCGATCCTGCGTAGAACAGTGCCACTGTGAACACGGCGATGTAGGTTGCCCGGGAAATGGTGCGTTCCGGATCGCGGCATTCTTCAGAGTAGATCGCGCCGGACTCAAAACCCATGAACGCAGCCATCGTGAACACAAGCAGCACACCGATACCGGGTGCGAAGAACTCCGACGGGTTCAGTGGTGCCGTGCTGACACCTTCGGGGGCACTTGAGAATCCGAAGATCGAAACCCCAAACACAACCAGGAACTCAAGCGTCACCAGCACGCCAAGCAGTTTCGCCGAAAGGTCGATGTTGCTGACACCTAGCACGCCGATCAGGATCCACGCTGCGCCACCCGTAACCCACCACGGCAGGCTCACGCCCGTGACCGCAAGTAGCGCGGCGGATGCGGAAAATCCAAACATTCCGAACAGCCCGATTTGCATTAGGTTGTATGCAACGAGGGCGAGGATTGCCGCCGCGATTCCCTGTCGAGGGCCCAGGCCCTGGGATACGTACTCATAGAATGCGCCCGAGTTGCGAACGTGTGCACTCATGCGGCCATAACCCACGGCGAAGAGTCCGACGATCACGCCGAATGTGAGGAAGCTAAGCGGTACACCCAGCAGGCCAGAAACGGCGTAGTTTGTGGGTGTTCCACCTGCCAGCACGGTCAGCGGCGCTGAAGCCGCGATGATCATGAAGGCAACTGAAAGGGTTCCCAGCTTTCCCTGGTTCAGCGCGGCGTCGCTTGGCGCTGCGGTCGGCGATGCGACAGGTTTTGTTGCAATAGTGTTTTGAGCCATTGCGCTCACCGACCTAGCTAAGTTCGTTAATGACTTCGCGTGCAACGCCAGTGCCCTTTTCGATGGCACCGTCGACACACACGCCACGCCAGCCGTAGGCGTAGTCGGAGCCGGCAAAGTACAGGCGGGAATCGACATTGTCGAAGTGTGACCATCCGTCGGTGAACTGGCCCTTACGAACAGTTCCCCAGGCCTGGCCAACCCACTTGTCTGCAACCCAGTCGTGACCGGTCGTATCAACGACCTCGAGGTCGGGTCGCCACTGGTTAACTACTTCTTGCGCGTCTTCAATCGAGTTGAGGTCGATGTTCTTCGCGTTGTAGCCAAAGCCAACCAGGATGGTGGTGTCATCATCCATGAAGTATTCAGAACGTAGAACCGAGATCTTGTAGGGCTTTGGTGCGTATCCGAGGAACTTCTGGTGTCCCTTTACCTTGATCCAAATCTTTGCGCCCTCGGCGTTCCACTTGTCGTTGACGACCTTGCGGATCGGCTCGGATAGTTGCGGGGTGAACTCAATGTTGTTCAGTGCACCCACGGGAGCTGTACAGATGACAGCGTCGGCCTCGATAATCTCACCGGATTCGGTGGTGACGGTGGCGCCGTTGTCGTGGTGGTCGATCTTGACGACCGGGGTTTCTAGGCGGATTTCACCGGTGAGGTCGCCTGCGATGCCGTTGTAGATGGACTGCATGCCGTTCTTGAGCTTCCACTTCAGCGTGATGTCTTCCATCAGGCGGTAGCGGCCGTCAGATAGTGCGCCCCACTGCTTAGCCATGAGTGCTGAGCCCGTGTACGGGTCGCCGATGTAGCCTGCACACCAGAACGCGTCGATGAGGTCGATGGTTTCCTGGTCGAAGCCGGCCTCGCGGACAACGTCGATCGCGTTCTTGTAGTCGTCAGCGATGAAGCGTTCGCGAAGTTCTTCGGGGCCATCAAAGTCGTCGGAGAGGATCCACAGCGGATCGTACGGGTTCGGGAAGTAATCCGCGCTGTCCTTATGGGTGGCTTCGATGGCTGCGGTGAGCTTGTCGTCTAGCTCTTCCTCAGTGCCTTCTACGACCTTGCCTTCGGTGATCCAGTAGGCGTCGTTACCCGCAGGAGATGCTTCGATTTCGAGCCTTTGGCCGTAGCGCATGATCTCGGTCCAAATGTGGGCCTGGAACCAGTGCACCCACGTGGCTCCCAATTCCAGAGGGCGTCCCATGCGCTCTTCGGTGTAGGCGCGGCCACCAATGCGGTTGGTCGCTTCTAGGACTACGTAATCAATGCCCGCTGTCTGCAGCTCACGGGCTGCGGTTAGTCCAGCGAATCCGGCTCCGATGACTACAACTTTCTTACTCATTATGCACTTACCCACTTTCGTCGTTGATTTTGGATCGTGCTATGCACTACTCCGTGCTGTCGATAACTATCGCGCGAAACAATTCACAAAAGTTGGTCGATAGCGCAAGAAAGTTGACAAATAATGCTGAACGTTTGAATAGTTTCGCCCAAAGTAATCCCAAAAAGCTGGTCTTTGCGTGTCGGCTAGCTCCGCCCTCGTCCTGTCAAAGATTGAAACGCAACTGGCTAATAATCGTTGAAAATACGGCTAAATTTGGAAGGCAGAAAATCTTTGTCCTTACAACTGATAGTCCGAGTTTTGAGATATTTTCGCTGGTTTGCGGCGTTTTCATCGATTGCACGCGCGTTAAATTAATTCGTGTGAATTTATCTGTTTTCAAATACCACGCGCTGTGTTTCAATGGGCCGAGTCCTATCCAACATGTGGCGTTCGCCACCAGATTTTTAGGAGCCCAAGGATGAGCTCAATTTGGATAATGCTCATTGGCTTATCAATTATGGCGTTTGGTTACTTCGTCTATTCGAAGTATTTGGCCAGCAAAGTTTTTAAGCTTGATGAGTCCTTTGTTACGCCGGCGCACGAATATAACGACGGCGTAGACCACGTGCCCACTAACAAGCTTGTTTTGTGGGGGCACCATTTCACCTCGGTCGCGGGTGCAGCTCCGATTGTGGGGCCGGCGGTTGCGATCATTTGGGGTTGGCTCCCCGCGTTCCTGTGGGTGACGCTTGGAACCGTGTTCTTTGCGGGCATGCACGACATGGGTGCGCTGTGGGCGTCGCAGAGGAATAAGGGCCGCTCGATCGGGTCGCTGGCGTCGCGCTACATTGGCCGCCGCGGCTCGTACCTGTTCCTGATTGTTATCTTCATGGTTCTGCTGATGGTGGTCACCGCGTTTGCCGTGGTCATTACCGGCCTGTTCATCTCAACTCCGTCCTCAGTAATCCCCGCCTGGGGTGCGATTGTGGTGGCGGTTTTGGTTGGAATCTCGATTTACCGCCTGCGTCTGCCGCTACTACCCGTGACGGTTGTTGGCGTGGTGGCGCTGTACACGCTGATCGTGATTGGTGACAACGTTCCGGTGGTTCTGCCGGAGAATTTCATGGGTATTGGCCCGCACGCTTTCTGGATTATTGTGCTGTTCACGTACGGCGCGCTTGCGTCCACGCTACCGGTTTGGCTGCTGCTGCAGCCGCGTGACTACATCAACGGTGTACAGCTGTTTATTGGTCTGATCCTGCTGTACGGTTCGGTGCTGATTGGCTCGCTGCTAAGCACGGATGCGACTAAGGTGGTTGCGCCGATGCTAAACAATAATCTGCCGGATGGAACGCCGTCGCTGATTCCGCTGCTGTTCGTGACGATTGCTTGCGGCGCGATTTCAGGCTTCCACGGCATTGTGTCGTCGGGTACGTCGTCGAAGCAGCTGGATAAGGAAACGGATGCTCGTTTCGTGGGCTACTTCGGCGCTGTTGGTGAGGGTCTGCTGTCGCTCGGCACGATCCTGGCTGTTGCGGGTGGTTTCGGAACGATTGCGCGCTGGGAGGAAATCTACAGTGCATACGGCGCCGGCGGCGTGAACGCGTTTGTTGAAGGTGGCGGAAACCTGATGGAACAGGGCATCGGCCTGCCCGCATCCCTGTCCGCGACTGTGCTGGCGACGATGGCTGTTCTGTTCGCTGCAACCACTATGGACACCGGCATGCGCCTGATGCGGTTCGTTATCCAGGAGGCCGCGCAGACCGTGAACATCACGGTGAACAAGTACATTGCGACCGGCCTGGTGTTCTTGATTGGTATTGGAATGACGTTCTCGCAGGGCTTGGGCGGCGAGGGTGGCCTTCGCATTTGGCCGCTGTTCGGCACGTCTAACCAGTTGCTGGCGTCGCTGACGCTGTCGATCATCGCGGTTGTGCTGATCCGTAAGCGTCGCAACCCGCTACCGGCCGTCATTCCGCTACTGATTGTGTTTGTGATGGCGTTCTGGGCGGCACTCAACCAGGCCACCGGATTCCTGAATCCGGACAATCCGGACTACCTGCTGTTGGCAGTCGACGTGATCATTATTATTTCGTCGATCTGGGTCGCTGTGGAGGCCAGTTTGGCGATGCGTCGCGCAGCGGCCGAACCGCCGGAGGAAGTCGACGCGGACGTCACGTACTACGAAACCGAGAAGGTCTAGAACGTGACTGACCACGATTTGGAAGCTGGGCGCGCTCGTTCACTGCGGGCGCGCCTAGCCAGCGTTTCGCGCGCTGTTGAAGAGTATTACGCCCGCCCTTTCGCGCAAGCCATCGCGCGTGAGCGGCAGGAAGAAGACGACTTCTTCATGCTGGTTGTCCTTGGTGAAGCCCTGGGAGTCCCCGATCCCGCCGCGTATTATTCCGCGGAATTCCTCCCATTCGTTTTCGACGACTTCCACGCGTGGCATCGTCGCGCAGGCATGTGGCGTACCCCGTTGGACCACATGGCGTGTTGTTAGTTTTTTGATTTTCGAGGGCGGTTGAGTGTGTTTATCCCCCGATGGGTTTAGGTGGTTTTTGTGAGCACAGGTGTTGAGTTGGATGCTCCTGCTGGTTTGTTGACCGACACGTCGGACAATCGGGTTGTGTTTGTCGGCGGTAAGGGAGGCGTTGGGAAGACCTCAGTCAGCTCCGCCCTCGCGTATGGACGAATGCTGGAAGGCAAACGCGTGTTGCTGGTTTCCACGGATCCTGCGCACAACCTGGGACATTTGTGGGATGCCCGACTGGGAAACGGGGTTACGCGACTTGCTGACGCGGGTGGCGGTGCTGGTGACGGTGGCGCGACGCTTGGTGGCGACGACCATGGCACGCGTGATGCCGGCGCGAACAATGGTCACGCTCGCGGGTGGATTGATGGGGTTGAGATTGACCCTCATGATGTTGTGAATCGGCATTTTGATGCTGTTTATAAGCAGATGTTGCGAATGTTGCCGGAGCGTCTTCACGGGGCGGCGAAGAAGCATTTGGATTCGGCGAGGAGGGCTCCGGGGTCGTTTGAGGCCGCTATTTTGGAGCGGATCGCGGAAAACGTTGAGCTTGGATTGGCGGAGTACGACGTGGTGATTTTTGATACTGCGCCGACTGGGCACACTCTGCATTTGTTGACGTTGCCGGATCAGTTGTTCACGTGGACGGAGCAGTTGTTGAAGGCGCGGCAGAGGTCGACTCAGTACACGGGGGTGCTGGGGTCGATTGTGACGGGTAAGAATGTGGAGGATCCGTCGGAGCAGGACGCCGAGTTGCGGCGCACGTTGATTAGGCGGCAAGAGAAGATTGGTGCGCTGCGGGACGCATTGGAATCGGAGGCGGGTTTCATTGTAGTGACGTTGGCGGAGCCGATGCCGGTTGCTGAGTCGCTGGACCTGCTGGATCAGTTGAACGATTTGAAGATGCGGGTGAAGTCGGTGGTGGTGAATCGCCGCTCCCCTGTTGATGCGGGCCCGTTCCTGGCGCACAAGCATGAGCTGGAAGAGGTTCAGATCGAACGCCTTTCGGCGGCGGTTGGTGGGGTTCCAGTGCGCGAGCTTCCGCTACTGCAGGAACCGCCGCAGGGAGTGGCCGGAATCGCTGAGATTGCGGCGTCTATGACCCCAAGGTGAACTGCGTGGCATCGGCGTTGTCCACGATTTATTGTCCATGGGTTCCTCTATGCTTGAACAAGTGGCGCATGGAAGCGCAATCAGCATTGTGATGAACCTGGGAGTTTATTGTGGGTAGTGACGCTCAGCGACAAGAGCTACATAGGACTATCTGGCGTATTGCCAATGAGCTACGCGGATCCGTAGATGGTTGGGATTTCAAACAGTATGTGCTCGGAATGCTCTTTTACCGTTTTATTTCGGAACGGTTTGAAAAGTTCGTAAACGACGACGAGCGAATTGACGATCCTGGTTTCAATTACGCAGACCTGCCAGATGATGTTGCAGAGTATGCCAGAGATGACCTGACCAGAGCGCTCGGGTTCTTCATACGCCCATCAGAGTTGTTTGAAAACGTCCGCAAGAACGCTGCCACGGATCCTGATCTTAATGAACGCTTGGAACAGGTTTTCCAAAACATCGAAGGTTCAGCGGTGGGCTTCGATTCTGAGGGCGACATCAAGGGACTCTTTGATGATCTCGATGTCAATAGCGCCAAGCTCGGAAACACCGTCGTTGCACGCAACGCAAAGCTCACCCGAATCCTAAATGAGATCGGGAACCTACCTCTTGGTGATTTCGACTCGCATTCGATCGACATGTTCGGTGACGCCTACGAATTTCTGATGACCATGTATGCGTCATCCGCAGGTAAGTCCGGTGGAGAGTTCTTCACTCCCCAAGACGTCTCTGACTTGCTCGCACGCCTCACCGTAGTCGGAAAAACAAGAGTCGACGGTGTCTACGATCCGGCATGTGGTTCTGGTTCTCTACTGCTCCGGTTCGCCAAGATCATTGGCCAAGAAAATGTTAAGCGTGGCTACTTCGGTCAAGAAATCAACCTGACCACCTACAACCTTGCTCGTATCAACATGTTCCTGCACGGCGTTGGCTTCGAACATTTCGATATTGCCCTTGGGGATACGCTTACGGATCCGAAGCACTGGGGCGATGAGCCTTTCGAAGCGATCGTTTCTAATCCGCCCTACTCCACCAAGTGGGAGGGCAAGAATTCCGCCATTCTCGTCAATGATAAACGGTTTGCTCCCGCAGGCGTTTTGGCTCCACCTTCTAAGGCGGACCTCGCGTTCACGATGCATATTTTGCATTGGCTTTCCGAGGACGGAGTCGCGGCGATCGTTACATTCCCAGGTGTGCTGTACCGCGGAGGTGCGGAAAAGAAGATCCGCAAATATTTGGTAGACAACAACTTTGTGGATGCCATCATCCAATTGCCGCCGGATCTATTCTTTGGCACTTCAATCTCGACCTGCATCATGGTGCTCAAAAAGTCAAAGCCAGACAGCTCTGTACTTTTCATTGATGCTTCCGCTGAGTTTGAACGTCACAGCACCAAGAACCAGCTTATGGAGAACCATCGCGAAAAGATTCTTGATGCTTTCACCGCTCGTGAAGATGTCGATCACTTTGCGCGTTTAGTCAAGCCGGAAGAAATTGCGGAGAACGATTACATCCTGTCCGTGACCTCCTACGTGGAACCGGAAGATACTCGCGAGATCATCGATATCGAGGAGCTCAACGCAAACATTACAAAGATTGTCGGTCGTCAGCAGGAACTCCGTGACCAGATTGATGAGATCGTGGCCGACCTGGAGGTAGCCAAATGAGCCGGATTGAACAGCTTATTGAAGAGCTTTGTCCTCACGGCGTGGATTTCAAGAATCTAGAGGATGTAATTACACCCCAATTCGGAACACGAATAACGAAACGAAAGAATAGCGGAACCAAATTCCCTGTCTATGGCGGAGGAGGCGAAAGCTTTCGCACGGATGATTTCAATCGCGTAGATGAATACGTCATTTCGAGATTTGCTATGTCTGAAATTTGTGTAAGGAGAGTGCAAGGGAAGTTTTGGTTATTAGATTCAGGGTTTACTTTTGAGGTTAACGAGGATTACGTTCTCAAAGATTTTGTCGGGTACTACCTGTTTAATATTCAGCCCGAAATCTACGCATGCACGTCCCAAGGCGCACAAAGAAACCTGAAAACAAAGCAATTTCTCAAGTTTCAAATCCCAGTGCCACCATTTGAAGTTCAGCGAGAAATTGTTCGTATACTTGACACTTTTGCGGAGCTGGAAGCGGAGCTGGAAGCGGAGCTGGAAGCGGAGCTGGAAGCTAGAAAAAAGCAATATGAGTTTTACCGAGATAAGCTCCTAAGTTTCCCCGAGGGCGGGGTAGATTGGATTAGCCTTCGCGAGATCGCGAGAATAACTCGTGGAAATGGGCCACAAAAGAAAGATTTCCTAGACAGCGGCCAGCCCTGCATCCATTACGGGCAGATCTATACGCACTATGGAATATCAAGCTCCACCACACTGAGCTTCGTAGACAGGACAGTTTTTGACAGATCTAAGACTGCTTCCCCCGGAAATCTGATAGTCACCGATACTTCAGAGAACGATGAAGATCTTGGCAAAGCCGTGGCCTGGCTAGGCAATGATGAAGTTGCAGTGAGTAACCACACCTTCATCTTGAAACACGACCTAGACCCAGAGTACCTCTCGTTGTTCTTTAGCTCTGCTAGCTTTCAAGATCAAAAACGGAGATACATCTACGGAACAAAAGTCCGAACTATCTCGCAGAAATCGCTCGGACGGATCAAGGTTCCTGTACCGTCACGAGAAAGACAGATTGAAATTAGAACGAAACTCATGAGTTTTGACGCCCTTGTCAACGACATCTCCTTTGGACTGCCAGCCGAAATTAGAGCTCGACGCAAGCAGTATGAGTACTACCGAGACAAACTCCTTACCTTTAAAGAGAAAGAATCCTAAAAGTGGAATTGCGCAAGTATGACCCAGTTGCAATTTCGTCAAAATCAACCGTTGTAGCTGAATACATCCCTGATGAGAAAGACGGATACTCTTATCAGAGCGAAGCTCAACTCGAAGCGGAATTCATTAAGCAACTACAGGCTCAAGCCTACGAATACTCCGATATCCACACCGAACAAGAACTCGAAGCCAACCTGCGCGTCCAACTCTCAAAACTCAACGACATAGAGTTCACCGACAATGAGTGGAACACCTTCTTCAAGACCAACATCGCAAACGCGAAAGACGGCCCCCAAGAGAAAACCACCCGCATCCAAGAAGACCACATACAACTACTCCAACGCGAAGACGGCACCACCAAAAACATCCGTCTAATTGACAAAGACAACATCCACAACAACTACCTACAAGTCATCAACCAATACGAGGTCAACAAAGGCAACGGAGCCAAACACTCAAACCGTTACGACGTAACCGTCCTCGTAAACGGACTACCCCTCGTACACATCGAACTCAAACGCCGCGGAGTACCCCTACGCGAAGCCTTCAACCAAATCACCCGCTACGGTGACGAAAGCTTCAGCGCAGGTGCAGCACTCTTCAACTACGTACAAATCTTCGTCATCTCCAACGGAACCAGCACGAAGTACTACTCAAACACCACCCGAAAAGCCCACGTAGACGCCTCAGACAAAAAGGACAAGAAATCCTTCGTCTTCACCTCCTACTGGGCCGACGCGCAAAACAAACCCATCGAAGACCTAATCGCCTTCGCCAAGACCTTCTTCGCCAGACGCACAATCCTCAACATTCTCACCAAATACTGCGTCTACACCGAAGACCGGTCGCTACTCGTAATGAGGCCCTACCAGATCGTTGCGACAGAGAGAATCCTCACCAGAATCCTCACGTCGTCAAACGCAGGTACCCTTGGCACCACAGCTGCAGGTGGCTACATCTGGCACACGACCGGATCTGGCAAGACCCTAACCTCCTTCAAAACAGCGCAGCTTGCAACACAGGTCGAGGGTGTTGAAAAAGTCCTCTTCGTAGTTGACCGCAAAGACCTCGACTATCAAACCAAAGTCGAATACGACCGGTTCCAAAAAGGTGCAGCCAACGGCAACACCTCCACTGCCCAGTTAAGAAGACAGCTGGAAAGTGCGGATCCCAGCAAGAAAATTATCGTCACCACGATTCAAAAACTTGCCCGATTCATCGAAATGAACAAGGGGCACGTGATCTACAACGGTCACGTAGTTCTAATCTTCGATGAGTGTCACCGCTCCCAATTCGGCGACATGCACGTTGCCATCAAGAAAGCCTTCAAGAAATACAACCTCTTCGGCTTCACCGGCACACCAATATTCGCAGAAAACGCTGGCTCTGGAAAATACGTAAATCTTAAAACCACCGAGCAAGCCTTCGGCGAAAAACTACACACCTACACAATCGTCGATGCCATCACAGACAAGAACGTATTGCCATTCCGAATCGACTACATAAATACGATTGCAGAAGGTAGCTTCATCGATAAGCAAGTCTCTGCGATAGATATCGAAAACGCGATGCTGGATTCTCGACGCATCAAACAAGTCGCGCAGTACATCCTCGATCACTTCGATCAAAAGACCAAACGAAACTCGGTCTACATGGTTGACGGCAAACGTAAACGAGGATTCAACGCACTCTTCGCTACCTCCTCGATTGATGCAGCAAGGCGTTACTACGGCATGTTCGGATTGCTCCAACGTGACCTACCAGAAGACCAGAAGCTCAAGATTGGACTCATCTACTCCTACGGAGCGAATGAACAATCTGAAGACGGCATCATTCATGATGAAACGTTCGATCCAGAAAGGCTTTCAACCTCGGACCGAGAATATCTCGAAGATGTAATCAACGATTACAACGACATGTTCGCAACAAACTTCGACACTTCTAGCTCCAGCTTCCAGGACTATTACGAGCACCTCTCGAAGCAATTACGAGACCGCGAACTCGACCTCGTAATCGTTGTAAACATGTTTCTAACTGGCTTCGACGCGCCTACACTAAACACCTTATTCGTCGACAAGAACCTTCGTTCACACGGCCTAATACAGGCATTTTCTCGAACAAACCGTATCCTCAATACGGTAAAGACCTACGGCAATATCGTTTCGTTCAGAAACCTTCAGCAAGAGACTGAAGACGCCATTGCACTGTTTGGGAACAAGGATGCTTCGGGAATCGTCCTACTCAAGCCCTACGCTGAATACCTAGCGGAGTACGCAAAGAAGATCGAAGAACTGCGCGCAATCTACGCTGACCCGACAGCCCCAGTACCTGCAAGCGAAACGACGCAAAAGGAATTCATCAATATCTTCGGCGCGATACTTCGTTTACAGAACATCCTTACGTCGTTTGATGAGTTCGCAGACGATAACCTACTTACCGAACGCGAAGTGCAAGACTACAAGTCGCGTTACATGGATCTCTACGATCAATGGAAGCCCCGAGAAAAGGGCGATCGAGAAGACATTCGCCAAGACGTAATCTTTGAGATCGAACTCGTCAAACAGGTTGAAATCAACGTCGACTACATCCTCATGCTCGTTGAAAAGCGAAAGAGTAGCGTTGGTGACGGTGAAGACAAGGAAATTCGCGCACAGATTGACCGTGCGATCGCGTCATCACCCTCACTTCGTTCCAAACGTGACCTAATTGAAGAATTCGTTGACTCCGTATCCATCAACACGTCAGTTCAAGATGAGTGGATGGCATTCGTCGAAGCCAAGAAAAAAGAAGAACTCGACGCGGTTATCAAGGACGAGAATCTCAATCGGGAAGCAACAGATCACATCGTCGAAGAAGCACTTCGGAGCGGTCACGTACCGACCTCTGGAATAGCAATCAACAGAGTTCTTCCGCGCGGAGTATCACGATTCAGACCCGACAATGCGCGCGGTGAACTACTGGACCGTGTCATTTCAAAACTACAAGACTACATTGACCGCTTCCGTCCGCTCCTAAAGATCACACCCAAAGACTAAAAAGTCACTTTCAGGCATTGAGGTGGCCGGCTGGGGCTTCAGGCGGCCACCTCACGCTATTAGTGTTCCACTGCGTTCATGTACACGGCTCGCACCAGAGCCTTTGAATGCCAACGCCTAAACATTCCAGAAGTGTTTTGACGCATAGCTTGCAAAGCAAAGCCTCGTGCGCCCTCAAGAATGCTTGGGTACTGCCGGCAAATGGCCTCAAGGTCCCCTACTGAAAATTCGATCACATCAGAATCAGTGGATGGATATTCAGTCCTAAAGTAATCAGCGACCTGGTCCTCTCCCGACGTGGTTTGGTAATCCAAATGCCGCCGATACTTTTCCTTCTTATCGAGTAATGTGCCTGGAAGCGTGTTGAGCCAAGCAACGCCCTCAAACTGTTCAAAATCGCCGGTTTCCAAGTTCGGGAGGTGTGCTAGGCGCGGGAAGAATAGGAGCTCCACGAAACCCGTATTCAAAGTAGCCCACCTGCCACCGGATGTCTCAGGGCAGTCGGAAAGCGTCCAGTACTGGCCTTCAAGGTCAACGGCAGAAGGTATGAGTTCTCTCAAGGCAAACGCGAGATCCTTGAGAATTGGCTCTTGGAAATCTTCAGGAACCATCTTTTCGAACTTCGTTCGCGCATCACCTAACTCTGGAATTCGCTCCTCGGCCCCAGCCAGATCATATGGTCCAGCACCAAGCACCCACGATTGCTGATCTTCAACCGGGATAACCTTGTCGAGCTTTGAAGGCTGCTCATGCCCCAAATTCAACGCACGATTCCGAAGAATCTTCCCTTCCCGTCTGAACCGCTGGATCTCTTGATACTCAATCGTGTTTAGACTCAGTTCCTCCGGTACGGACATGAACCAAAGCTTTTCAATGTCACCCCAAGGCTCCACATGATTTGTATTCCCATGCCTATGCTGCGCAAACCGAGTCACAACATTCTTGGCTTGATCAACGTAGAACTCACCGTTTGAAAACTCAAGCGCATAGATACCACGCCTAGCACTGGGAATCAACGCAGAAATCGACTGCAAATCAGCAACAGGAAATCGCATGTACTTCAAGCCAGGCTCCCCTTCTGCACTCCATCGTTAACCTCAAAGTAGCAAAGAACCGTAATAACATTGACCACTTCGTCCTCGATGAAACTATCTCGTCAACATTTTCAGCTATCAACGACCTGACATTAAGGGCAGCGAATGAACAGCAAAACGAAGTAGATGTAGGTCGGAAGCCATTGGCGTCGCGGAGTTTGTTGTCATCCGCATCCACGATGGTGCGCGACCGTCGGTCCCTTCACTGGGATGAGTATCAGCAGGAAAATACTCAGTAGCAAGATGGAAGCGACTCAGGGTTTATCGAGCATTACACTCGCGATTTCGATCAAATCCGAAAGAACACCGCAAAAGTCATCAAGATCCCCGCGATAACTTGCCCGAGAATCGAGATCTTTATCTGCTTGGAACGCGGTCTATGAGGTTTGGCCACGGCGGAATCTAAAGTTCGATGCGATTGGTGAACGGGACGGTTAGGTTGATTGTGGTTATGCACTGTTGTTGCAGTCGCGTTTATTACGTTTGCGACTTCCATTAGTTCCGCGGGTGGAACTGGTGCTAGTGGAAGTGGTTTCTATCTTCGGGAGGAAGCCGCGCAGTGTGATGAGCGTGCCGTAGATAACGGAGTAGAGCACTAGGCGGTAGAGGAAGGTGAAGAGACCGCTGATGTCGCGGAGTTTGTTGCCCTCTGCATCTACGATGATGCTTTGGCCGCTGATGACGGTTTCGCCGCGAGAGGGGGTTTCGACTATGGCGTGGCCGCTGAGGTATTCCCCATCGCTCAAAAATAGCGCTTCGAAGGGTGCGTTGTAGATGGGGTTGCCAGGGGTATCGAGGAATGCGCTGACGACCGCTCCAACCATGAACAGGTAGGCTCCGAACTGAGTCCACCCGTTCGAAGGAATAAGCGCAATCAGGAATATTCCAAGTAGGACCGCGGAAGCGACCCACGGAACTTCCAGCATCACAACAAGAAGCATCATAAACAGCTGCAACCCAAGGAAAGCTAACCCGAAGAGCATGAGTGAGCCGAGGCCACCGAGGATGGTCCGCAGCTGTGGCGGGAGCTTCTTGAAAAGTTTCGACAGCTTCCTTGTTTTCGAGGGTTTTGCCACGGCAGAGTCCTTTACAGCCGATATAGCACCACTTCGCCGGTGGCGCTACAGGAACTTGACGCTAAAAGCCCTGGGAAATGCTTTGTGAGGTCAGGATAGTTATCCGTGGTGAACCGGTCAACAGGTGTCCATGAACGGCAGAAGGTATGAGTTCTCTCAACGATTGCTGATCTTCAACCGGGATAACCTTGTCGAGCTTTGAAGGCTACTCATGCCCGAAATTCAACGCAGAAATCGACTGTAAATCAGCAACAGGAAATCGTATGTACTTCAGGCCAGGCTCCCCTTCTACACTCCATCGTTAACCTCAAAGTAGCAAAGAACCGTAATAGCATTGACCACACCGCCGGTCTCTGCCAAGAATTTCATTTAAGCAAGGAGATCTTTTGTCCAATCAAGGTACGACCACACCAGTTACCGTCATGTTCGCATGTAGACAAAACGCCGGACGGTCACAGATCGCTGCCGCCATCATGAAATCCAAGGCACCCAGCAACGTCACGGTCCTGTCCGCTGGCACAACACCAGCCGACGAAGTTCACCCAGAAACTCTCACCGTGCTTAACGAAATGGGACTCCCCCTAGTCAACGAGCATCCTCAGAGGCTTACCAACGAGGCCGTGCAAGCATCTGACTGGGTAATCACCATGGGATGCGGCGAAACCTGCCCTGTCTACCCTGGCAAACACTATGAAGACTGGGAAATCCAAGACCCGTCTGGACAACCAATCGAAGTTGTCCGCACTATTCGTGACGACATCGAGCGTCACGTCACCGACCTGCTGGACAGAATTACCAACTAGGCGACGCCATAACTAGGACGAGCTTCAGACCATTATTATTAGCCAACCCGCCCTAGTTGCACGAACCACGGCGAACCTGGAATCCAGGACAAAACAACACCAAATGTCCAGTAACCCAAATGTCCTATAACCCCAACGTTGCCAGCTATCCAGGCAAAGCAACCAAAACCCGGAACGCGCACTTCGCATTCCGGGTCATTTTCCTTGATATACCGGGCTTTTGCCCTGAATTATTTTGAGCGAGTGACGGGAATCGAACCCGCACTATCTGCTTGGAAGGCAGAGGCTCTACCATTGAGCTACACTCGCGTGTCGATCAGCTGAGCTGTTCAGACAAAAGAATATTACCCGAAAGTTCCCAAGTTGTGAAATGCGGACCCAATGAGGCATTATTGATTGAGCACACGGGGTGTGGCGCAGCTTGGTAGCGCGTCCGCTTTGGGAGCGGAAGGTCGTGGGTTCGAATCCCGCCACCCCGACTTTTGAAAATCTCAGGATGTAATAGACATTCTGAGATTTTTTATTTCCAACGAGGCCGAGCCGCTAGAGCGTAACAGTTCATACTGCCAGTATCTCTTTACTTGGACATCGAACTCATATGTAGAGACACCTCTTGTTAGATAATGCGAGCCTAGGCGAGCTTCGCAACACTGGGCGCATGAGCAAAACAAAATATCTTGCCCTATTGTCCGCCGGCGCCCTAACTATTGGCCTCGCTGGATGCTCCACCGGAAGCAACGACCAGCCCGAGCCAACCGAAGCGCCCGAAACCACTCCGGTTGAAATGACTGAGCAGGACGACGCCGACGACTCAGATGACTCTGCAGAAAAGCCTGATGACGTCGTACCGTTCGCTGACACTCAGGCCGGAATCGAAGCCATCAAAGCCGTCCAATCCGAAGGTGGCGGCATCGTAATCACCGTTAACCGCGAAGACGACGAAAAGGTCTGGGAAATCAGCGCTATCGAAGGCAACGACGAAGTCGAATACGACGTCCACGCCGACGGCAAGATCGTTGAAAGCGAACGCGAATCTGCCGATGACGACGACAAGGCCTACGCCGCCGACGCCATGCCGATCATCGAAGCCATCGAAAAGGCCATGGCTGAAGTCTCCGATGGCTACCTTGATGAAGTTGACCTAGACGAAGACGACGACAACGTCACCTGGGAAATCGACTTCGACGACAAGTCAGCAAATGACCTCAAGGAAGTAGTACTTCACTACAAGTCAGGCGAAATCATCTCCACTGATGGCTAACCAGCCACAACTAGTTGGCTAGTTAGCCATAACTAGATGGCTAACTAGCTACAGCTAGATGTCTAACTAACCACGACTAGCGGGCCCCACGAACCGTCCAGCACTAAGCAGACAGTTCACACCACGGCCCGCTAGTTTTTTGTGCTCCCCATCCGGCGCGTCAGCGTGTTTGTCCCCTGTTCAACCGGGCGGATAATCATGGAATCGATGTTCACGTGCTGTGGCAGGTTGATTGTCCAGGTGATCGCCTCAGCCACGTCCTCGGCAATCAATGGTTTTTCAACGCCCGCGTAAACGGCGTCGGCGGCTTCCTGACTGCCAAGGCGGTTGAGCGAAAACTCTTCGGTGTGCACCATTCCCGGCGCGATTTCGATGATGCGCACGGGTTCGCCGACCAGTTCCTGGCGCAGCGTAAGCGGGATCATGCGTTCGGCGTGTTTGGCGGCGACGTAGCCTCCCCCGCCGGGATACGTGTCATGCGCGGCCGTTGACGTTACGAATACGACGGTGCCGCCCTTCTCACGCATCTGCGGCAAGAACGCGCGCGTCATCCGCAGGGCCGTCATGACGTTTAGTTGATACATCGTCTGCCAACGCTCCGTATCGGCATCCGCGATGGAATCCACACCGCGAGCGCCTCCCGCATTATTCACCAGCGCATCAACGTGACCGATGCTGGCGGCGTATTCCAGCAGGCCCTGAACACTGTCTTCTTCAGTTAAGTCCGCCACGTACGTGTAGCAGTCGATCTGGTCGGCGAGTTCTTGCAGTCGTTCTTCACGCCGCGCCACCGCAATCACTTTCCATCCCTGTTCGGAAAGCTGCACGGCAGTCGCGCGTCCAATACCGCTTGAAGCGCCTGTAACGATGGCTAGTTTGTTACTCAACTTGTCCCCCAATGTTTGTTGACTACAACACCAATTTAAGTGATTTGAAGATGGCCTCCCCGTTTTTGGACAACCCGCCGGTTCGTTAAGGTTGTGGCATGGATAATTCTTTTTCGAACCTTGTAGCTGATCCAAAGGTGATGGATCAGTCAATCAAACCAACCGACGACTTCTACCGTCACGCCAACGGCACCTGGCTGAAGGAACACGAGATTCCCAGCGACCGCCCCGCCGACGGCGCATTCCTGAAGTTACGAGACGAAGCCGAAAAGAACGTTCGTTCCATCGTCGAATCCCTTGATCCCGAAAGCGACGATGCCGACGAACGTAAACTTGCCCGCCTTTACGCCCAGTTCATTGACGAGGACGCAGTTGAGGAACTCGGAGTGACGCCGCTTCTGGCTGACTTTGAGCTGATCGATGAAGCGGCTTCGCATGACGAGCTCGCGATTGTTTTGGGTGAGCTGCAAAAGAGTGGTGTCAGCGGACTCGTTGAAGTCTACATCGACGCGGATATGAACAATCCGGAGCAGTACTCCGCGATGACATACCAGGGCGGCATCGCCCTGCCGGATGAGGCCTACTACCGCGACGACAAGTACCAGGCCGTTCGCAACGCATACGTCGCATACCTAAACAATGCCCGCGCAATCCTGGCCAAGGATGACCAGTTCAGCGACTGGGCACAGAAAGTAGGCGAAGAGTTCGGCGAAGACGTCCTCGGATATGAAACGACCGTTGCGGCGTCGCACTGGGACAACGTGCGCACCCGCGACGCCGTGAAAAGTAACAACCCGACCAAGTTTGGATCGCTGGCGAGCGAATACGACGGCTTCCCGTGGGAGGGCTGGTGGAAGGCCGCTGGACTTCCCGAGGATGCGCAGACGAACGTGAACGTGCGTCAGCCTTCATTCTTGGCGGACGTTCCTGCGCTGTGGAACAACACGGACCTGGACACGTTGAAGAAGTGGGCTTACGCGCAGGTTATTGGGGCACGCAGTGCGTATTTGACGAAAGAACTCGTGGACAACAACTTCGAGTTCAACCGCATGTTCACCGGCGCGACCGAACAGCGAGCACGCTGGAAGCGCGGCATCTCCTTCCTGGAAGGAACGATGGGTGAAGCGCTTGGAAAGCTCTACGTGGCGCGTTTCTTCCCGCCCGAGTACAAGGCACAGATGAGCAAACTGGTAGACAACCTGATCGAGGCCTACCGACGCTCCATTTCTGACCTGGACTGGATGGGTGAAGAAACCCGCGAGCGCGCGCTGGAAAAGCTGTCCCAGTTCACTCCGAAGATTGGCTACCCGGATGAGTGGAAGGACTACTCGAAGCTGGAAGTCGGCGACAACCTGGTTGAATCCGCGCGTGCGGCATCACGTTTCATCACGGAGCGCGAAGCCGGCAAACTGTCTGGCCCGGTCGACGACAAAGAATGGCACATGACCCCGCAGACGGTTAACGCCTACTACCACCCGACGATGAACGAGATCGTCTTCCCCGCCGCCATCCTGCAAAGCCCGTTCTTTGACCCGGACGCGACCGACGCGGTTAACTACGGCGGGATCGGCGCGGTCATCGGCCACGAAATCGGACACGGGTTCGACGACCAGGGATCGCACTACGACGGCACCGGCCGCCTGAACAACTGGTGGACCGAAGAAGACCGCAAGGCATTCGAGCAACGCACCTCCAGCCTGATCGGCCAGTACGACGAGTTCTCCCCCGAACAACTCGACGACTCCTACAAGGTCAACGGCAGCCTCACCATCGGTGAAAACATTGGCGACCTCGGCGGTATTGGTATCGCCTGGAAGGCCTACCAAATCGCCCTCGAACAGGCTGGTTTGGAACCGGGCGCCGAGGACGAAGAAGGCGGACTGACCGGGGCGCAACAGTTCTTCTACTCCTGGGCACGCATTTGGCGTCAGAAGGCCCGCGATGAGTACGCAATCCAGCTGCTGGCGATTGATCCGCACTCGCCGTCAGAATTCCGATGCAACGGTGTGCTTCGGAATATGGACGCGTTCCACGAAACGTTTGGCACCAAGCCCGGCGACGGCATGTGGCTAGACGAAGACAAGCGCGTCGAAATCTGGTGATAACGACACGGGCACCTAGTCCCGCTTAGTTCGCAAGCCGAATGATTTATGACCCTTTCAACGCAAACTTCTGCACGTTGAAAGGGTCAAATCATCGGAAACGTGCAAGACTTAACATTGACGCCGCGTTTTATCGTTAAACGCGACAATCCGTTTTTACAGTGCTTCTAGGAGATCACATGCCAGGGCAAAATCTAACGCGCGTGGAGGCTGAAGAACGAGCTTCCATCGCAACCGTTTACCACTACGACGTGGAACTCAATCTGGCTGAAAACGACGAAACCTTCACTTCGAAGACCACCGTCGATTTCGATGCCAAAGAGGGCGCAGCCACGTTCCTCGACCTCATCGCTGACGAGGTGTATTCGATTGAAGTAAACGGCGAGTCCCGTGATGTCTCCGCATACCATGACTCCCGGGTTCACCTGGACAATCTAAAAGAGAAGAACCGAGTAACAGTCGTCGCAAAGTGCCGCTTCATGCACACGGGTGAGGGCCTGCACCGCTTCACCGATCCGGCAGACGGCAAGTCCTACTGCTACTCCCAGTTCGAAGTCCCCGATTCACGCCGCGTGTTCGCCGTGTTCGAACAGCCTGATATGAAGGCGCAGTTCACCTTCCACGTGATCACGCCACCCGAGTGGACCGTGTTCTCCAACTCCCCCACGCCAGTGCCTACTGAGGTTGATGGCCTGAAGCGCTGGGACTTCAGCGCAACCGAACAGATTTCTTCATACATCACCGCAATCGTTGCGGGTCCCTATGTTGGAAAGACGGGCTCGCTCACGTCCTCGGACGGTCGCGAAATTCCCTTGGGCGTTTACTGCCGTCAGTCTTTGGAACAGTACCTGGACGCCGACTGGGTTATGGACGTGACCAAGCAGGGCTTCGCGTTCTTTGAAAAGGAGTACGGCCGCGCATACCCGTTCCGCAAGTACGACCAGGTCTTCGTGCCCGAATACAACGCGGGCGCAATGGAAAATGCGGGCATGGTGACCTTCCGCGACCAGTACATTTTCCGTTCAAAGCCGACCTCCGCGCAGCTGGAGGGCCTGGCCAACACGATCCTGCACGAGCTCGCCCACATGTGGTTCGGCGACCTGGTGACCATGCGCTGGTGGAACGACCTGTGGCTGAATGAATCCTTCGCGGAGTTCATGTCCCACCTGTGCCTAGCCAAAGGCACCGAAGAATGGAAGTCCGCGTGGACCGGTTTCATGGCCCGCAAGGACTGGGGCATGCGCCAAGACCAAATGCCCACGACGCACCCGATCGTCGCGCCCATTCGCGACCTCGAGGACGTTGAGGTCAACTTCGACGGAATCACCTACGCCAAGGGCGCCGCTGTGCTCCGCCAACTGGTGTCCTACGTTGGCCGCGACAACTTCTTCAAGGGCGTCAACGAATACTTCAAGAAGCACGAGTGGCAAAACACCACCCTGGACGACCTAATGCGCGAACTCGAGGCCGCATCTGGCCGCGACCTGGACGCCTGGTCCAAGGTCTGGTTGGAGGAAGCCGGCGTCACACTACTTCGCCCTGAAATTAATGTTGACGAGGACGGGAACCTCACCGAACTTGCTGTTATTCAAGAGACCTTCACCCCGGGTTCGTCGCTACGCCCTCACCGTCTAGCGGTAGCCGGCTACGACCTCGTGGATGACAAGATCGAAAAGGTTTTCCACGAAGAACTAGACGTTGACGGGGATCGCACGGTTGTTGAATCTGCGGCTGGGATCAAGCGTCCGGCGCTGATTTTGGTCAACGATGGCGATTTGGCGTACGCGAAGATTCGCCTGGATGAGGATTCCTTGAAGTTCGCGATTGAAAACATTGCGAAGTTTGAGGATTCACTGACCCGTTCGATCATCATTGCGTCCGCGTGGGACATGGTTCGCGATGCGCAGATGCCGGCGAAGGCGTTCGTTGACCTGGTGATTGCAGCAGCTCCGGCGGAGCAGGACATCACCGTTTTGCAGCTGTGGTTGCGTCAACTTGACACCGCGGTTTCGCAATACGTGCCAAACGAAATCCGCGCGGATCTAATGGAAAACATTGGTCACCGCCTGCTTCTGCTGGCACGCGCAATGAGCGCGGGTACGGACCAGCAGCGCGTACTGACGTTTGCGGCTGCACGACGCGCAGCGAACAAAACGCAGTGCGAATCCATTGAGCGGCTTCGTACCGGCGAGGACAACCTGCTTGGACTCGATCTTGACGTTGAGTTGAAGTGGGCAATGCTCATGGCATCCGTGTCGTGCGGCGTTGTTGGCGAGGAAGCGATTGATGAAATGCTCGCCACCGACTCGACGATGACCGGCCAGCAAAAAGCAGCGCAGGCGCGCGCGACGCGCCCGGATCAGGCAGTGAAGGACGAGGCGTTTGCGAAGCTCCTCACGGACCCGGACCTGTCGAACGACATGCGTATCGCGGTTGGACTCGGATACTGGCGCGGTGCCGCCATGAGGCCGGAAATGTATGGCTCGCACGTGCAGCTTTACTTCGCGTCACTAACCCGCATATGGGAGGAAAACACGTCCCACACCGCGCAGGACATCGTCGAACTTGGTTTCCCAACTCCGATCGTTGGGCGCCTAGAGGACGTCGACGTCGTTGAGCTTGGCAACAAGTGGTTGCGCGAAAACAAGGACGCTCCCGCCGGACTCGTACGCCTAGTTTCCGAAAACGTGTCCGAAGCCGAACGCGCAATGCGCATCCAAGCGCTCTAACCGGGCGGGCGTCGGCGCGACCTGCGACCTTGCCGGGAACGGTACAGCGCTAAATCGCGGATCTACGACGGAGCGGTACAGCGCTAGATCGCGGACGTACGACCCGTTTTCAGACGCCACAAGAACACACAATAGAGCGGCGGCCCCGATTCGTCAGGTAGGGGCCGCCGCTCAGTAGTATCCTCGATATGTAGCTAAATTAAACCGATCGCGTAGGAGTCAACGATGAGCGAACAGAACGCGACCAAGGCCGCGCAGATTGTTGCTGGTCTTGGCGGCAAAGAAAACATTGAGTCCTTAGAAGCCTGCATTACGCGCCTGCGCGTGCAAGTGCGCGACGCCGACCAGATTGATAAGGACGCCCTCGACAATGCTGGCGTATTTGGACTTGTCAAAGTTGGAAACGCCGTTCAAGTAGTTGTTGGCCCCCACGCAGATGACATTGCAGACGCGGTTGGACAGCTCGAATAATGCTGAACGTTCAGTCGCCACTAAGTGGAACCACAATCGCGCTTGAGGACGTGGACGACCCTGTACTAGCTCAGGGCATCGTCGGCGCCGGGGTTGCCGTTGCCCCCGTGGAAGAGCGTTGGCACAACGTCGTGGCCCCCGTAGACGGCAAACTACTAAAAGTACACCCGCACGCGTTCATCGTGTTCGGTGCAAGCGGCGTCGGCATCCTCGTGCACCTAGGAATCGACACAATCAACCTCAAAGGTGAGGGCTTCGAAGTCCTAAAATCCGAGGGCGACACTGTAAAGCAGGGTGACCCGGTTGTGCGATGGGACTCCTCCGTAGCCAAGGAGCGCGGCCTATCCACCTCAGTTTCCGTCATCGCCTGCGACCTGCCAATGAACGCGCTGGTGCTGCACTCCTCCCCTGGTAACAAGATCTCCAGCACCGATCAGCTGTTCACCGTCAAGACGCCGGGGTAATCAAGATCCGGCGACCGTCGGCAATGGTCGCGTGCAAAGTTGATCGGCCTGGACATTCGTCCAGGCCGATCTTCGTGTTCTTAGTTGCCTCTACTTACCGTTACCTACGGCCTCGTTTAGAACATTCGCGAAGCGCGCCATCGACTCGGGAGTCATCATCTCCAAAGCGACCTCACGCCCGTCCTCATCCCCCAGCGGAATCTGCCAGTTCGGGTACTGCGTGTGCGTACCGGGGAAGTTTTGCGGACGACGCTCGCGCACAATATCCACAAGCGACACGGCCAATAGTCTCGAGGGCGCCATCGCGATGTATCGGTACAGCGCGTCGATTAGCGGTTGCTCCTCGTAGCGGTGCTCTTCATCCAACAGGCCGTATTCGATCATGCGGGCTGTGAAGGCTTCGAGTTCCTGCCTATCAGATTCGCGAACTACCTCAAGAGGTTCCACGAGTAGGCCAAGCTCGTCACGGATCGTGGTCTGTACGCCCTCCAGGTATCCGGCAGTCGGCGGTAGGTCGTGCGTATTTACAGCCGCGAGGACGTCGCGACGGTAATGCTCCGGACGAAGCGGAGAGCCATCTGCTTCGCGCTCAAACCACAAAATGGAAGTGCCGAGCACGCCGCGATCGTTCAGGTACCCACGAACCCAGGGTTCAACTGTGCCCAGGTCTTCACCGATAACAACCGAGTTGTTGCGAAGAGCTTCCAGCAAGAGGATGCCAACCATGGCCTCGTGGTCGTAGTTCACGTACGTGCCAAAGTTCGCGGTCTTTCCGGCTGGAATCCACCACAGGCGGAACAGGCCGAGGATGTGGTCAATGCGGATCGCACCGGAGAAACGCGCGGCTGCGCGAATCATACGACGAAGGGGCATGTAGCCAGCTTCCGCAAGTTTGCGCGGATTCCAGGGTGGTTGCGACCAGTCCTGGCCAAGCTGTGAATACATGTCCGGCGGAGCACCAACCGTGATGCCCTGTGCAAACATTTCCGGCGCCGTCCAGGTTTCTGAACCGCACGGGTGAACACCAACCGCCAGGTCAGACATGATACCGATGTCCATGCCAGCATCCTTTGCAGCCTTTTGAGCCGCATCAAGCTGCTGGGCAACAATCCACTGCATCCACAGGTGGAAGCGGACGAGCTTCTCGTTTTCCTTAGCGAACTGAGCCACGTCCTCGGAATCGGAATCACTGTACTTTTCGGGAAGGATCAGGACGCCGAGACGTTCGACGAGTGCGGACCATATCGCGAACTTCTGTAGGGTTTCGCCGCCTTCTTCGATGAAGGCTTGGAAGTCGGCTTCGCGTTCTTCAGACAGGCCGTGGCGGAAAATTTCCCACAGCGCCTGGATCTTGGTGTCCCACGTGTTGTCGCGGTCGATCAGACCCAGCGTGTCGGTGTCTGCGACGCGGGACTGGTAGTTGAGTTCCTCAACGTGGGTCTTCGTCATTTCCGGAACGTCTTCGTATTCCGGGATTCCCTCGGGGTAAATGTAGATCGGGGAAATGAACTGGCGCGTCACCGGTAAGTACGGGGACGGCTCGACCGGGACGATCGGAGCTGCCGCGTGCACGGGATTAATCAGGTGGAAGTTCGCGCCAAGCTCCCCAAAAGTCTTGTTTAGGGACGCGAGCACCTCGGTGTCGCCCATTCCCCAGGACTTCTCAGAGCGAACTGAATACAACTGGCTCGAAATGCCCCAGCGCTGACCGGCAAGCTTCTCCTCAATGTTCAGCGCCTTCGGCACAACAATTAGGTGGGTTTCAACCACTTCCCCGTTGCCGAGCTTCGCAACGAACTTGTGGTAGCCAAGCGGGAACCATTCCTCCAAAGCGAAAGCCGCACGGCCTCGTAACTGCCCATTTACATCGCGCGGAGGATCCCAGTTGTCAATCTGGTTGAGCCTGTGCTCAGCACCGTCCTCAAAAATCGCGGTGACTTCAACGGATTCGCCATCGGGAACGTGAACGTGAAGTTCCGACCAGTCGCCCTGGCGCTTAATCGTGGTGGGCGGAAGGACCGTCATCCACTTGTCGTCTTCGACGCCGCGGATGCAGGAATCTAGTTCCCCACTGTCAGGCACGTCGGAAAGGCCGACGCCGAGCGCCTGCAACGTCTTAATCAGGGTTTCGGGAGAGACTTCACGCAAATTCCCATGCCAATCCCAGAAGGTGGTAGAAACTCCGTTAAGCTGTGCGAGCTCTTGGAGCCGGTTGGTGTTTTCTGGGGCAAAAGTGGGATGCGTCATTGGGATCTCCAACTGCTATGGAAGCGTTCAGACTCGAGTTTATCCAAAAGTCTGAAAGACCTAAATTGGAGCGGGTAAAAAGGGCGAAACGGGTCCTAAATCACTCAACTGGGACCGCGAGTTCGCGAATGATCTGCTGCATCTCTTCCACCAGCGCGTCGGAATCCTTACCGACGATAATCTGGACATAATTTCCAGACGAAACTAGGCCGAGTGGATTCGTGTTACGAATAATTGCCTCGTCAACCTCAGCGGGATCTTTGACTATAGCCCTAATACGTACAATGCAGGGCTCGAGGTCCTCAATATTTTCGGCACCTCCGAGACCCTCAACCAGTTGCTGGGCAATCGACACGAGAAATTCCTCCAATTGGGTGTAAGCCACTTCACATCGTAGTGCTTTAGAGGACAATTTGGAAGTCCCATCACATTTTTGCAGCCCTAACCGTGGGCTTGTGGTGCAACTTTTCCAGTTTTGACCAACAATAGAACTCATGACCGAACCGATCGCAGTTCCACAAATTTCAAGTGAGCCTTTGGCGTCCGTCCTCCGCGTCCTTCAACTTAGGGACGGAAATTATGACATTTTCGAGGCCGACTCACTTCCTCAAATGAATAGAGTGTACGGCGGCCAAGTTGTAGCTCAAGCCCTGCTGGCAGCATCTGCCACACTGGAGGACGAAGCGCCCGAGCGGCCACCGCATTCACTGCACGCATACTTTTTGCGCGGCGGCGATCCGAATCGGCCAATCGACTTGAAAGTGCAGCGCACCCACAATGGGCGCTCATTTGCGTCCCGACAGGTCAACGTGACTCAGGATGGGCGTGACATCCTAACCTTGATGGCTTCCTTCCAAAGGCGGCAGGACGGCGTTGAGCACACTTCCAGCATGCCGGACGTGCCCGGGCCTTTGGAGTTGCAGTCTGCGCTGGAGTACTTCCGCGCCCTCGACCACCCCGTTGGAAAATTCTTAGGCAATACGGCGGCCTTCGATGTTCGCCACGTCCAGGACAACCTGTACGTGACAGCGCCTGCAGAGAAGAAGCGCTGGCAGCAGCTTTGGATGAAGCCGCGCGGGCACATCGAAGGCGACTCCCCCATCATGTCGCGAGTCCTGCTTGCCTACGTGATCGACCAAATCATGATGGAACCCGCGCTACGTGAACACGGCCTCTACTGGCTCACGCCGGGTATGGCGCTTGCCAGCCTGGACCACGCGATGTGGTTCCACCAGGACTTCGACATCAACCAGTGGCTGCTCTACGACCAGGAATCCCCCAGCGCGCAAGGTGCGCGAGCAATGGGCAAAGTCAAGGTCTACACCGAAGACGGCCAACTCGTAGCCGAAGCCATGCAAGAAGCAATGATTCGCCTACCCAAAGAGGGCACGCCCTCATCCAAATGGGGATTCGAAGTGCCGCCGGTGTCGTAAACCGCGCAAAGTCTTGTCGTGCACAGATCCCGCTTCACAGACCGTCGCAGCCTCGTGGAATATACAGACTCCCACTTCGCGGCCCCGCACGCCCTCGTGCCATAAAAGGTCCTACGATACGCATGTTTTTTACGACACTGTGACGAAGATCTAACATTTCGGCTCTTCGAAGTTTTTATTTCTCCACATGGCGTTCTCTGGAGGCCTAGGATGGAATGCAACGTATTTTACGTTTGATTGCCAAAAGGAGAATTAAATGAGGAGATCTGTGAAGACTCTAGCCGTGGGCGCTGCTGCAGCGACCGCGCTAATCGTCTCTCCGCTCACCGCATTGGCTGAAAATCCCATCAGCGAATCCGAATCTACCCCCGTAGATGTGGTCAGTAGCGAGATTGAATCCGAAGAAGTTGCCGAACCTGAAGCAGAAGATGCTGCAGACAGCACGTCTGAAGAGGCTCCGGAATCTGCACCCGCAGAAGAAACCGATGAGGCCCCCGACGCTGCGCCAGAAGACGCTCCCGAAGAGGACATCGTAACCCTAAACCTTTTCAACATGACCGACATCCACGGTCACATTGAAAAAGCCGAATACAAAGGAAATGTGACCGAGGCCGGTCTTGCTTCCACTGCCTGCTATGTGAATAAGGCAAAAACTGAGAACGAGAACTCCGTGTTCACCCTTCTTGGTGACAACATTGGAGCATCCCCCTTCACATCTGGTTCACAGGATGACAACCCGACCATCGCGGCGCTAAACAAGTCAGGCGTTTTCGCGTCCGCGATCGGTAACCACGAGTTCGACAAGGGACTTGACACCCTTTACAAGAGGTTTGCCGGAGAAGACGGCTTCACCAAGATCGAATTTGACTACCTCGCATCGAACATCGTCATGAAGGATACCGGCGACACCATGCTGGATCCGTTCAAGATCTGGACGTCTCCTTCAGGCGTCAAGGTTGGTTTCGTAGCCGCAATTGAAGAGGACGCCCCCACTAAGGTTGCGCCGGGCACCTTCGACGCTGTCAACTTCTTGCCCGCCGCTGAGCAGGTAAACAAGTACGCCGCCCAGCTAAAGGACGGCAACGAAGAAAACGGCGAAGCAGACATCGTGGTTGCCCTATACGACAACGACGTAGTCATTTCCGCACCACGCCTTTCCAGCGACGTTGACGTCCTAATGGGTGGTGACACGCACAAGCCGTACTACTTCTCCGGTGACAATGCCCTTGTGAACATGGACGGCAACAAGATCCCTGCCGCCACCGCATCGGGTAGCTTCACGGACAACCTCTCAAACGTCCTCGTGAAGTACAACAAGACCACCAAGCAGATCGTAGAAGCTGAAGCTATTCAGATCCCCGCATCCGACCTCGTTGCCTGTGGCGAAGATCCTGACGTAAAGGCTGTCGTTGACGAAGCAGTAGCCAACGCGACGGAAGCCAAAAATGAAGTAGTCATTGAAACTGACAGCGCGTTCTACCGTGGCAAGCAAGCCAGTGGCGAGAACCGCGGTACCGAGTCCACTCTTGGCGGCCTTGTAGCTGACGCCATGAAGGGCTCATTCACCACACTTGACGGCAACCCAATCGACATCGGCATCATCAATGCCGGTGGCCTGCGCGCCGACCTCGTGCCAACTGACGGCAAACTCACTGTTGGTGACATTTTTGCTGTAGCACCGTTCTCGAACGAAGTGGGCTACGTCGAGATGACCGGGGCCCAGTTCAAGACCCTGCTTGAACAGCAGTGGAAGGAAATTGGCGAGAACTCAACCCGCCCGATGCTGAAGCTCGGCCTGTCTGAAAACGTCAAGTACCTGTTCGACCCGTCGCGCCCAATGGGTGATCGCATCACCTCAATCCTGCTTGATGGCCAGCCCATCGACCCCGAAGCCACCTACACCGTAGGATCGGTTACATTCCTCCTCGCAGGTGGCGACTCGTTTGACGTCCTCAAGGATGAATCAATCGCGCAAACACTCACCACAATCCCGGATGGTTTGGACCGTGAATGGATCCAGAAGTACCTGGAAGAAAACCCTGACGTTACTCCGCGTAACGCAGTTTCCTCCGTTGGTGCAACGCTGAACGTGACCAACATGATCATGGGTGACGCATTCACGATCGAAGGGAAGCTGACACTTCGCGGCCTGTCATTCTCAGGCCCTGGTGAAGCAGCACCTGATGACGTCACACTCTTCATCGATGGTAGGCCCTTTGTGATTTCTTCCGTAGATAACTCATTGGAAGATGAAAACGCCGCGAACGAGAACGCGGTGGTAACCGCCGATGGCGTCGGTCACGTCCTTGAACCGATGGCATTTATGGAAACCTTCTATTGCGATGACAATACAAGTGTGACCCGCCACCCGCTCACCGTATACGCTGGCGCCCTTCAGGAAGCCAGTGATGCAGATGGCGCCATTGAACTTGTCTCCGAGGCCGCTGGCCTAGCGCTCACTTTCGATTGTTCGCAAGTTCCAGGAGCGCCGGAAACTGAAGCTCCTACGGATATGCCCACCAAGCCGGGCAAGGACTCCCCTGAGAACCTTGCTAAGACTGGTGTAAGCATGTTCGGCACTGCCGCTGCTGCTCTCGTCCTGCTGTTCGCAGGCGGAACGATGCTGGTAGTTCGCCGCAGGCAGGCATAGATTCGACAGCTAGTCTAGCTTCAACATAGTTTTGGCCCGGATGAATTGAACCGTCCAACTTTCGAAGGACAGTTCAAACATCCGGGCCAATGCTTTCGATAAATGAAAGTAATCGCTGCGGGCGGCGGTGCAATCGAAATCATCCACGCGTCCGCTGCGCACAAGAAATCGTTCGCTACAGTTTTCGGGCACCTAGGATCTTCCGAAACTCCGTGCGCGCCGCAGTGCTCTTAAGACCGCACGAAGTCCACCAGCAGATCCATTCCGGTGGTCACTTCTTCCGTAGAACCGGCGAAGGAAATTCTTACAAACTTCTTCCCATCCAAGACCGGGTCGAGGCCGTCACCTGGCTTTGAGTTCGGCGCGAAATCAATACCCGGCGTCACTGCAACTCCAGTTGCTTCCAATAGCTCTGCCGCCCACTGCGCAGAATCCTCACACAGGTGGGAAACGTCCGCATAACAGTAAAATGCACCATCAGCCGGCGCGAGTAGCGGCGTGCTAATCAAACGCAAGCCCTCCAGCACGATCCAACGATTCTCAGCGTAACGCTTCACATGCTCATCCAGTTCCGCAACGGATTCGGAATCGAATGCTGCGATCGCCGCGAACTGCGACAGCGTCGGAGCTGACAGATTCAGATTCCCAAGTAGCAACTCCACCGGCCGTACCAGCTCGGTCGGCACAACGGCCCAACCTAGTCGCCACCCCGTCATTGAGTAATACTTCGAGAACGACCCCACCGCAATATTTTGGTCAGAATACTGGACCACCGACGTGCACTCCGGACCAAAAGAGATGCCGTGGTAAATCTCGTCAGAAATCAACAGACACTCATTGTCGTCACACCATTTTGCGATTGCTCTTAGCATTTCCGGTTCAAGGATCGTTCCCGTGGGGTTCGAGGGCGATGCTAACAACAGTCCAGCCGGAGACTTGCCCTGCTTCTTGAGTTCCTCTAGTTGTTCCACGCTTGGTTGCCAACGCGTATCTGGACCGGTGTCGATGTCAACGACTTCGCATCCTAGAGCCTTCAGTGTGTTCCGGTAGGCCGCGTATCCCGGTCGCGTCATTGCAACGCGCTCCCCCGCTTCAAACGCGGCGAGGAAGATTGCGGTAAACGCCGCCGAAGATCCCGTGGTAACTACGATGTTGTCTGGGTTTACCGAGGTGTCGTACTCATCCTGGTAGTGCTTCGCGATCCGTTCGCGTAGCGCGCGTATTCCATTTGAGTCCGTGTAGCCAAGCTGCTCATCTTCGAGCGCCTGGTGCGCGGCCTCAAGAACAGGAGTGGGTGCAGGTGTAGATGGTTGACCCAGACACAGCGAGTAAATCTCTCTGCCGCTTTGGGCAAGCTCGTTGCCCTGTTTCAAAATCTCCATTGCACGGAATGGAGGAACTTGACCTCGATTTGATAAACGCACTGCCATAACGTCATGGTTACACAAATCCGTAGCGTGCGGGGGTCTTGTTCACACGTTGAAAAACCCGAGTGGCCTGAGGTTTTGCGCGGTTAAGCGCCCTCAGTCCACTCGGGTCAATCAGAGAATCTTAGTGGAGCTACTGGCCTGCTCGGCCGGGTATTACCCAGTACTGCTTG
>FZPS01000201.1_pt83 | contig 76972 bp, 88 predicted proteins | sample 1817821 | NCBI WGS metagenome assembly FZPS01 (sample SAMEA104158645, study PRJEB21678) | metagenome | place: Germany | collected 2015-04-21
GCAGGAAGAGATGGTCAGACGAGCCAATCTGCACAGTGGGAAGAATCGAAAAAAGCGTGTTTACAGTAGCAAATATGCATTATCCAGCATCGTGTACTGTCCTAAATGCGGTGACATTTACCGTAGGGTTGTTTGGAACAACCGAGGCAAGCAGTCCATCGTGTGGCGTTGCTGCACCAGGATGGAACACGGTCCGGGAACTTGCGATGCCGATGCCATTCACGAATCTGAATTGCAGAATCTTGTGGTTCGAGCAATCAACATGGCATTGGGAAAAAGAGATAGCATGAACGATGCCTTGCAGCGAAATGTGGAGGCAGTACTTACAGGAACGGACGGTGTTCCGCTTGATGAGATTGACGCAAGACTGGAAGAATTGCAGAAGGAACTGCTGAAAGTGGCAAATGCCAAAGGAAACTATGACAGCATTGTGGATGAGATATACAGCCTTCGTGAGGCAAAGCAGAATGCCCAGGTGGCGGGTGCAGAGCGTGAGGGTATGAAAAAGCGAATCAGCGAAATGCAACAGTTCCTTGCCGAACAGCATCAGGACATTACGGAATACGATGAGCAGTTGGTTCGCAGACTGATTGAGAAAATCACGGTCTATGATGAGAGGGTTACTGTGGAGTTCAAATCCGGCACAAGCGTGGATGTGAGAAGATAATATTTACTGGAATGCACCTTGCAGCAATGCAGGGTGTTTTTCTGTTGCTTTTTTGTAACATTTCCGGCGAAGGGATTGTATTTTTGTAATTTGCGTGTTATAATAAATTATCTTATTTGTGTTAGAACTAACAAGGTTGCGAATAGGAGTGGCGAATATATGATTAAAAACAATATAGAAGTAGATGTAAAAGTAAAATGCATAGAGAACGGAACTACCCAGGCGCAGCTTGCGGAAACAATCGGAACTACGGGTCAGTATGTTAATCGCATCATCAAAAAGCAGGACGGTGTTGTGAATAAGACCTTCGTGCAGATGTTGGAGGCTTTGGGGTACGATATTGAATTGACCTATGTAAAAAGAAAAAGTGACACCTGTGGTGACACTATTTAGAAACAAAAAAATACTATAAACAGTTAGACAAACTTGAATTTTACGCATTGTTAAGGTTGAATTAGATGGAGGAATGCAAGAGTGAAAAAGCAATACAGAATACTTTCTCGACAAGGAATAGATGAGAAAATATATGTAAACATAAATGGGCAAGAACAGTATGTTTTTATAAGAGGAATGGATGTTAATAATCCTATTATTCTAAATCTTCATGGTGGACCTGCAAATCCAGATGCTTTTTTTACATATGAATTTGCAAAAGAAATCATTGATGAATTTACATACGTTTCTTGGGACCAAAGGGGTTGTGGTAGAACATATTATAAAAACAAACGTGTTGACCCACAAAACGAGTCAGCAGATTTTGAACAAGCAATCAAGGATGTAGACGAGCTTGTTAAGTATCTATGTATGCGTTTTAATAAGGATAAAGTAATTCTTATGGGGCATTCGTATGGTTCGTTATTAGGGGCAAGCTATGTTTCAAGACATCCCGAAAGCGTTGAAAAATATATTGGTATTGGTCAATCGGTATCTATTAAAGATACGCAGAAGATGAATTATAGTGAAGCCTTCAACTTGTTGATGGATAATAAGAGAAAAAGAGATGAACTTGAAATTGTGTACAAAAGGTTGGAAAAGAGTTTTAGTTTGGAAAATCTTATGAAATTTCAGCGATTAACAGTACCATGTTTTATTGTGAAAATGCCTAAGATAAAACAAACTAATCAAATAAAACTCATATTATCATCACCAGATTTAGCAGTTAATGACATTAGATGGTTGGTGGGAATGTTAAATATGAAGGTACACTATACTAGAAACAAAAAGCTTTTGGATTATACGCTATCCACTAATATTTATGACATAGGAAATGAATATTTTGTTCCAATGTATTTTATTTCGGGAGAGTATGATAAGAGTTGTCGTGTTGATTTACTTAAAAAGTATTATGCTGAAATTGTAGCACCGAATAAGAAACTAGTGATTATGAAAGAGTGTGGTCATTCTCCGCAAATTGATGAGCCAGTATTGTTTGCAAAAGAAGTAAAGAAGTTACTTCAAAATTAGATTGTCCTACGCTCGCGTAACTTTCAGTTTGTAGACATGATTAATGATATATATAATATATGTGAATTTGCACACGAGGTTTATATGAAAAGTATAGAAGAATTAGAAAAATATTTAGAAGACGAGTGTTATTCTTTTGTAGGAATTAACATCGGAAAACATCATGCACACGAAGGGATTGTTATTGAAAAAAATGGTGATGCATATGAGTTTGGATATTCTGAACGAGGAAATAAAAGGATACTAAAGTCATTCTCAAGTGAACAGGAGTTAGTAAGATATGCACTTGAGGAACTTCAGGCTGATAAGTGGAATAAAGCACATTTGGTTGCACGGGTTTGGTCTGAAGCGGAAATCCAACAGGCAGAGGCAGAACTGAAAAATTATAATATAAGATTTGAGAGGAACGATGTGCCAAATTATTTACAAGGGAAAAATGTATACCGCATCTTTGTTTTTGGTAAAGATTATTTAAAGCTTACAAAGTTCACTGAAAAGTATTATAGAAGTAGAATTTGAAGATATACAATAGAGAGCGCGATAAAATAACGGATATTAGTGATATCTTTTTGATAAGTAGTAGTGCAAATTCTCAATGGATTTCATTATGTGGATATTTGGAAGTTGTTATTGGAAATTATTTTCTTTTACAAGCAGAAAATCTAGAAGCATATTGGTATACCATATACTACGACTCATTATTAGACGGGTACAATGAATGTGTACAAATCACAGATAAGAATTTAATTGGTTATGTTTATTGTGATGATAGAGCAGCCTTTATTTTGAACAGCGTTCTTGAAAGATTTATAAATAGCACTGTAGATTATGATATTCATTATGTCGGTGTGGATTCTTTAGATGAAGACTGTCTTGAATGTAGAAGATACTCTGATTATTGTGAGAATATTTTACCTGCTTTATGGATAAATGATGATTTTTTGAATAATGAAAAACTTTAGTTTGTAGAATCAGGTAAATCGGAATTTGGAGGAATGGATATATGGCAAATTCATATAGGGTAATAGATGAAGCCACATGGGAAAGAGCAATGCATTGTATGGTTTTTAGAAATAGTGTAGAACCAGCCTTTTGCGTTACATTTGAGGCAGACGTTACTGAATTAAAAAAATATGTAAAAAACAATAATCTTTCATTTACGTTAGCTATGGTATATGCAGTATGTAAATGTGCAAATCAAATAGAAGCTTTTAGATATCGGTTTGTAGATGGAAAGGTTGTTTTATTTGATAATATTGATACAGCATTTACATATCTCAATAAGAAAACAAATCTGTTTAAAGTGGTGAATGTTCCTATGATGGATGACCTTAGAGAATACTGTACTAAAGCAAAAAAAATTGCAGATGAACAAGAAGTTTATTTCACAGGTCCGCTTGGAAATGATGTTTTTCAATGTTCCCCTATGCCGTGGGTAACATATACACATATTTCTCATACGAATTCAGGTAAAAAAGATAATGCCACACCTTTGTTTGATTGGGGAAAGTATTGTGAGAATGATGGTAGAATAATAATGCCTATATCTGTGCAGGTTCATCACTCATTTGTTGATGGAATTCATATTGGTGAGTTTGTGGATTCATTAGAAAAATATTTTGCAAGTTTTTAACAATCAACTTCCAATTTGTCTAATAGATGAGAATTATAATTTCTTGGATATATTCCAGCAAATGGCTCAAATACGAAAAAGGCTGTGGATATATTCCCTTGCTCGTAAAAATAGCCAAGACATTCAGCCTATCCTATCGAGCCATGTTGAGAGTGTCTGTTTGTTGACTAAAGTACATAAATAAAAGTGTAAAAACGCTTGTATAATAAGGCTTTTTCGAGGGTTTGGACGGAAATCCAGACCCTCGTTTTTATGTGTTTTATAGAATGCAAAAAAAGCGTGGATTTTAAGTTGGGTAGATTAAAGTGTTGATTTGGGGTGGAGTTGACAAAGATGTTGACGTTATTAATGTCTACTTAATAGATGAGGATTGAAAAATTAACACCAGTATGATATACTGATTTTACCCTGATAAAAAATGGGTAAAATAAGGTTTTTGTACTGCGAGAGGTAAAAAAATATGGGTGAGAAAACAAAAGGTAGACCTGTTGGTCGTGTAAAAACAGCAAAAATTGAAATTGCTATCGAACCTGAAATTAAAGAAGAGTTCATGAGACTTCTTGGGGAAGAAGGAAAAAAAGCATCAAGTGAAATTGGTGTATGGATTAGAGAATATATAAAAAGCCGAAAGGAGAAATAAGCGATGAAAAAATATACTTGTATTGACTTATTCGCCGGTGCAGGTGGTTTGTCGGAAGGTTTCTTGCAGGCTAAAGCATTTGACTTTCTTGCACACGTTGAGTGGGAAAAACCGATGGTTGATACACTTAGAAATAATTTAGTGAAGAGATGGAATTACAGCGAGGATAAAGCTAGAAAAAGTGTAATTCGTTTTGATATTCAGAAAACAGATGAATTACTTCATGGTTCATGGTCGGATGAAACAAAAGACGAGTATGGAAAAGACAATGCAGAAGTTGTGATTGAAAAAGGAATTGATGGTTTAGTTGGTGACAAGAAAGTTGACATTATTATTGGAGGTCCACCTTGTCAGGCATACTCGTTGGCAGGAAGAGCTCAAGATCCTAATTCTATGAAAGATGATTATAGGAATTATCTTTTTGAAAGCTTTGTAAAAGTCGTTGACCATTATAGACCTAAAATGTTTGTGTTTGAAAACGTGCCAGGTATTTTGAGTGCCGCACCTGGAGATAGATTGGTTATTGAAAGAATATGCGAGGCTTTTGAAAGTATTGGGTATGAGATACGAAAGCCAAATATTATGAAAAATTCAATTTATTCTGCAGCTGATTTCCAAGTTCCACAGGAAAGACGCAGAGTAATTATCATCGGTGTAAATAAGGATTGTAACTTTAATGTAGAAGACTTCTACACGAGTTTAGATAATTTTAAATCTAAAGAAAGAAAGCAAACAGTTAGAGACGCAATTGGAAATATGCCAAAATTTAAGCCGTTAGATAAGCCTTATAAAAAAGGAAACAAAAATGTATCTCACGAATTAATCGGTGATATTGAGATTCCTTTACATAAAGCTAGATATAACAATTTGCGCGATTTAGAAGTGTTTAAGGTTTGGCTTACTAATTCAATGAATGATGCACCTAACGTTGAAAAATTGGAGTTTTATCATAAGGTTACTGGTAAAACAACAAATCATAATAAGTATAGAAGTTTGGAGTGGGATAAACCATCTCCAACTGTAGTTTCACATTTGTATAAAGATGGTCTTATGTTTATTCATCCTGATGTCGAACAGCTTAGGTCGATTACAATTAGAGAAGCTGCATTACTTCAAACGTTTCCTATGGATTTTGAGTTTGTAGGCTCAGACGCTTATTGCTTTAAAATGATTGGAAATGCTGTGCCTGTATTATTTGCTAAAAATATTGCAGAGTCTATTACTAAAGTATTGGAGAATGAATAATGAGAATATTAAATGTTCTAGTAGCTTGTGAAGAGAGCCAAAGAGTTTGTTCTGAATTTAGAAGGCTTGGTCACAATGCTTATAGTTGCGATTTGTTAGAATGTTCTGGAGGACACCCTGAATGGCATTTTCATCAGGACGTTCTTGAAGTAATTAAAAATGGAGGAGGAAAACTCCAAACAGGAGAAGATTGTTTTATCGAAGGGAAATGGGATTTAATGGTTGCACATCCGCCTTGCACTTACTTAGCTGTAAGTGGCGCAAAATGGTACTACCATCCTGAAGATAAGCATTTACCAATGGATCAGAGAAGACCGCACCCTAAATTTCCTAATAGAGCTCAAGATAGAGAAGATGGTGCAGCATTCTTCATGGCTTTAGCCAATGCTCACATTGAGTATATCGCAATAGAAAACCCTGTAGGAATTATGAATACTAGATGGAGAAAACCTGATCAAGTAGTACAACCATATCATTTTGGGGATAGTGCATCTAAAAAAACTTGTTTATGGTTGAAAAATCTTCCACCATTAGAATATACAGATGTTGTAGATCCGGGGGAGTATATCGAGTTTGGTAGTGGAAAGAGATTAGCAAAATGGTACTCTGATGGATTAACTAAAACAAAAACACCGGAAGAACGCAGAACTTGGCGAAGTAAAACTTTCCCGGGATTTGCGAAAGCAATAGCTGAACAATGGGGAAAGTATGTTTCCGATGCTCTTGAAAAGGAGGATAATGAATAATGAATATTTATTTGCGAAAGATATTAAAGCATGATATTACACATCAAATAAGTGTTACCAAAGAAGTTTTAAACGGTTTTTTTGGTGTTTATGAAGAAAAAGAAGTTGCTACGATGAAAGGAAAAAAATCTGGATTTTCAGGTAGCGTTACTTTCTTGCTCTCTACTGATCCTCGTTTTGGGGGAGATATTAAGCAGATTATCAATGCAGAAGGCGGTATGCAAGTCGATGACATTCTGTTGTTTGTGAAGGGTAAGGACTCATATGTGATTGAAGTAATATCAACCACGGATGAAAGACACAGTACTTTCATATCAATGATGAATATTGAACGCCACTTAGTTATCAACATAGATGATGAGATTGTTGATGGTGGTGATACATTAGGTGATTCGGTAAACTTTGCCGCATACGAAGAAAGTAGGGTATGTAAAGGACGCAATGTTCTTCTTTACGGTGTTCCAGGTTCTGGTAAGAGTTGGACTATTGAGCATGAGTATTGCAAACCAGGTACTGTTGTAGAAAGATTAGTTTTCCATCCTGATTATACTAATGCAGATTTTATTGGTCAGATTTTACCTGTGGTTGACCCGGTTGATAAAATGGTTACTTATGAATTCACTCCAGGACCATTTACAAACATTTTGAAGGATGCATACAATGACCCTTCAAAACCATATGTATTAATTATTGAAGAAATAAACCGTGGTAATGCTCCTGCGATTTTTGGTGATGTCTTCCAATTGTTAGATAGAACTGTTGAAAACAAGGTGATGGATAATGTCAACTATCCAAAAGGAACTAGTGAATACGGAATTACCAATGAAAATATTGCAAAAGTAGTATATGGTGATGGAAAACACAAAGTAAGAATTCCATCAAATCTTTCAATTTTAGGTACTATGAATACTTCTGACCAGAATGTCTTTACTTTGGATACTGCTTTCCAAAGAAGATGGAATATGAGACTTATTGAAAATAACTTCACTAATGTTAGACGTTCATTATCAGAAGCGGAAATTCTTGATACCAAAGTTACATGGAAGAAGTTCTGTGAGACAGTTAACACTATTATTATTGGAAACAAGGCAAAGATGGCTTCTGCAGAAGATAAGAGATTAGGTGTTTATTTCGTTCACGAACAAGACCTTGAATTTGATAAAAAAGCACTTCCATCAGATGGTTTCTTGACAACTTTAGATGAGTTAAATGATTTACTTCGTCACGAGTTGCTTGGCACTCTTGATGCAGTTAAGAAAGCAAGATTGGAAGAATTGAGAGATGCTATTCTTCATAATAGATTGTTCCCTGAAAAGGTAATTAAGTACTTATGGGATGATGCGTTTAAGTTTAATCCTGAGGCAATCTTTGATACAGAGAATATGGATAGCCTTGAAAAAGTAATTAGAACATTTGTATATAACAAAGGTGCTGATAGATTTAAAATATTCAAGCAAAATGTTAGGGATACACTTTATCCTTCACAACAGTAAAATCGTGAGTAGATAAAGGTGGTGATTCTTAATGGACTTAACAAAAAATCTAAGGCAGCGATGTCATGTAAATACAAATGAAGATGGAGATAGTTTCGTTGGAGTAAAAGCAGATACTGATGATGCCGTGATTTATTTTCCATTAGGTTATCAATTGCCGAAAGATGACGATGACTTGAGAGTTGATATCAATAACCTATTCGGAGTTCTTGCAGCATTTATGAAGGAAGACAAGGTTATAGAGGCTCCTAAGTTTGAGGCACCAAGAACTGTAGATTTTCCTATTCATGCATACTTAACGATTATTCGTGGGTTCCTGAGAGCAGGACGATATTATATCGAGACTGACCCTCAATATAAAACGGATACAAAGGGAAGAACTTCTTGGCCAAAAACTGTAAAGGAACAAAGAGCATTGGTTCAGAAAAATGGTTCGCTTATTTTTACCAATATGACTATTCGTTCTTCTACACCTAATGCTAATAAGGAAATAACGCAGATTCATAAATACTGCGTTTATGAGGCATTTGAAAAAATGGGGTGGTTGTATGTTCCTTTTATGCCTGATAAACCGGGAGTGCATCCAGGGATAAAAGAGTCTATCTATATTCTCAACAAAAAATTGGCGAGTACTAACAACGATAACGAGCAGGAATTATTTACTGCTATGAGAGCAATGCTTGAATATATGGATCAGAAATCATCTGATACCCAGTATTTCTTCGGTACTGACCATTTTGAAACAGTGTGGGAGAAAATGATAGATAAAGCTTTCGGCATTGAAGATAAAACACAATATTTTCCTAAAACTAGATGGTTGTTGGATTTCGGTCATGATAAAGAGAAAACTCCGCTATACCCAGACTCGATTATGATATATAAGGACAAGTATTATGTTTTAGATGCTAAATGTTATCGTTACGGAAGGACACGCAACCCTGAAGATCTACCTAATGGTACGGACATCAATAAACAGATTACCTATGGCGAGTACATAGAACGAGTAAAGGGTGTTCCTAATGATAGTCTTTTCAATTGCTTCATTATGCCTTATAACAAAGAGGACAATCCTTTCCATTTAAACGGCAATGTCGGAAATATTGGTGAGGCAGTTGGTGATTGGAGATATGATCCTAGCAATCCAAGAATGAAGAATTTTGAAAGAATTCAAGGTATTGTTATGGATACGAGATACTTGATGTATAATTATATAGGTACTCCTGAACAGCAAAAAAAGGAACTTGCTGAATGTATTGAAAAAGTTCTTTCACGTGGACTGGTATCTCCACCGAAATAATATTATAAAAATTATAAATATTAAAGCCTCCGCTTAGTAGCTATATAAAGCTATTAGGTGGAGGCTCTTTTTTATTTATCTAGTTTCTTTTGTCTGTTTCGTCTTTGTGCTGCGGCATTTGCACAAGCAGGACAACAGTATTTTTTATTTGTGACAGTTGCATTAATCAAAAAATACTTGTCACGTTTACAGTTTGGATTTTCACATTCCTTATATAGTTCAACTCCAGGCTTCATATAGAATACTGAAAAATATAGTGCTTCAAGAAGACTGTTAAGTTTCCACGTTGGTGCAAGAGCATTAATTTCTAACTGAGGACAGATGCATTTCAAGTTTGCATTTATTTCTTCGCTGATGACGATTCGTGCAATTTTCACGAGCATCTCTTTCATGGCGTCTGAAAAATTATCAGTCAAAGGTTTCGAATAATATGAAATCTTAGTTGGTTCTATTTCTTTGATAATACCAATTTTCTTTTGATAATTGTAATAGAAATCAATAATGTTTCTTAGGTTCTCATCAGGCACATTGTATGTAGTATAGAGACAAAAGAGATTTCTAAAATGCCACTCTCTACTTCCGGCTAGACCACTAATCCCATCCCCTGAACGCATACCTGCTAGTTCATTAATGTCTAATTTTTCATACCCATCCTTTAATGTATCGAAGATAGAAATACACTCCGTATCAAAAAATTCTTGATTACGATTCAAATCAGGGATTACGTTGTATGTTCTGATTAATTCGGTGAATTGATGAAAGTTGGTTGTGTAATTTTTATTAGATAAAGACAACTCTACAGGGTCAGAATAGAGTAGATAAGTTGTGTATATAAATATTGCCTTATAATCTTTCTTTCCAGCTATTGCACTCATCAACTTTACGGTTGCTTTGATTCTATTCAGTATTTCTAGAAGGGCATTTGCATCAATCGTTTCATATGTATCGGAACTTACAGGAAATATAAAACCATACTTATGTAAAAAATCAATAGTGCCATCTAGATCATTAGGTTTAATAGCAAGTAACTGACCTAATATGTTTTCACTTATAACACCACCTGCGTTACCGGATTGATTTAATCCTTTTTGTGAGGAATAAGAGAATCGTAATGCATCAATATCGGGTTTAGCACAAACCTTTAAAACGAATGACGGATCAGTGCCAGGAGTGGTATATACTGCCTCTTTCTTACACTCACATGGTGTATTCTCAAGTTCGAAAAAATTATTTACAAAAAAGTTAGAAGAAATTTTCATTATTATCTCTCTTTCTTGGATGCTTTTGAGACTCAAAATCTACAGAATTTTGACAACATCCATTATGTTATTACAACGGAACGTCAGGATAATGACTTCTGAATATATTATATCATCAAAATAATAGGAAAACAATACATAACCCCTTACGCAAATGATAAGTGTATGGGGTAATTTTATGGAAATTTTCTTACATATGTAAAGAGAGTAAAATAAAAAACAGTTAAGACATATGACTTAGCAAAATTAAATATCTCAAGCCTAATTACGTAATACGGCGCGAGGATACAAATATTGAGCCATTCACTGAAAACAGTGAACGGTGAAATATGGTGTACCCTTATTTTGTCATGCGTAAATTTGGCTGATTGAGTCGGTACATCATTAGTATCGGCTCTTTTTTGTTCCTCGCACCAATTACCAGGATTAGCGGAAAGCGGGGACAAAATGATTATTAAGATGAGATACGATGACAAGTTTCAAGAACTTGAGATTGATGCACAAGACGCAGGCAAATGGATGAATATAAGCATTGATGAGTGTGAAAGCCAAGAAGATTTTGAGAGAAAGATTCAGGAACAAATTGATGCTCAGTTCAATAGACCGGAATACAACAGTTGGCATAAACATGACCGTCATACAGGAAATGCATATATGAAAAGCAAAGACGGAACTGTTGAAGTTAACACCGATGAAGTAATCATGGCCAAAGCCATCGACCAATCAGCGTTTACAAAAGATATCGATGGTCTAGTTGAAAGAATAGACCGTGAATGGCAATACGAACATTACTGTGACTATTTGAGAAGCATCTTAAAACCGGATGCAGCAGATATGGTCATCGATATTGTGCTTGATGGCTTAACAGTAAGCGAATATGCAATGTCAATCGGTGACAATCCTAACAATGTAAGTCACCGTTATAGACGTGCAATCAATAAATTAAAAAAAAGTTTTTGAAAAAACGTCCTTTTAACCCTTCTCCCAAGGCTACACGGTAGGAGGGTGACACCTCCAAGAAATAATAAAGGAGGTAATTCGGATGGAATTACAAGTATTTAACAGTACAGAGTTTGGTTCTGTAAGAACAACCACAGTAAACGGTGAGGTTATGTTTGTCGGCAGGGATGTAGCTGACATTCTCGGGTACCAAAACGGTAGTCGAGATATTAACCGCCATGTAGATGTAGAGGATAGACACAAGGTCATGCTCTTTGATGGTAATCAGGATAAGGAAACCATCATCATCAATGAGTCCGGTCTTTACAGTCTTATCCTTTCCAGCAAGATGCCCAATGCCAAGAAGTTCAAGCACTGGGTAACTGCAGAAGTTCTTCCTGCTATTCGTAAGCACGGAATGTATGCCATCGATGAGATTTTGGAGAATCCTGATCTTGCGATTGCAGCACTTACTCATCTTAAGGAAGAACGTGAAAGAAGAAAAGAACTTGAATGTTTGGCTCTTGTTCAGCGTCAGCAGATTGCAGAGCTTAGCCCTAAGGCAAGCTACTACGATTTGATTTTACAGAACAAGAACACAGTACCAATTACACAGATTGCCAAGGACTACGGCATGAGCGGACGCAAGTTCAATGAGCTTCTTCACGAACTTGGGATTCAGTACAAGTTCAGAAAGACCTGGCTTTTGTATCAGCATTATGCAGAGTGTGGATACACACAGTCCCGTACCTACGCAATCGATGAGAGTAGAAGTGTGATGCATACCTACTGGACTCAAAAGGGCAGACTTTTCCTTTATGACCTTTTGAAGAGTGAGGGCATCTTGCCACTTATCGAACAGGAGGTTTAAGAGATATGGGTATTGATAAGTTTAACCATGAAGGGTACGCAGACCCAACTACATATGAGGCTCTTACCAATATCCACCGTGAAGAAGTGTCAGCTGATAAAAAGGCTGCCTATCTTCCGTTGGTGTATGTATGCAGTCCATATGCAGGTGATGTTGAAACCAATGTTAAGAATGCGAAAAGATACAGCAGATTTGCCGTTGAGAAAAATGCTATCCCGGTAACACCTCATCTTCTGTATCCACAGTTCATGGACGATGGTAATGAGTCAGAAAGAGAAATGGCTATGCATTTCAATTATGTACTTCTTGGCAAATGTACGGAAGTCTGGGTCTTCGGTGGAGTAATTAGCCGAGGTATGGCTCGTGAGATTGGTGTAGCCAAGAAAAGAAGAATGAAGATTAGATGGTTTACCCAGGACTTAAAGGAGGTCGGAGAATATGATTAAATTCACTGTTTATTCAGCAGACTGTGTCGGAAATAGCGGTAACTGTCTGTATCCAAACAAACATACTATTTCGGATAAAGACTCCTTTATCGCAGCAACGAAGATGGATCATGTAACTGCAAAGTATAAAGGGAACTATCGTAGCAGGGACAATTTTGAATTCTCGGATTGTGTTCCACTTGATTGCGATAATGACCATTCAGACAATCCAACCGAATGGGTTACTCCTCTTGATATTGCTCTTGAAATACCGGGTGTTGCTTTTGCAGTTTCATATAGCAGACACCACAACCTTCCAAAGGGAGAAAAGTCAGCAAGACCAAGATTTCATATCTTTTTTCCTATTGAAGTTGTATCGGACGAGCAGGAGTATGCAGAACTTAAAAAGAGAATCGCATCTGCATTTTCTTATTATGATACCAATGCCTTAGACTCTGCTCGTTTCCTTTATGGAAGCGACAGTAGTGAAGTTGAGTTCTATGAAGGAGATAAAACCATTGTGGACTTTTTGGCAGAGGATGGGTTTGCAGACTTTGATGCAAGCCTTGAGCAAGTGCCGGAAGGTCAGCGTAACAGTACCATGAGTCATATTGCAGGGAAAATCATCAAAAGATACGGAAATACAGAAGACGCATATCAGATTTTCCTTAAGAAAGCAGAAGCTTGCAGTCCACCATTACCTGAGAGCGAACTTAAGGTGATATGGAGAAGTGCATCAAAGTTCGGTGTGAAGGTATCTAATCAGGACGGATATATTCCACCTGAACAATACAACTCCGACTGCAGATTAAAGCCGGAGGACTTTTCAGATGTGGGGCAGGCTACTGTGCTTACACAGGAGTATAAGGATATTCTTCGTTATTCTCCTTCAACCGACTATATGGTTTACAACGGTAGCTTTTGGGAAGAGTCAAAGCCAAAGTCACAGGGTGTTTCTCAGGATCTAACCGAAAGACAGCTTGCAGAGGCTGAAACCGAAATGAAGAAAGCTATGGATGAACTTGTAAAGAACGGTGGTATGGAGATTCTTGTATCCGTGGGTCCGAAGAAGGCGGTGCAGATGTTCAACAAGCAGCAGGCTCATGCCTATGAAATGTATGAAGATGCTTCTGTCTATAAGAAGTATGCCGTAAAAAGAAGAGATTCCAAAAACATCGCCTCCACATTAAAAGAGGCTCGTCCAATGCTTGAAGTGGAACAGAGAAACCTGGATGCAGATGAGTTTATGTTAAACACACCGACTCTTACCTATGATTTAAGACAGGGTATCAAGTTTCCGATGGAACACAGACCGGAACATTTCATTACCAAGCAGACAACCGTTGACCCATCAAGTGATGGAGCAGATATTTGGGAGTCGGCACTTGATACATTTTTCTTAAAGGACAAAGACCTTATTGATTATGTTCAGAGAATGGTAGGTCTTTCTGCTATTGGTAAGGTGTATGTGGAGGCACTTATTATCGCATATGGTGAAGGTCGTAATGGTAAGAGTACCTTCTGGAATGTTATCGCAAGAGTGCTTGGTACATACTCCGGCAACATCTCTGCAGATATGCTGACAGTTGGATGCAGAAGAAATGTGAAACCGGAACTTGCCGAGGCAAAGGGCAAGCGAATGCTTATTGCAGCAGAGCTGGAAGAAGGCATGAGATTAAATACAGCCAATGTTAAACAGCTTTGTTCAACGGATGAAATCTATGCTGAAAAGAAATATAAAGATCCGTTCTCCTATACTCCAACACATACACTTGTGCTTTATACCAATCACCTGCCAAAGGTCGGTGCGATTGATAAAGGTACATGGAGAAGACTTATTGTTATTCCGTTTGATGCCAAGATTGAAGGAAGTGCTGATATCAAGAACTATGCAGACTACCTTTTTGAAAATGCAGGTGGAGCAATTCTTTCGTGGGTTATCGAAGGGGCAAGAAAAGTCATCGCAGATAATTATAAGATTGATCCACCAAAGAAGGTGCGTGATGCCATTGAGCATTATAAGGAAAGTAATGACTGGCTATCTTATTTCTTAAGTGAACGCTGCGAACTTGACTCTGGGTATGTGACAAAGTCAAGCGAGGTATACAACGAGTATCGAATCTTCTGTACCCAGGTGGGTGAGTTTACTCGTAGCACAACGGATTTCTACACTGCCTTGGAATCGGTCGGTTTTGAAAGATATCGTGACCGTAAAGGCAGATATATTAAAGGCTTAAGACTTAAGTCTGACTTTATGGAAGAGGACTAAAGACAGTAGGTGTGACACTCTATGACGGCTATTTACTATCCTTTTCTATAGGGTTAAAAAAATAAGTCTATATATAAAGTATAGGAAATGCTAGTCATAGCCTGTCACACCATCAAATTTGACATTGATGGAGGTGGCAAAATGCTTGAAAAAGAAATAGAGCAGAAACTTGTAAAAGCCGTAAAGCAAAGAGATGGTTTCTGCATCAAATTTATCTCTGTTGGATTTAATGGGATACCGGACAGACTGGTTCTTCTTCCAAAAGGGAGAATGGCTTTTATAGAATTAAAGGCTCCTGGAAAGAAACCAAGAGCCTTACAGATAAGACGAATAAAACAGTTATCAGCTTTAGGCTTTGCCTGTTATGTGGTTGATAACATTGATGAGATTGGGGGTGTCATTGATGAAATACAATCCTCATGATTATCAGGAATACGCAACAAACTTTGTGCTTAATCATCCTGTGGCAGCAGTTTTTTTGGATTGTGGAATGGGAAAAAGTGTGATTTCTCTCACTGCCATATATGACTTGATGTTCAATTCATTTGATGTAAGAAAGGTTTTAGTCATTGCACCTTTAAGGGTTGCAAGGGATACATGGCCTGCAGAGATTGAAAAGTGGAATCACTTAAAGGGACTTACCTATTCCGTTGTGATTGGCACAGAGTCAGAGAGAAAAGAAGCACTTAGAAAGAAAGCCTGTATTTATTTAATTAATAGAGAAAATATAGACTGGCTTATCAACAAGAGTGGTTATTCATTTGATTTTGATATGGTGGTGATTGATGAATTATCATCATTCAAGTCGGCATCGGCTAAACGATTCAAAAGCCTTCTGAAAGTGAGACCAAAAGTAAAAAGATGTTTAGGTCTCACGGCTACCCCAAGTAGCGGAGGTCTTATTGATCTATGGGCAGAATTTAGAATTCTTGATATGGGAGAAAGACTTGGAAGATATATCACGCATTATCGTATGAATTTCTTTGTGCCGGATAAACGAAATCAGCAGATGGTATTTTCCTACAAACCAAGACTTGGAGCAGAGGATGCCATCTACAGACTGATATCGGATATTACGATTTCAATGAAGTCGGCTGATTTTCTTAAAATGCCCGAATGCATTATGAACGAAGTGGAAGTAAAGCTTTCAGATAAGGAAAGATCTGTGTATGACGAGTTAAGACAAGAAATGGTGGTGTCTTTAGGAGAAGAAGAGATTGATGCTGCAAATGCGGCTGCTCTTTCAGGAAAACTTCTACAGATGGCTAATGGTGCAATCTATAACGAAGAAAAAGAGGTCTTTCATATTCATGACCGTAAGCTGGATGCTCTTGAGGATTTAATCGAGAGTGCAAATGGCAAACCTGTGCTTGTGGCTTATTGGTACAACCATGATCTTGAGCGAATCAAGGAAAGATTCAAGGTTCGTGAAATCAAGACATCAAAGGATATCAAGGATTGGAATAATGGCGAGATTCCGATTGCCGTAATACATCCTGCAAGTGCCGGACATGGCTTAAATCTTCAAAATGGAGGCTCAACCCTTATATGGTTTGGACTTACATGGTCTTTGGAACTTTACCAACAGACTAATGCAAGATTGTGGAGGCAAGGTCAAAACCAATCAGTTATCATACACCACATTATTGCGAAGGATACCATTGATGAGGATGTCATGAAGGCTTTGAAACTAAAAGAGAAAACCCAAGCAGATCTTATCGATGCGGTCAAGGCTAGAATTGGAGGTGGTGCTTATGACGGCTAAAGAAAGCCTAAGAAAGATTGCTAGAATGGAACAGTTCATTGAAACCAAGAAAGAACGCCTAGCAGTTCTTAAGGATATGAGTAGCAGTGTTTCATCTCCAAAATTTGATGATATGCCAAGAAATCCTAATAAGGGTAAATCAAGACTAGAAGAAACAGTTATAAAATATATCGACCTAGAAAATGAGATAAAAGAGGATGAAGTCAAATTGGAACATGAGAAACTGATTATTCTTGAGGCAATCGGAAAGATTGAAGAACCCGAATACCAGACTGTTCTTATAAGCAGATATTTCAAACGTCTGACCTGGGACGAGATAGCAAACAGTCTGTTCTATACAAAGAGATGGCTATATTCACTTCATGGCAGAGCCTTAGAAAGATTGGACGAAAAACTAAAGGTTTCCTAAAAAGAGTTCACTCGAATTCACCTGAGTTCACCTCAGTTCATCTATAATTCACTGCCTAGGTGTGATATACTTATAATAGCAAAAATAGTATAAGCACAAGCCTTGTGGGGAAACCTGCAGGGCTTTTCTTATGCCCAAAAGGAGGTGGAGAAGTTGCCGAGACTACCAAAGAAACCGTGTGGTTACCCCGGCTGTCCCAACCTTACTGATGGAAGGTACTGCAAGGAACACGAGAAACAGGCAGCACGTTCCTATGAGAAGTATGGCCGAGACAAGGACGTACGCCGTAGGTACGGACGAGCATGGAAACGAATCCGTGACAAGTATGTATCACAGCACCATTTCTGTGAGTTGTGTTATGAGAAAGGTATCCTAGTTCCTGTTGATGAGGTTCATCACAAGCTGCCACTGTCAGAAGGTGGAACACACGAAAGGTCTAACCTTATTGCTTTATGTAAGTCATGTCATGCAAAGATTCATGCAGAACGTGGTGATTATCAAGGAAGCAAAAAATATCGTGTGTACAGCTATGATAAGTGACCCCAGGGGCGGTCAAAATCTCAAACGCATCAAGGTCCCGGGGAACGGCGTGGGGTCTTGCGTGTAAAAATTGCGAAATCAAAAGGGTAATTAAAGGGTAATTAAAGGAGGGATTACTTAACGTGCCTACAAAATCGAATAATATTGGCGGACGTGGCGGTTATAGATCAAATGCGGGTCGCAAGAGATCTGCTGTGTCCGATAAAGCAAAGAATGGAAATCCCGGTGGACGAAGATTAGAAGTCCTGGATATTCCTGAAGTGGAAGGTGTGGAGATGCCAAAGCCACACGACTTCCTGTCTGCAGAACAGAGAGATGGTAGTGAACTGCAGGCACATGAAATATATACGGAAACATGGAACTGGCTAAAAAAGATTGGATGCTCATCAAAAGTATCTCCACAGCTTTTAGAGAGATATGCAATGTGTTCTGCCAGATGGATTCAGTGTGAAGAAATGACGAACAAGCTTGGTTTTCTTTCCAAGCATCCAACTACACAGAAACCAATCCCATCTCCGTTTATTAATATAGGCATCAACTATATGAACCAGGCCGTTAGGCTTTGGAACGAAATATTTCAGATTGTGAAGGAGAACTGCAGTACAGATTATAGTGATGCTGCACCACAAAATGATTTGATGGAAAGACTCCTAAGAGCAAGGGAAGGAAAGTAATATGATTGAAAAAGTAAATCCAAGCCATCCTGATAAGTTGGCTGATAGAGTAGCAGGAGCCATTGTTGATTTGGCTTATGCAAAAGAAAAAAATCCGAAGGTTGCCGTTGAGGTGCTTATCGGTCATGGGCAGGCTCATGTAATTATTGAAACATCAACTGATATTGATGAAAAAGACATCACTGATGCAATTCATAGAATTGTCGGAGATGTTAGTGTAGATATTCTAATTGTACCCCAGGATACACACCTTGCAAAAAATCAGGAAGGTGCTATTCGTTGTGGCGATAACGGAATTTTTAAGGGTATGCCACTTACTGAAGAACAGAAAGCCTTATCCAAGATTGCAAGAGATATCTATTCAGTGTATCCATATGATGGAAAGTACATTCTTGATCAGGCAAGACTTATTATCTGTCAGAGTAATGCAAAAATTACAGAATTAAAAAACACATATCCAAATGCAGAAATCAATCCACTTGGAGATTGGTTTGGTGGCATCGGAACAGACAGTGGTGCCACTAATCGTAAGCTTGGTTCTGACATGGCTGACTCGGTAACAGGTGGTGGACTTCATGGCAAGGACCTATCCAAAGCAGATGTATCCGTGAATATCTATGCATTTCTTAAAGCACAGAGAACCGGAAAACCTGTAGAAATGGTTTGTGCTATCGGTGATGAGATGGTTGATGGTATTCCATATAAGGAAATCGTAGAAGAAGCAAGAGAATACATTAAATCTGTTGGTGGTTTTGAGAAGTTTGCCGAATGGGGATTATTCTAAGGAGGTCGCTATGGGAAAGACAACAACTGAAATGCAGCTTGTATCTGTTTCCAAGCTGATACCTTATGTAAATAATGCGAGAACACATTCTGCAGAACAGATTATGAAACTCCGTTCTTCTCTTCGTGAGTTTGGATTCATCAATCCGGTTATCATTGACCGAGAATTTAATGTAATTGCAGGTCACGGAAGAATCCTTGCTGCAAAGGAAGAAGGAATACTTGAAGTGCCTTGTGTGTTTGTAGACTATCTTACGGAGGCACAGAAGAAGGCATACATTCTTGCAGATAACCGAATGGCAATGGATGCAGGATGGGATGAAGAATTACTTCGTATTGAGATTGAGGCTCTCCAGGGTGAGGACTTCGACATTGGTCTTACAGGATTTGATGAAAGCGAGATTGCTGATTTATTTGGTTCTGATGATACTTCTGGCGTTAAGGATGATGACTATGATTTATCAACTGCCCTTGATAAGGCAGCATTTGTAAAGCGTGGTGATATCTGGACAGTCGGAAGACACAGATTGATGTGTGGTGATGCTACCTCTCCAGAAGATGTGGCTGCACTTATGGATGGCAAGAAAGCAAATCTTGTTGTAACAGATCCACCCTACAATGTAGCATTCGAAAGTTCCGATGGCTTATCCATCAAAAACGATAAGATGGCAAATGATAAATTTTATGAGTTCTTACTCGCAGCATTCAAGAACATGGCCGAGCATCTTGAAAAAGGTGGCTCGGCTTATGTATTTCATGCAGATACTGAAGGCCTTAATTTTAGAAAGGCATTCATTGATGCAGGATTTCATTTATCGGGATGTTGCATTTGGGTAAAGAACTCCCTTGTTCTTGGACGATCTGATTATCAATGGCAGCATGAACCCGTCCTATATGGATTCCTTCAAAATGGCAAACATTACTGGAGTAAGAATGCAGGAAGAAGTCAGACGACAATTTGGAACTTCGATAAGCCAAAGAAAAATAAGAACCATCCTACATCAAAGCCTTTAGATTTGCTTGCATATCCTATTGGCAATTCAAGTCAGGAGAATGCAATTGTTATTGATACCTTTGGTGGAAGTGGATCGACTCTTATGACCTGTGAAAAGACTAATCGTGTATGCCATACGATGGAACTTGATGAAAAGTATGCATCCGTCATCCTTAGAAGATATGTTGAGGATACCGGTGATGCAGATGGTGTATTTGTAATCAGAGGTGGTGAGAAAATTCCATACTCTGCACTGGTTATAGAAGTGGAGGATTCGGATGGAGAAACAGAATAAACTTACGCTTGGCAGCCTGTTTGATGGTTCAGCCGGGTTTCCTTTAGGAGGATTGATTTCTGGTGTTACCCCTTTGTGGGCATCAGAGATTGAGCCTTTTCCTATTCGTGTAACAACAAAACGATTACCGCAGATGAAACACTATGGTGACATATCGAAAATGAATGGTGGGGAGATTCCACCCGTGGATATCATCACATTTGGAAGTCCGTGTCAGGATATGAGTGTTGCCGGAAAGAGAGATGGACTTGGAGGTTCACGCTCTAGTCTTTTCTTTGAGGCGGTAAGAATTATTAAAGAAATGAGGTGCAAGACAAATGGCAGATATCCAAGATTTATTGTCTGGGAAAACGTCCCAGGTGCCTTCTCCAGCAACAAAGGAGAAGACTTCAGAGCAGTCCTTGAAGAAGTCTGCAAAATCAAAGATGAATATGTGTCTGTGCCTAAACCTACAAAATGGCAGAGTGCAGGAAAAATCTTGGGAGACGGTTACTCAGTCGCATGGAGACAGCTTGATGCTCAATTTTGGGGAGTACCCCAAAGAAGAAAACGTATCTACCTTGTCGCAGATTTTGCAGGTTGGTGTGCCGGAAAAGTATTATTTGAGTCAGAAGGCGTGTCTGGGTATTCTCCGAAGGGCTTCCGTGCGTGGCAAGAAACTGCCAACCGTATTACAGAAGGCTTTGGAAAAGCAGGCAATGACTATAACGGCATAGTGTTTAATAATCATCCTTTGGATTCAAGAGTAGAAGGCCCCGTAGATATATCACAGACAATTGGTGTGTTTGGAAGCAATGGTGATAATCTACCAATTGTGATGGAATCGCAGTTATTTGAGAACCACGGACAGGACTCAAGATATACAGGTCCTCTTGATGTGGCACAAACAGTTCTTTCTACATTTGGAACGGGAGGTAATAATCAGCCTTTTGTAGTGCAGACACCGAAGACATTAAAAATAAGAAGTGGCTGCGAAGGTGGTGGCAAGGGTGCATTGATACAGGAAGATAAGTCAGCAACCCTTGGATGCAACAATGATCAGACTTTATTCGTACCAAAGGTCTATGGCATTTGTGCCAAGGACAGTAATGCAATGAAGTCTAAAAATCCCGACAGTGGATTTTATGAAGCTAAAACAAGCCGATGCCTTGATGGTAATGGAGGAAATCCATCATGTAATCAAGGCGGTATGGCGGTTATCGAAGGCAATGGAACAAGACCTTCTCATAAAGGGGATGGATATAAGGAATCCGATGTGATGTACACACTAAATGCCACAGAGCAACACGGGGTGGCTTATGGCATTGGAAGACCTGCAATGAATCAGGGGTACAATGCACAGTTCTCTTTCCAGGTAGAAGAGGAAGTTGAACCTACACTTGTTGCAGCAGGAGCAAGTGGGGTGGCACATCCTGTATTCAGTTCTTCTAAGGCATCGTTCTTTACTGCTGCTGAAGAGGAACTTGCAAATACGCTTGTGGCAACAGATTATAAGGACCCACCGATTGTAAGTGATAGTCCAAGCTATGGTTTCTACCCACAGATGAAAGCAGAATGTATTACCTTTACGGAAGAAAAGAGTGGGTGTCTTGTGAATGGAACGAATCCAGGATATCAGAACGGTGTTCTTGAGCAGGAATACATCGTTAGAAGACTCACTCCGACAGAGTGTGCCAGACTTCAAGGTTTTCCGGACTGGTGGTGTGATGATCTTGGAACGGAAGAACCTACCGATGAAGAGATTGCATATTGGAAAGATGTGTTTGAAACTCATGCAAAAGCACTTGGCAAGGATGTAAAGCCAAAAACAGATAATCAGATTAAGAAATGGCTTAAAAATCCACATTCTGATTCTGCTGAATATAAGATGTGGGGCAACGGAGTGGCACTTCCAAATGTGGTATTCGTGCTTTCAGGGATTGTCTACTACTCACAGTTTCCTACAGAATAATTTGAAGATTATTCTACACCTAAAAGACTTGATATATGTACCTTTTAGAGTGATATATGGTACTACCAAAAAACAAAGGAGGTACATAACATGGTACTGCATTTTAATGTAAAAGGTGAAAGCCGAAAAGCAATGGTTAAAGCAATTGAAAATGAACTCGGTGTAAAAGCCAGATACCTTGGAGTTCCAAGCTGTGCTTATGATATTGGAATTTACACTATAGGTAAAAACGGAGAACTTGAATTTGCAGATGAAGAAAGCCTGGAGGAAACATCAAAGGTTATTGATGCCTGCGTGATGGCCACAGGCACTTCCCCTGCTGAATGGGAAAACAATCAAAAGGGGGCAAAAGAAGCCGAATGTGAGCCGAAAAAAGGGGCAACAGAGGGCGAATCCGTGGGACTTACGGTATCAATCCCCATTGATAAGATTAAGGTTGGAAACCTTACAGCACTTATTGATTCAAAAGCTGGACTCATTAAAAAGGCACTTGGCATCAATGAACTTGGTATAGAGATTGAAGATGATAAGGTTTCCTTTCCTTGGTTTTCAGAAGGGTTGGATGCAGAAAGTGTTCAGACCTACACTCGATTCATCGCAGCACTTTGTGAGATGAGTTTGAATCAGAAAAGAATCCAGGCAAAGGAGAGGAAAGTCGACAATGAAAAATACGCATTCAGATGTTTCCTTTTAAGACTTGGATTCATCGGAGCAGAATACAAGGCAGACAGAAAACTTCTTCTTAAGAACCTTGAAGGTTCTGCAGCATTCAAGAACGGAACAAAGGGAGGCGAAGAGTAATGTTCTTTCCAAGCAGAGATATTGTTGAAAGAGTAAAGAAGGAATATCCGGCAGGCACAAGAGTTGAACTTGTACGAATGGATGATTTCCAGGCACCACCGATTGGTACAAAGGGTACAGTCAGAGGTGTTGATGATACTGCAAGCATTATGGTTGCATGGGATAATGGCAGCAGTCTGAATGTGGTCTACGGTGAGGATATATGCCGAAAGATCACTGACGAATAAGGTCAGAAATACACGGCAAATATATCGAAAGATTGTGTACTATATGACTTGATATAGTGTGCTTTTAGAGTGATATATAGTACTACCAAAAGGGAAAACACACCAAGCGGAGGTACGTAGAATGAACGAAAAAATCACACTTCAGATTGAGAAAATGAAAACTCAGACCATTGGGGTTGAGGTTGAAATGAACAACATCACAAGAGAGAAAGCTGCAAAGCTTGTAGCCGACTTCTTTGGAACAGGACGCTACGAAAACACAGCATCAAGAAACGGTTACATGACCTGGTCAGCCTGGGATAGCCAAGGTAGAGAATGGAAATTCCAAAAGGATGTAAGCATTGCCGGAGATGATGCCCATAAATGCGAAATGGTAACCCCAATATTAAAATACGAGGACATGGAAAACTTGCAGGAACTTATAAGAAGGCTTCGCAAGGCAGGTGCAAAGAGTGATGCAACAAGAGGATGTGGAGTACACATTCACATTGGAGCAAACGGTCATACACCACAGACCATGAGAAACCTTGCAAACATTATGGCAAGCCACGAAAGTCTGATAGCCGATGCCTTGGCACTTGACCGATACAGAATGAGAAGATACTGCAGAACGGTTGACCCAAGATTCTTGGAGCAGCTTAACAAGAAAAAGCCAAAGACAATGAGCAAGCTTGCAGATATTTGGTACAACACACAGGATTGCAACTACGGTAGAAGCCATCATTACAACGACAGCCGATACCATATGCTAAACTACCATGCAACCTTTACAAAAGGCACAATCGAGTTCAGACTTTTCCAGTTTGATGCACCTGCAGACGGAAAACAAAATGGACTTCATTCCGGACAGCTTAAAAGCTACATTCAGCTTTGTTTAGCACTTAGCCAAATGGCAAAGGAAGTAAGGTCAGCAAGTCCAAAGCCACAACAAAATGAAAATCCAAAATACGCAATGAGAACCTGGCTCTTAAGACTTGGATTTATCGGTGATGAATTCAAGACTGCAAGAGACTTGCTTACAAGAAGACTTGCAGGAGATACGGCATTCAGAACTGCAAGGAGATAGCCTTGTAACACCTTAATAAAAGCATTCGACCACTTCGGTGGTCTTAAGGTGGTAGAAGGGTATCCCCTTCGGAAAGGATGGAAACCATATGAGTAAAAGATACTACATTGCCTATGGCAGTAACCTGAACATCCCACAGATGAGAATGAGATGTCCGGGAGCAAGGATTATCGGTACTTCGCTGATTCAAAATTATCAGCTTTTGTTCAAGGGTAGCAAGACAGGTTCTTACCTTACCATTGAGCCAAAGGCTGGAGCAGAAGTTCCTGTAGTGATTTGGGAAGTAACCGAACTTGATGAAAAGTCACTTGATCGCTATGAAGGATATCCGAATTTCTATTATAAGAAAGACATGACCCTGGATATCAAAGGCATCAAGACTGGCAAGATTCGAAGAAGAAATGCATTTGTCTACATTATGCATGAAGATAGACAACTTGGTATCCCAAGCTGGTACTATGTGAACACTTGCCTTGAAGGATACCGAGCCTTTGGATTTGATGAAAACTATTTGTATGATGCGATTAGAATTAGCAGGAGGGATACACATGAAGACAGAAGATAGAAGAATTGCAATCTGCCCGAAGTGTGGCAAGGAATATTACGGAAGTCCGGCTCTTTCAAGAGTGGATAACAAAACCTTTATTTGCCCTGACTGTGGAACACGAGAGGCGCTTGAAAGCATCGGGATTGGCAAGGAAGAGCAGGAAGAAATTCTTCAGACTATCCATAGCCATACAGAACACTAATCAAAACATAATTATTCAACCAGGACTCCAACAGGGGTCCTTTTTTCGTGGAGGTGGAGTCATTTGAGAAAACTGAAAAAGTACAAACCAACAAAGCTTATGGCAAAGACCTCACATTACGATGAGCAGATGGCCGATTATGCCGTCAGCTTTATTGAGGAACTATGCCATACCAAAGGTACATGGGCAGGAAAGAAATTTGAACTGATAGATTGGCAGGAACAGATTATAAGAGATCTGTTTGGAGTACTAAAGCCAAACGGATACAGACAGTTCAACACTGCCTATATTGAAATTCCAAAGAAACAGGGGAAATCAGAACTTGCAGCTGCCGTTGCACTTCTTCTTTTATGTGGTGATGGAGAAGAACGAGCAGAAGTGTACGGATGTGCAGCAGATAGAAATCAGGCAAAAATCGTATTTGATGTTGCCGTGGATATGATTCGATTCTGTCCGGCTCTTATGAAAAGAGTAAAGATACTTGAATCACAGAAGAAGATTATATATAAGCCTACCAACAGTTCCTACCAGGTTCTGTCGGCGGATGTTGCAAACAAGCACGGTTTTAATACACACGGTGTTATCTTTGATGAACTTCATACTCAGCCAAACAGAAAACTATATGATGTTATGACTCAAGGCTCAGGTGATGCACGTATGCAGCCTTTGTATTTCCTTATTACAACAGCAGGAAATGATACGAATTCCATCTGCTATGAGATACACCAGAAGGCTCTTGATATCGAGGCAGGAAGAAAGGTAGACCCAACATTCTATTCTGTTATCTATGGTGCAGATGAGTCGGAAGATTGGACAGATCCTAAAGTTTGGAAGAAAGCAAATCCATCACTTGGAATTACGGTAGCTATAGAAAAAGTAAAAGCTGCCTGTGATTCTGCAAAACAGAATCCCGGAGAAGAAAACTCCTTCAGACAGCTAAGACTTAATCAATGGGTAAAGCAATCCGTACGATGGATGCCAATGGAAAAATGGGACGCTTGTGATTTTGGTGTAAATGAAGATGACCTTGAAGGTCGAGTTTGCTATGGAGGGTTGGACTTATCAAGTACAACGGATATTACTGCATTTGTACTTGTGTTCCCACCGCTTGATGAGGATGACAAATACATTATTCTTCCTTACTTTTGGGTGCCGGAAGATACTCTGGATTTGCGAGTTCGAAGGGATCATGTTCCTTATGACCTGTGGGAACGAAAAGGATATCTGCAAACAACCGAAGGTAACGTAGTACATTACGGTTACATCGAGAATTTCATAGAAAGTCTTGGTGAACGATTCAATATTAGGGAAATTGCATTTGACCGTTGGGGAGCAGTACAAATGGTTCAGAACCTGGAAGGTATGGGATTTACGGTTGTTCCTTTTGGACAGGGATTTAAGGATATGAGTCCTCCGACAAAGGAACTGATGAAACTTGTGCTTGAACAAAAGATAGCACATGGTGGTCATCCTGTTCTTCGTTGGAATATGGATAACATCTTTATTCGTACTGACCCGGCGGGAAATATCAAAGCAGATAAGGAAAAATCAACTGAAAAAATTGACGGTGCTATTGCAACAATAATGGCACTCGATAGAGCAATTCGATGTGGTAATGAAGTGACAGAATCAGTCTATGATACCCGAGGATTACTGGTCTTTTAATTTGGTAATTACAAGTTTATCGTTCTCGCAATGAACAGATACCTTGTCACCGATATGAAAACCTAAATCTTCAAGCCATAAACCATTAAGACGAATAAAAGGAACATCTTTTGTATGTCCGCTTGATGATGATATGGTTAATGATCTGTCGGTTTTAATTTCACGTTTGCGTGGAGTTTTATCTTTGCCACGTGTTTTAACAAAATCGTATTGATACATCAGTTATCAACTCCTTTCTTGGAAATTATTAAATTGGAGGTAAGAAATTATGAGTATTTTTTCAGGATTATTCAGAACTAGAGATGCACCTAAAAACAGAACAAGTGGCAGTGCTTATTCTTTTTTTATGGGAGGAAGTACTGCTGGAAAAAATGTGAATGAGAGAAGTGCCATGCAGATGACGGCGGTTTATGCCTGCGTTCGTATCCTTTCGGAAGCTATCGCAGGATTGCCACTCCATATGTATCACTATAACTCAGAAGGTGGAAAAGAAAAAGCACTAAATCATAATCTTTATCGTTTGTTGCATGACGAGCCAAATCCTGAAATGACAAGCTTTGTATTCAGGGAAACGCTTATGACTCATTTGTTATTGTGGGGCAATGCCTATGCACAGATTATAAGAAATGGTAAGGGTGAGATTATTGCCATATATCCATTGATGCCAAATCGTATGAGAGTTGACAGAGATGATAAAGGTCAGCTTTATTACGAATATCAGGTAAGCCAGGATGATGCACCAACTAACAAAGGTTCATCGGTAAAGCTTTTACCTGATGAGGTGTTGCATATACCGGGACTTGGATTTGATGGTTTGGTAGGATATTCACCTATTGCAATGGCTAAGAATGCTATTGGTCTGGCAATTGCTGCAGAAGAGTATGGTAGCAAGTTCTATGCAAATGGTGCAGCTCCTAGTGGTGTGCTTGAACACCCAGGAACATTAAAAGACCCATCAAAGGTTAGGGATAGCTGGTCACAGACTTTTGGTGGTAGTGCAAATTCCCACAAGGTGGCTGTTTTGGAAGAAGGAATGAAGTATACACCGATTTCCATTTCTCCGAATGAAGCACAGTTTTTAGAAACTAGAAAATTTCAGATTGATGAGATTGCTCGAATTTTCAGATTACCTCCACATATGGTAGGTGACCTTGAGAAGTCGAGCTTTTCTAATATTGAGCAACAGTCCCTTGAATTTGTGAAGTACACCTTAGATCCATGGGTTGCCAGATGGGAGCAGAATATGGCTCGTTCTCTGTTGTCGGCAGAGGAAAAGAAATCTTATTTTATTAAGTTTAATGTAGACGGACTATTGCGAGGTGATTACCAAAGCCGAATGAACGGCTACGCAACTGCAAGGCAGAATGGTTGGATGTCTGCTAATGATATCAGAGAACTAGAAAACTTCGACAGGATTCCTGCCGAACTTGGTGGTGACCTATATCTTATTAACGGCAATATGACCAAACTTGAAGATGCAGGTATTTTCGCAGTAGGAACGGATACATCTAACGGAGAGGAGAATGCAGATGAAGAACAAGAAGTTCTGGAACTGGAAGAGCCACAAGACTCTAAACCAGGAAAACGAAGAAGTCGCAGAACGAATCCTTGAGTTACACGGTACCATTGCCGAAGAGAGCTGGTTTGACGATGATGTCACACCACAGCTTTTCAAGGATGAGTTAAATGCCGGAAGTGGAGATATTACCGTATGGATTAATTCTCCTGGTGGTGACTGTGTGGCTGCGGCTCAGATTTACAATATGCTCACACAGTACAAAGGAAATGTCACAGTCAAGATTGATGGCATTGCAGCATCGGCAGCATCGGTCATTGCTATGGCAGGAAACAAGGTGCTTATGTCCCCGGTTTCAATGATGATGATTCATAATCCTGCAACCGTAGCATTCGGTGACCATGTAGAAATGCAGAAGGCTATTGATATGCTTGCAGAGGTTAAGGAGTCCATCATCAATGCCTATGTGATTAAGACAGGTCTTTCTAGAGCAAAGCTTAGTCACTTGATGGATGCAGAAACCTGGATGGATGCAAATAAGGCCGTGGAACTTGGCTTTGCAGATGACATCATTACAAGAGCAGAAACAAAACCGAATACAGATAATCCCGAAGAAGAGGATGAAGAAGAAAGCATTGATGAGAAGGAAAAGAAACCTTCGGATTCGATGCTTTTTTCACGCAAGGCAGTAAACAACGCTCTTATGAACAAGCTGGAAAAACATTATAGCCAGCCTAAACAAACAGTAACAAAGCAGGCAGAAATTAATGTGTCTGCGAATAAAGGCACTCCTGCAAAAGAAATTATGGAGCGTCTTGATTTTATTAAGAAATTCATTTAAGGGAGGAATTCTATTATGACTATTAAAGAATTGATTGAAAAGAGAGCAAAGATGTGGGATACCGCAAAGAATTTTGTGGAAACTCATCAGAACAACAATGGTGTGCTTTCCGAAGAGGATACAGCTACCTACAACAGAATGGAAAAGGAAATTGAGGATTTGACTGTTGCTATTGACCGTCAGCAGAGAGCAGCACGAAGAGAGATGGAACTTTCTAAGCCTGTAAATTCTCCAATCACAGGTAAGCCTTTTATGGGTGATAACAATGAAGAAAAGACAGGTCGTGCTTCTAACGCATATAAGGATGCGATGCTTGCGGCAATGCGTTGTAATTTCCGTAATGTAAGCAATGTATTGCAGGAAGGTATTGATTCAGATGGTGGCTATCTTGTACCGGATGAGTATGACCGTAGACTTATCGATGTGCTTGATGGTGAAAACATCATGCGTAGTCTTGCTACAACGATTACAACATCCGGTCAGCATAAGATTAATATCGCAGCTACAAAGCCTGCAGCAGCATGGATTGAGGAAGGTGGAACATTATCCTTTGGTGATGCAACATTCGATCAGATCTATCTTGATGCCTACAAACTTCATGTAGCAATCAAGGTTACTGAAGAGTTACTTTATGATAATGCTTTTGGTCTTGAAAATTACATCATTACACAGTTTGGTAAGGCTTTAGCAAATGCCGAAGAGGATGCATTCCTTAACGGTGATGGTAAGGGTAAACCTACAGGAATCTTCGCAGCAAACGGTGGTGGAGAGATTGCCGGAACACTTACAGCAGCCATCAAGTCTGATGACTTACTTGACTTAATTCATGCACTTGATAGACCTTATCGTAAAAAGGCATCTTTCATTATGAATGACCATACGATTGCCCAGATTAGAAAGCTTAAGGATGCTAATGGTGCGTATATTTGGCAGCCTTCTTACAAGGAAGGTGAACCTGATAGATTGTTAGGTTATCCAATCCATACATCATCTTTTGCACCTGCCAATGCGATTGCATTCGGTGATTACAGCTACTACAACATTGGTGATCGTGGTTCTCGTTCTTTTGCAGAACTTCGTGAGATTTTTGCAGGTAACGGAATGATTGGTTATGTGGCTAAGGAAAGAGTCGATGGTAAGTTGGTATTGCCTAAGGCTGTTCAGATTTTAAAGCTTAAGGAAGATACAGTAGCAGCTGCCAAGGCTTAAAAACAATAAATGGTGACACTCTATGACGGCTATTTACTATCCTTTTCTATAGGAGTAAAAAATTAAGCCTATATAAAGATATAGGGAATGCCAGTCATAGGGTGTCACATTCTTTTTAAGAGGTGGTGATTGATATGATTGTAAGTCTTGATGAGATGAAGGGATACCTTCGTGTGTACTTTGATGACGATGACTTTTTAATCGAAAACTTCATAACAACCGGACAGAACCTCTGTGCAGACATAGCCAGGTTATCGGTGGATGAATTAGGTGCGATTCCTTCATCCAAGATAGCTGTTATGTATGCAGTTGCCTATTTATACGAACACAGAGAAGATGCAGACCATCATCAGCTTACTATTTCTCTTCGTTCACTTCTTGAAGGTATGAGAAGGAGTGTGTTCTGATGGATATTGCACTTTTAAATGTGAAGATTACAATTCAAAAAAATGAACCGGTAGTAGATTCTATCGGCAACCATAAGAATACCTGGACTGATTTTCACACCTGCTTTGCAACAGTAAGTGGTGAGGGTGGTTCTGAAAAAAGTGTATCAGGTCTTATTGTGGATGACTCGGATATTTCTTTTACGGTCAGATGGTGCAGGAAACTAGCAGACCTTGATGTAACTAAACACAGGATAATCTTTGAAGGGATAACCTACAATCTTGTATCTATTGACCATATGAATTTTAAGAAGAAATGCCTGAAACTGAAATGTGAGAAAGTGAGGCGGTAGATACGGCAAAGGTTAAGATTAATAATCTCGCAAATGAAATCATAAATGGTCTTAAAGAATATGCTGATTTGGCTACCGATGATATGAAGAAATCTGTAAAAAAGGCAGGAGATACAGTGAGAAAAGAAATCACTCTATCTGCTCCAAAGGATACAGGTACTTATGCTAAAAGCTGGTCTGTTAAGAAAACGAAAGAAACCTCAAATTCTTTAGAACTTACAGTTCATTCGAAAAATAGATATCAGCTTGCTCACCTTCTTGAATATGGCCATGCCAAGCGTGGTGGGGGAAGAGTATCTGCAAGACCACACATTGCCCAGGCAGAAGAAAATGCAATCGAAACATTAGAAACTGAAATTGCTAAGGCATTAGGGGGTAAGTGATGGATGAGTTGTTAACGATGATTAAGGAAATGGGCATTCCTTTTGCTTATGATCATTTTGCAGAGGGAGAAAGTCCTGAGCCACCGTTTATCTGTTATCTCTTACCCAGCACTGATAATTTTGCTGCTGATGGAAGAGTGTATCTAAAGGTAAACGAGGTTCATATAGAACTGTATACCGATTATAAGGACTTGTCGGTAGAACAGAAAGTTGAAGCCGTGCTTGATAACCACGGTATTTTTTATGACCGAATGGAAACATGGGTCGAGAGCGAAAAGATGTATGAAGTCCTATATTCATTTGAAATGGAGGCATAAAGCTATGGGTAATAAAGTTAAATACAATTTGAAAAATGTTCATGCTGCAAAGCTGACAAAAACAGAAGAAGGTGGTTACACCTATGAAACACCTAAAGCAATTCCTGGTGCAGTAAGTATCAGTTTGGATGCCGAGGGTGATTCCAGTCCGTTCTATGCAGATGGTATTGTATATTTCCGTTCTACTGCAAATAACGGATATAGTGGTGACCTTGAAATCGCACTTATTCCTGAATGGTTTAGAACAGAAATCTTAAAAGAAACACTTGATCAGAACGGTGTACTTGTTGAAAGTTCTACTATTACAGAGATGGAGAAGTTTGCACTTTTATTTGAGTTTGATGGTGATGTGAGATGTATTCGTCACGTTTTATATAACTGTAGTGCATCTCGTCCTTCTATTGAATCTGAAACAAAAGAAGATGCAATCGAGCCTGGTACAGAGAAGTTATCTCTTACTGCAGATCCTAGAGAAGACGGACTTGTGAAATCAAGAACCGGAGATGCTACAGCAGAGGAAACATATAATAACTGGTACAAACAGGTATACATTCCTACACCTAAGGAAACCGTTGGTTAAGGAGGTTTTCTATGCTTAAGAAAGTAATACGTATTGGAGATAGAGAGGTGGCATTTCGCTCATCTGCGACCGTGCCACGCCTTTATCGTGCCAAATTCAAAAGAGATATTTTTAAAGATTTGTCAAAGCTTGAAAGCTCATATAAAGGTAGCAAAGATGCTGGTGATGAGTTTGCTATTGATGACTTAGAGATATTTGAAAATGTCGCATATATCATGGCATATCATGCGGATAGTAGTATCCCGGATAATATAAATGACTGGCTTGATCAGTTTGAGATGTTTTCTATTTATGAGGTGTTGCCTGAGATTTTATCTCTTTGGGGAACAAACCTTGTAACCGATGTTGAGTCTAAAAAAAACTTAAACGCAGTAGCAGGGAAATGACAACCCCTTTATTCCTTTTGAGATGTTTAGAGATTGGTCTTTCTATAAAGGACCTTGATTATCTGACGATTGGAATGGTTATGGATATTTGGACGGAAAAAGCTAATGATTCCTACAAATATGATAACGTTGCAACTCAGGAGGATTTTGATAAGTTTTAATTCTTACAGGGACTTCTGTGTAATAACAGAGGTCATGTATTTTTGATAGGAGGTATCTGCCAATGGCTAGTAGAATAAAAGGTATTACCGTTGAAATTGGCGGAGATACCACAAAGTTACAAGACGCCTTAAAGGGTGTTAATGGACAGATTAAAACAACACAATCTGCCTTAAATGACGTAAACCGTCTATTAAAACTTGATCCTACAAATACAACTCTTGTAGCTCAAAAGCAACAACTTTTATCTCAGGCAGTTTCTGAAACAAGTAAGAAATTAAAAGCACTTGAAGATGCACAGGAGCAGGTTGCAGAGGCTTTTAAGAATGGTGATATAGGACAAGACCAATATATGGCTTTTCAAAGAGAAGTAGAAGAAACTAAAAACAAGTTGAACCAATTCAAAGGGGAACTTGCAGGTCTTCAGGGAGAACAGACAAGTCTTGCTGCAAACCTTACAAGACTTCAAAAACTCTTCGCTGCTACAGGAACGGACGTTGATGATTATGCAGATATTCTTGGAACTAAGCTGACATCTGCAATCCGAAGTGGTAGTGCTAGTTCAGAACAGTTAAGAACTGCTTTTGCTAAAATCGGTAAGGCTGCAACCGGAGGTAAGGCTGATATTAATCAGTTAACTTCTGCAGTAGATACAATCGATGATGGACAGGCAATTAAGAACCTGATTATCGAACTTAGAAAAGCCGGGACTGCGGCAAATGAAACTGCAGATGACATTTCAAATATTGCAGAGGTCACAAAAGGTGCTGCCCTTGTCGAGGCAGCAGAGGCTTTCTCCGTTGTAGGAGATAGCATTCAGCAAATTGGCGAGAGCGCTTATTCTGCCTATACAGAAGCAGAGAATGCCGTAACAAAAGTAAATGCATACTTTGGTGAAACAGGAGCAGAGGCAGAAGAATCTGCAGATGTAATCATGAATGTATATGGTTCAGGTGTTGGTGACAGTATGGATAGTGTTGCTAATGCCGTTTTGATGGTTAAGAAGAACCTTGGTGATTTAAGTGAAACCGATTTGACGAACATCACCCAACAAGCCATCACTTTGGATCAGGTGTATGGAATTGACATGAATGAAACCCTTCGTGGTGTTAATTCTCTTATGCAGCAGTACGGTCTTACTGCTCAAGAAGCAATGGACTACATAGTTGTGGGTACACAGAATGGTCTTGATAAAACAAATGAACTTGGAGATAACCTTGCTGAGTACGCAGGTAAGTTTTCACAGGCGGGATATTCTGCATCAGAATATTTTCAACTTTTGGATAACGGTCTTAAAAACGGTGCATACAACCTTGATAAGGTAAATGATGCTATCAATGAAGTAACAACAAGACTTGCGGATGGAACAATCGGTGAGTCCATTGGTTCTTTTTCAACTAAGACCCAGGAGTTGTTTACTGCCTGGCAAAATGGTGGTGCTACACAAAAGGATGTTATCGATTCTATCGTGGCTGATATTGCAAACTGCGAGAATCAGCAAGAGGCACTAAACCTTGCTGCACTTGCCTTTGGTACTATGGCGGAAGATGGAAACCTTAAGTTTATTACTTCACTTACATCAGTAGGCTCAACCTATGATAGTGTTACGGGTTCTGCTCAGGGAATGTTTGACGCTACAACAACTCCAATGCAGCAACTTGAGGCAAATACTAGAAAACTTCAACAGTCATTGCTACCATTGGGAGAAAAGATTGCTGAACTTGCTAATACCTTAATTCCTCCACTGACTGCAGTTTTATCAAAACTTGGAGAATGGTTTGGGATGCTACCCGAACCAATTCAAAACTTTACAATTATCCTGGGGTCCTTGATGGCTATATTCATTGCTCTAGTTCCGGTTATTGCAGCACTCGCAGTTTCCATAGGAGCATTAGAGATTTCACTATGGCCAATTATTGCAATTATAGCTGCAGTAGCTGCTGCCATTGCTATTGTTATTGCAATCGTAAAGAACTGGGGTGCTATTACAGAGTGGTTCAGTAATCTATGGACAACAATCTGTAATGGAATCGGAATAGCTATTGAAGGCTTAAAGAACTGGTTTATGGGTTTATGGACTCATATTCAGAGTGTATGGAATGGTATATGTAATGCAATTCAAACTGCCTTTATGCTTATTGGCTCCATCATAAGTGCAGCCTTTCAGATTATTACATTGCCATTTCAGTTTATATGGCAAAACTGTAAGGATATTGTTATTTCAGTGTGGAATGCCATAAAGGAAAAGGTAACGACTGTTATTACTGCCGTATCCAATGTAATTAGCACTGTGATGAATGCCATTAAAACGGTGTTTTCTACGGTGTGGAATACTATTAAGACTGTGGTAACCACAGTTGTAAATACAATAAAAACGGTTGTCACAAATGTATTTAATGCGATTAAGACAACTGCTACTACTGTATGGAATGCAATAAAGAATGCTATTTCAGTTCCGATAAATGCAGTTAAGAATACGGTGAGTTCTGTGTTTAATACCGTAAAAAGTACGATCTCATCAGTATTTAACAGCATCAAAAGTACAGCAACCTCTGTATGGAATGGAATAAAGTCGGCTATTACGACTCCGATAGAGGCTGCAAAGAATAAAGTGAAATCTGTGGTTGATGCGATTAAAGGGTTCTTTTCAGGTATGAAGATATCACTACCTAAGATTAAACTTCCTCATTTTAAGGTGACAGGTAAACTATCTATCGCACCACCATCTGTTCCTAAGCTTTCCATCGATTGGTACAAGGACGGTGGTATCATGACAAGACCGACCGCTTTTGGAATGAATGGTAGCTCACTGATGGTAGGTGGAGAAGCAGGGCCGGAGGCAATCTTGCCACTTTCAGGTTTTTATAAACAGCTTGAAACTATGATTGATAGTAAACTGAACATGGGAAGTATGGAAAAATACTTGGCCATTATTGCTGATAATAGCAGCAAGGGTATTTACCTGGAAGACGGAACGCTTGTAGGACATTTACTACCTGCCATAGATGCAGGACTTGGTGAGCAACAAAAACTGACAAGGAGGCTTGCATTATGATTCCAGATGTTTATATTAACGATATTTCAATGCTTGAACTTGGATGGATTCGTGAAAGCATAGACTTTCCGATTCCAAAGCCACAACTTGAAACGGTAGTTGTACCTGGTCGCAATTCTCCAATTAGATTTACAGAGGCTCTTGGTTTAATTTCTTATGAACCAAGAGTCTTTTCTATTACATTGTCTATGCTCGGTACAAGGGATAAGTTTAATGCTCTTGTGAGAGAAACAAGTAATCAGTTCTCTGCAAAACTTGTAAAGGTGATATGTAGCGAAGAACCGGATTTGTATTGTGTAGGTACTCTTGAAATTAAATCTTCTTATGATTCATTTGTGGGAAGAGGAGAATTGATAATTGAATGTAATGATGCAGATTCTTACCGATACCACGCAGAGGAAACAGAAGTAATAGTATCTGGAAGCAAAACAGTAGTATTGACAAATGATTATATGCCGGTTGTTCCAGTGGTGATTACAACAGAAAACACAAAACTTACATGGAGTATTGGAACGGATTCTTTTTCTAAGGTGGTAAGTTCAGGCACATGGGAGATACCCGAACTTCAACTATCAAAAGGAAATAATTCTATAACTATAACAAGTAGTGGAATAACTACCTTCAGATATAGGGAGGGTTGTCTATGAGTCTTTTTAGAATTTATGTGGATGGTAATGTGTTTTATCATCCTAACCTTTCTAAACTAGCAATTACTGAAGCAAAAATTCAAGAGGATGCAGTAAACATAGATAGCCTTAAACTATCTGCACCATTTAATCATCCGTATATTGATTCCATCAAACCGATGGCGTCTGTCATAGTGTGCAAGAAGGGTGAAAATGTTGTGTTTGAAGGTCGTGCATTAGATGAAGGTACAAACTTTTACAACACACATTCCTGGACTTGTGAGTCGGCACTTGCTTATTTAAAAGATACTGTGCAGCCACCATTTTCTTACCAAGGAACAATCAAGGGATTCCTTGAACAGCTTATTTCGGTTCATAACTCAAATGTTGAAGAACAGAAACAGTTCAAAGTTGGGCAGATTACGGTAACAGATGATAATGACTATATCTCTTATGGCAGTTCTGATTATGTGGTGACATTGGATGCTATTAAGAATAAGCTTATCAAAACACACGGTGGTTATTTGCAGGTTCGATATGAAAGTGATGGCAAATATCTAGATTACCTTTCAGACTTTAAAACAAAATCTATTCAGAAGGTTGAGTACGGTAAGAATATCCTGGATGTAAAAATCACAAGAAATCATGCAGAAAGGATCACTGCACTTATACCTTTGGGGGCAAAGAAGTCCGTTAAGAATGAAAATGGAAGTACTTCTCAAAGTGAAGAACGAGTTGATATCACAGGTGTAAATGATGGGAAAAATTATATCTGCGATGAGAATGCCATAAAAGAAATCGGCTGGATATGGAGTAAAGAGGTTTGGGACGATGTGACCTTGCCTGAGAATCTACTGAAAAAGGCAAAAACAAGGCTATTCGACCTTGTAAAAGGTGTTACTAGCATTCAGCTTACAATTATTGATGAGGCTGATGCATATGCAGATATAGGAGATATTCGAGCAAGAATGTATGTTGAGTGCATTTCTAAACCTCATGGCATTAATGGGTCTTATCTTTGTATTAGCAGAACAAGGGACTACCTTAATCCATCAGGAAATACTATCACGATTGGAGCAAGTAATGTTTCACTATCAAAGGTTACGGTTGTTCAGGATAAGAACATCCAATCAATTGAAGATGAGGTAGTCGGTTGCGTTTCTAAGGTAGAGGAAGTATCTAATCAGATGGATGATGTGAACACAACAACAGATACATTAAAGGTTCAGGTTCATGAGTGCTATGCAGAAATCACGAAGACATCCAATGAAATTATTAGTACGGTAAAGGATACATATGTTGAAAAGTCAGAACTTGTACAGTTGCAGCAGGATTTTCAAACAAGTATCACTCAAAACAGTAGTGAGATTCGAATGGATTTTACCGCTATTACCGATGAGATAAAAGATAATGTGGCAACAAATCAGGAACTCCTTGAGGAGTATATCAGATTTAAAGGTGCTCTTATTGAACTTGGAAAAGTAGGAAATGCTTTTACTGCTGAATTATCCAATGAGGAGTTGGCCTTTAAAGAGAACGGTCAGAAGATTGCGTATATTTCAAATAACAGCTTGGTTATCACCAATGCAGAAATAAGAAACAAGCTATCCCTTGGAAATGAATCTAGGGGATGGTTTGATTTTATACCTAGAACAAATGGTAATCTCTCGATTAAGTGGAGAGATCCAGTATCGTAAAGGAGTGAGGAAGAATGGCTTCAAGTGGAAGTATCACAACAAATGAATACTCAGGAAGGTCGGTTACATTATCGTGGTCACTTTCAAGTCAGAATATATCCAATAACACATCCACAATCTCTTGGAGTCTTAAGGGTTCTGGTTCAGCGAGTGGATGGGTAAAGTCCGGTGGATTTAAGGCAGTAATTAATGGTGTAACAGTTTATTCTACATCGACTGATTCACGTATCAATTTGTACAATGGTACAGTAGTTGCTTCGGGAACTACAACGATTACTCATAATGCAGATGGTACGAAATCTTTCAGTTTAAGTTGTCAGGCTGGTGTCTATACTTACGCAGTTTCAGTTACTGCGAGCGGAACACATACATTAAATACAATTCCACGAGCATCTTCGGTATCTGCAAGTAATGTTGCAATGGGGTCGGCTACTACAATATCTATTTCAAGAGCCTCTTCATCTTTCACACATACACTTACATATACCTTTGGAGGTGCATCAGGGACGATTGTTTCCAAGACATCTTCAACGTCTGTATCGTGGACACCTTCCGTTTCATTGGCGAGTCAAATTCCGAAGGCAGTATCAGGAACAGGTACAATTACCTGCGATACCTACAGCGGGTCAACGAAGATTGGTACGAAGACTTGTAGCATCACCCTTAGTGTTCCGGCATCAGTAAAACCATCAATTTCAAGTTTAAGTGTTGCAAGAGTTGATGGTTCAGTTCCTTCTAGTTGGGGGATATATGTAAAATCAAAATCAAAGGCTACACTTACAATAAATGGAGCAGCAGGTAGCTATGGGTCTACTATTTCTTCATATTCAATCTCCGGTGGAGGATATTCAAGTACCTCTTCGAGTTTTATGACAGGTTTCTTAGGAAGTTCGGGAACGATTACTTTTACTGCTAGGGTAACGGATTCGAGAGGGCGTGTGTCTGATGCCAAGACAGTATCAATTTCGGTAGTTGATTACTATGCTCCTACTTTTACAAGTTTTCTCTCACAAAGAGCAATTAGTGATGGAACAGTAAATGACGATGGTACATATATCAGAGGTCTTGTTTCATATTCCTATGCTTCCTGCAGTAGCAAGAACACTGTAACAAGAGAAACGTATTATAAAAAATCTTCAGCAAGCACCTGGACTAATGCAAATAGAAGCTTTTCTTCAGGTACTACTTTTGTTTTTGGTGAAGGAGCTATTACAACCGAAAGTTCATATGATGTGAAGTATGTTATCAAAGATGCTTTCACAACAGTAACAGTTTACGATACGGTATCGACTGCCAAAGTTCTAATGGACTTTAAATCCGGTGGTAAAGGTATCGCAATCGGAAAGGTAGCAGAAAAGGATAATGTGGTAGAAATAGCTGAGTCATGGGAACTTGAACTGCATGGAAAGAAACTGATTGATTATATATATCCGGTAGGAAGTATCTATATGAGTGTAAATGCTACAAGTCCTGCAGTCTTGTTTGGTGGATCTTGGACTCAACTCAAAGATAGATTCTTGCTTGGGGCAGGTGGCTCTTATGGAGTCAATGCGACAGGTGGTTCAGCAACGCATAAGCTTACAGTCGCAGAAATGCCTAAACACGCACACGATACACCTTTCTTTAATAACATGACAGCCAATGGAGAAATGAAATCAGACTTTATTGGTGTTTATGGTAAGGGTCAAACAGCAAGTCAGGCCATAAAGGATATGGGTGCATCATCCACGATGGAAATGTGGTGGGTAAACCAAACCAATACTGCTGAAGGAAATGAATGGGCATACCTAACATCATATAAAGGTAGCGGTGCAGCTCATAACAATATGCCGCCTTATTTAGCAGTATATATGTGGAAGCGAACAGCTTAATATTTGGAAATTGGCATCTCTTCGGAGGTGCTTTTTTCATACATATTTTTAAAGAAATGGAGGAAAAACCATGAAAGAATTTTGGAATGGAATACAGTGTGTATTCACAATGATCGGAGGCTGGCTAGGATACTTTCTTGGCGGATGTGATGGTCTTTTAATTGCACTTGTGATGTTCGTTGTGATGGATTACATCTCAGGTGTGATGTGTGCCATTGCAGATAAGTCCTTGTCTAGTGAAGTTGGATTCAAAGGTATTTGCAGAAAAGTTCTTATTTTCATTCTTGTTGGAATTGCAAATATCCTAGATGTTCAGGTAATCAAGACGGGAAGCGTTCTTCGAACTGCAATTATTTTCTTTTATATCTCAAACGAAGGTGTATCCCTTCTTGAGAATGCGGGACATCTTGGATTGCCAATCCCAGAGAAGTTAAAAGCAGTTCTTAAACAGTTACATGATAAAACAGAGGAGGAATAAGAAATGGCATATACAAATAGTTCAATGGTAGCTTATACAAAGCTTAGTCCGAATCATTCAGGACAGAGAACACATTCAATTGATAGAATCTCTCCACATTGCGTGGTGGGGCAGTGTACGGCAGAAGGTCTTGGTGATTGGTTTGCAAAGAGTTCTACTAGAGCATCATCCAACTATGGTATTGATAAGAATGGACGAGTTGGTATGTATGTAGAGGAAAAGAACCGTTCCTGGTGTACATCAAGCAATGCCAATGATCAGCGAGCAATTACTATCGAATGTGCAAGTGATACGACAGAACCTTATGCTATGAACCGTAAGGTTTATGAAACTCTTATCAAGCTTTGCACTGACATCTGTAAAAGAAACGGTAAAAAGAAATTAGTATGGATTGATAATAAGGATAAGGCTCTTAAATACAAGCCTAAGCCAGATGAGATGCTTATTACAGTACATAGATGGTTTGCAAACAAAAGCTGCCCAGGTAATTGGCTTTATTCAAGACTTGATGATTTGGCAGAAAAGGTTACATCTAATTTAAGTGGAGATGAAAAGCCTACTCCAAATACAGTAAATGCTTTTCCTGTTACACCTTTTCTAGTAAGGGTTGTTATTAACAATCTAAATTATCGTTCTTTACCTTCTATGAGTGGCAAGGTTAGAGGGCAGACTGGCATTGGTACATTTACCATCGTGGAAGTTAAAAATGGATGGGGTAGATTGAAATCTGGTGCAGGTTGGATTTGGCTTGAGAACCCTTCATACTGTACGATTGGTAAAAGTATGGAAAATACCTCGAGTACCAAAACGGTAGACGAGGTTGCAAGAGAAGTCATACGTGGTGATTGGGGTAATGGTGCTGATAGAAAAGCAAAACTTACTGCAGCCGGATATGACTATGCAAAAATACAGAACAGAGTCAACGAACTCTTAAAATAATATAGGTAACAGTGCTATGAGCCTGTCTGCATTCTCCGGAGTGTGGACAGGCTTTTATTTTTTTATTTAAAACCGTCCTTTTGATGACTTATTCGTGGCTACTAGTTAGGAAGAACAAAATGATGAAAAGAAAAGTAAAAAAGTTTTTTCAAAAAGCGTCCTTTTGAACATCTTCCCAAGGCTAATAGTTAGGGAGCAGGAAATAAAGCTCTCGGAATTGGAGGTGTAACGATGAAACATAATCTTCATATTAGTGTTTCTGACAAGCCACAACGAAACGGTATGGTTTCCTACAAAAGTATCACTTTGAGAGAAAGATTCATGAGAATGCTCTTTGGTAAAAAGCAGAAAATCATGATTCTTGTTCCAGGAGATACGATTGAGGAACTTGCCATAACAAAAGTTACGGAAGGAGGTAGACCATGAACAAAGTAACTGAATTGCTTGATGCAGTAGTAGGTGTCATCAACAATGTTCGTAACCTTGCAGACAGTCTTCAGGTGGTAGCCGATGTTCTTGCAGAATTTAAATCTGCAGAAGAAATCAAAGCAGTGCCTGTAGCACAGATTCATGCTAAGGCTACAAGACCTAAAAAGGAAGAAACCAAGGTTTATGAACTTGAAGATGTAAGAGCCGTATTTGCTGAAAAGAGCCAGAACGGTTTTACTGCAGAGGTTAAGGCATTGATTTCTAAATACGGCGGGAAAAGATTATCAGATATCGACCCTAGCAAGTATGCAGAAATCATCAAAGAAGTGGAGGTGCTTGGATATGAGTAATCATGCATTCCTTTCACCATCAAGTTCTCACAGATGGCTAAACTGTACCCCAAGTGCAAGTCTTGAATCAGAGTTTGAGAACAAGACAAGCCAGGCGGCAGAAGAAGGAACAGCTGCTCACGCTCAATGCGAACACAAACTGAAAAAGGCACTCCGCAGAAGAAGTAAAAGACCTGTCTCAGCATATGACAGTGATGAGATGCAGGAACACACAGATGCCTATGTGGACTTTGTCTTAGAACAGTTTGATATTGCAAAACAAAATTGCAAAGATCCATTGGTGCTGATAGAGCAACACGTAGACTTTTCTGAATACGTTCCTGATGGTTACGGTACTGCAGACTGTGTGATTGTTTCAGACAATAAACTGCACGTTATTGATTTCAAGTATGGCATGGGAGTTCTGGTAGACGCTTATGAGAATCCACAGATGAAATGCTATGCACTCGGTGCCCTTGCAATCTACGACAGTTTATATGACATCGAAGAGGTGTCTATGTCCATCTTCCAACCACGCAGGGAAAACGTCAGCACATGGACAGTTTATGTTTCGGAACTGAAGACATGGGCAGAAGAAGTGTTAAAACCAAAGGCTGAAATGGCCATGAAGGGCGAAGGCGAATACTGTCCCGGTGAGTGGTGTACATTCTGCAGGGCAGCAGTCAGATGCAGAGCCAGAGCAGAAGAAAAGTTAATGCTTGCACAGGAAGAATTTAAACTTCCACCACTGCTTACAGATGAGGAAATCGAAGAAATCTTGTCGGTTATTCCTGATCTTACTAAGTGGGCAAATGAAATTATGGCGTATGCTACCGAATTTGCAGTAAACCACGGCAAGCAGTGGAATGGATTCAAGGTTGTGGAGGGGCGCTCCGTTCGTAAGTACAAGGACGAAGATGCCGTTGCCAAAGCAGCCAAGGATGCAGGCTATAAGGACATTTATCGTCAGAGCCTTATCACTTTGACAGAAATGCAAAAGTTGATGGGCAAAGCAACATTTGAAAAGGTGCTGGGTGACCTTATCTACAAACCACCTGGAAAGCCGACTCTTGTACCAAGTACGGATAAAAGAGAGGCAATGAAAATAACAGACGCTAAAAACGAATTTAAAATGGAGGATTAACGATTATGGCAAATGTAAACAAAACAAAGGTTATTACAGGTAAAAACACAAGACTTTCTTATTTCCACGGATGGGAGCCTACTTCCATCAACGGTGGTCCTGAAAGATACAGTGTATCCGTTCTTATTCCAAAGGACGATGTTGAAACAGTAAATGCAATTAATGCTGCAGTGGATGTTGCTATTGAGGAGGGTATTGCTAAGTTTGGTGGCAAGAAACCTAACAAGGCAGCAATCAAACTTCCACTTCGTGACGGTGACACAGAACGTGAAGACGAAGCTTATGCAGGACATTGGTTCATCAATGCCAACAGCAAGACTGCTCCTCAGATTGTTGATAAGGCAGTAAAGCCTATCCTTGACCGTGATGAGGTGTATAGCGGTTGCTATGCAAGAGTATCTCTTAACTTCTATGCATTCAACTCCAACGGTAATAAGGGTATTGCCTGTGGTCTTGGAAACATTCAAAAAATCAGAGATGGAGAATCTCTTGGCGGTCGTAGTTCTGCTACTGATGATTTCAATACAGAGGTAGATGACGATTTCTTATCCTAATTTGAATTAACCTTCTAACTTATAGCAGGCGGTGTGAAAGACCACCGTCTGCCTAATTTACGAAAACACGAGGTGAACGACATGAACGAATTATACGAATTTGCAAAGCAGGTTGATGTAATTATTATTTTCTATTTCTTTATGTGTGCAGGGTTTTACGGCATTGTAAGTACCATTATGGAGTGCATCTGGTTACTTAAGGATTTCATCAAGAAACATAAAGAAAAGAAGAAATCTGCTGAAAAGAAAACCGAAGAATAAGGTATATGGGCGGTGGAGGACTAATCCTTCACCATCTGTTTTACTTTGAAAGGAAGTGAGAATGTGAAATCAATCAGTATTGATATAGAAACCTTTTCAAGTGTGAGTCTACAAAAGTCCGGGGTTTACCGTTATGCCGAGAGTGATGATTTTGAAATCCTTTTGTTTGGATATTCCGTTGATGGTGGTGAGGTCAAGGTTGTAGACCTTGCTATGGGAGAAAAGATACCGAAAGAGATTATTGATGCACTTACAGATGATGATGTTATCAAGTGGGCATTCAATGCACAGTTTGAACGAGTCTGCTTATCCAGGTATCTGCGTGATAATGGTGTATCTCTAACGGGATATTGTCTTGATCCTGTGTCCTGGCATTGTACGATGATTTGGGCGGCCACCCTTGGACTTCCGTTATCCCTTGAAGGAGTAGGAGCAGTTCTTGGACTTGAAAAGCAGAAACTTACAGAGGGTAAAAACCTCATCAAATACTTCTGTGTTCCTTGCACACCAACAAAGACCAATGGTGGGCGAACAAGAAATATGCCATACCACGATTTGGACAAGTGGTCGCAGTTCAAGGCATATAATCTTCGTGATGTCGAAACGGAAATGGGCATACAGAAGAAATTATCAAGATTCCCGGTAAGTGAAACTATTTGGGATGAATATCACTTAGATCAGGAAATCAATGACCGTGGGATAGGTGTTGATATGACCTTTGTTGAAAATGCTATAGCCTTTGATGATAAGAGCAAAGAAGCATTAACTAAACAAATGCAAGAACTAACCAGTCTTGATAATCCAAACTCTGTGCAACAAATGAAGAACTGGCTTTCAGAGAACGGTCTTGAAACAGAGAGTCTTGGTAAGAAAGTAGTGGCAGAAATGATGAAGGATGCACCCGATCATCTTGTGGATGTGTTATCCCTTCGTCAGCAACTTGCAAAAAGTAGCGTCAAGAAATATACGGCAATGGAAAATGCTGTGTGTATGGATAATAGGGCAAGAGGGATGTTTCAGTTCTATGGTGCTAACAGAACCGGGAGATTTGCAGGAAGACTTGTGCAGTTGCAGAACCTTCCTCAAAATCATATGCCTGATCTAGCAGAAGCTAGAGGCTTGGTCAGAAGTGGGAACTTTGATGCTTTAGAGGTTCTCTACGATGACATTCCGGATACCTTGTCACAGCTTATTCGTACTGCATTTGTTCCACAAGGAGATAATAAATTCATTGTAGCTGACTTCTCTGCAATTGAAGCTAGAGTCCTTGCATGGCTTGCTGGCGAGAAGTGGAGAATCAAAGTATTTGAAGAAGGTAAAGACATCTATTGCAGCAGTGCATCTCAGATGTTTGGCGTTCCGGTTGAGAAGCACGGTATTAACGGTCACTTAAGACAAAAGGGTAAAATTGCAGAACTTGCTCTTGGATATGGTGGCTCTGTAGGTGCTTTAAAAGCTATGGGTGCAATTGAGATGGGACTTACCGAAGAGGAGTTGCAACCTCTAGTGTATGCCTGGAGAAATTCAAATCCTGCGATTACGATGTTATGGTGGGATATTGATAACTGTGTAAAGGAAACGGTAAAGAAAAGAGTGGCTACCGAAACTCATGGTATTCGCTTTGAGTATGAGAGTGGATTTCTTTTTATTGTTCTTCCTTCAGGCAGACGTCTTGCCTATGTAAAGCCAAAGATGGGCATCAATCAGTTCGGTAGTGAGTCTGTTACATATGAAGGAGTGGGTGGAACAAAAAAATGGGAAAGGCTCGAAAGCTACGGCCCCAAGTTTTGTGAAAATATCACTCAGGCAATTGCCAGAGATGTTCTGATGTATGCTATGCAGACTTTAAGGTGCTGCAATATCGTGGCTCATGTCCATGATGAGATTATCATCGAATGCAGAAAGGATATGTCACTTGATGCAGTGTGTGAGCAGATGGCTAAAACACCACCTTGGGCGGAAGGTTTGTTCCTTCGTGCCGATGGCTATGAATGTCAGTTTTATCAAAAAGATTAACAAAAACGTCCTTTTGTACCTCCTGCCAAGGCTACCTGGTAGGAGGTGCTTTTTTTATGCAGATTACAAAATTAGTAGACGGAGCAGTTCTACCTGCACCAGCAGTCAAGACTTTTACAGACGAAGAATTACAGAACGAGTTTGACTTTTATCTTGCAGAAAAGATAGTCAAAACGATGCATGAAAAGGGTCTGATTTCTGATGATGAATTACACAAAATCTCCGAGAAAAACAGACTTATTTTCTCTCCCTATTTAGGCGAGATTATGCTCTAAATGACTTGATATATAGTGCGTTCTACGGGAATATGTCCATGCGAAAGTGAGGTGATACAGGTGAAGACTGTAACAAAAATCGATCAGGTTGAATCAATGCTTATCAGGAAGACAAGAGTTGCTGCCTATTGCCGTGTTTCTACGGATAACATAGATCAGTTACTAAGCCTTGATACGCAGAAACAACACTACGAGAATTACATCAAGTCAAATCCTGAATGGGAATATGCAGGCCTTTATTATGATGAAGGTATCAGTGGCACAAAGAAGGATAAACGAGATGGTCTTAAGGCATTAGTCAATGACTGCGAAAAGGGACTCATCGACCTTGTACTTACAAAGTCAATCAGCAGGTTTTCAAGAAATACTACAGACTGCCTTGAACTTGTCAGACAGCTGCTGAAGTACGATGTTTACATTCAGTTTGAAAAGGAAAATATCCATACCGGTTCTATGGAGAGTGAACTTATGCTTGCTATTTTAGCAAGTATGGCCAAAGACGAATCTGTATCCATTTCGGAGAATGAGAAATGGAGCATCAGACGAAGATTTATGGATGGCACATTTATCATCGGCTACCCACCTTATGGTTATGCCAATGTGGAAGGCGAAATGGTAGTTATTCCTGACCAGGCAGAAGTGGTAAAGAAGATATTTGCAGATACCCTTGATGGCAGAAGTACCCACTCCATTGCCCAGGAACTGAACCAACAGGGTGTTCCAACAAAGAAAGGTGGAAAGTGGCAGGCAAGCACCATCAACGGAATTATCAGCAATGAGAAATATACGGGTGATGTTCTTTTCCAGAAGACCTTCACGGATGACAATTTCAACAGACACAGCAACAATGGTGACTGCGATCAGTTCTTCTGTGAAAACCACCACGAGGCAATTATTAGCCATGAAACCTTTGATAAGGCAAACGAGGTTATAAGGCAGCGTGGAATTGAGAAAGGCAACGGTGGTGATACTTCTAAATACCAGAACCGTTATGGCTTTTCAGGAAGAATCAAATGTGGTGAATGTGGTACAACGCTTAAAAGAAGAACCATCACAGTTGTCGGTGGCTATTACATTGCATGGTGCTGTGCCAAACACATCGAAGACAAGGATTCCTGCTCAATGAAAGCCATCAGAGATGATGATTTAAAGAGAGCATTTCTTACAATGATGAACAAGCTTAGATTTGGAAATGATCTGGTGTTAAAACCACTTCTTGTTTCCATCTGCACATCAAATGCAAAGAAGAACGAGTTTGACATCGAAAAGATAGAAAAGGCAATGACGGATAATGAAGAACAGCGTAAGCAGATGAATGCATTGCTTACCAAGGGATACCTTGAACTTTCGGTATTCTACAATGCCCACAACAAGCTGGTAACCGAATACGAGGAACTGATAAGCAAGAGAGATATGATTCTTCGAATGGATGAGTCAGGCTACACAGTAGAAAGCAGCATCAAAGACCTTGTGGAGTTCCTTGGTAAATCAGATACCTTTACAGAATTTGATGATGATGTCTTTGAAAGGTTCATTGAGAAAATAATCGTGAAATCAAGAGAAGAAATTGTCTTTGAATTCAAGTTTGGATTAAGACTTACAGAAAGGTTGGGATAGCATGAAACATACACCATTTGGCTACAAGGTTGTCGATGGCAAGGCTGTGATTGATGAAGTTGCAGCCGGACAGTTAAGAGAAATGTACAAAGGTTTCCTTGAAGGAAAGTCACTTGTGGTTGCAGCAAGAGATGTCGGTATAGAAACATACCACGGTACGGTAACAAGAATGCTTGGCAATAAAAAGTATCTTGGGACTGATTACTACCCACAGATAATTGACCAGGAAACCTTTGATAAGGCATTAGAAGAAAAGCAAAGAAGAAAGGATGTACTTGGTAGGAATAACAGGCAGAAGCCTAAAGAAGAGAAATCCTTACCTACTACATTCCATTTCAAGCCTGCAGAACTCAGTTACACTGATCCGTTTGAGCAGGCGAAATATATTTATAGTTTAATTGAAAGCGAGGAATAACAATGGCAGGAAAAAGCATTACAGTTATTCCGGCAAAAAGGCGTGTAGGCAACACAGTCGGTGTTACAGAAAAGCCAAAGCTAAAGGTCGCAGCGTACTGCCGAGTTAGTACAGACAGCGAGGAACAGGCAACAAGTTATGAAACACAGGTCGAGCATTACACCACTTACATAAGTAAGAACCCTGAATGGGAACTTGCCGGGATATTTGCAGACGATGGTATCAGTGGTACAAATACAAAAAAGCGTGAAGAGTTTAATCGTATGATTGATGAGTGCATGGCAGGTCACATCGATATGATCATTACAAAGTCAATCAGCCGATTCGCAAGAAACACCCTTGACTGCCTGAAGTACATCAGACAGTTAAAGGAAAAGAACGTGCCTGTTTATTTTGAAAAGGAAAACATAAACACGATGGATACCAAGGGAGAAGTTCTTCTTACCATCATGGCCTCACTTGCACAGCAGGAATCAGAGTCCTTGAGCAAGAACGTGAAGATGGGACTTCAGTTCCGATACCAGAATGGCGAAGTTCAGGTCAACCACAATCGTTTCCTTGGCTACACTAAGGATGAAAAAGGTCATCTTATAATTGAACCGGAAGGTGCAATGCTTGTAAGGAGAATCTACAGAGAGTACCTTGAAGGTAAGAGTCTTAAGAACATAGCAGACGGATTGACTGCAGAAGGTTATCTTACAGCTGCAGGCAAAGCAAAATGGAGACCAGACGGCATCAGACTTATTCTTACAAACGAAAAGTACATGGGTGATGCACTACTTCAAAAGACCTACACCGTTGATGTTCTTACTAAAAAGCGAGTCAACAACAACGGCATCGTTCCACAGTATTATGTCGAGAATAACCACGAGGCAATCATTCCAAGAGAACTGTTCATGCAGGTTCAGGAAGAACTCCAAAGGAGAGCAAATCTTAGAACCGGAAATGCCAACAGCAAAAAGAAAAGGGTCTACAGTAGCAAGTACGCATTATCGACCATTATCTTTTGTGGCAAGTGTGGAGATTTGTATCGAAGAGTTGCTTGGAGTTCAAAGGAAAAAGGTAAAAGCTATGTGAACTGGAGATGCGTAAACAGAATAGAAAACGGCCCCACAGTATGTGATGCCGAAACCATATCCGAACAGGAAATACAGAATGCTGTTGTAAGAGCCATCAATAAAACACTTGGTGGCAAGGACATCATGCTTGAGAAACTTAAGAAGAACGTTGTATCGGTTCTGCTAGATGATAAATGTGTAACCACAGAATACCTTGATTCAAGGCTTGCAGAACTGCAGGAAGAACTTGTGAAGGCTGTTGGTGACCAGGATAGAATTGATAAGATAGCAGAAGAGATTGATGACCTTCGCACAAAGAAGTCCACCCTAATCCTTAAGTCGGCAGAACGAGATGCCCTAATGGATAGGATTGAAGAAATGCGAATCTTCCTTGAGCAGCAGACAAGCCGAATTACAGACTATGATGAACAGCTTGTAAGACGAATGATTGAGAAGATTGTAGTCTTCCCGGACAGATTTGAATTTACCTTCAAGTCAGGAACAAGCATTACACTTAAAAGATAATAGATTTCACAAAGTTGGCACCTTGCAGTAATGCAGGGTGCTTTTGTCATTCATAAAGAATTTACAAGTGAAATATGTAGAAATATTGAATTTATAAACCAAATGGTTTATAATATATTGGTAGAATTGTATTAGTATAGGATGGAGGTCAGCGTATGAAAACATCCGATATGATTAGAGAATTATGTAATAAAAAGAATATAAGTATATCTGAACTTGCCAGAAGGATTGGACAGACTCCACAGAATTTCGGAAAGAAACTCAAAAGGGACACTGTTTCACTCGAAGAAATGAAACAGATAGCTGATGTGATGGAAGTAACATTTGAACAGTCCTTTATTCTACCGGATGGTGAACAGATTAAAACCAGTAACGAATAGGTGGTGACTAATACGAACACAGTAGATTTGATTATAAATTCTGCAACAAGTTTTTATAATGATTTAAAAGAAGATGAAAATGGTAGATATCGTTCTTGGGAACACTGCTACTCCCATTTTTATAAAGCTCGTGGAAATGAAAATGTAGATATTGACTATTTGAGTCTTCAGCTTGCTTTTTACCTTGCTAGTTGGGGAATGTATCGTGGATCTTCATTTTTGTTACAAAAAGACTATAAAGTCCATTCACCTGTTGTAAAAGAACTATTAAAAGAAAAATACAATCCGTTAATTGGCATAGAATGTGTGGCATTAAAAAAAGAAAGTAATCAAAAGCTTCTAATCGAATTGAATAATTTTATCAGTGATTACTATGACAAGATTAGAAGAGAAGTAAAAGAACAAGATTTAAAAAATGCACTTTCATATACACTTATTACTAAAATATTAATGGGTACTATGGGATGTGTTCCAGCTTATGATAGATATTTTATTGTGGGAATAAAAAACCAGAAGGTTGCTACCGGAAACTATAATATTAAATCTATATTACAGTTGGTTGATTTTTATGAAGAAAACGCTTTGAAATTGGAACCAGTTAGAAAAGAAATGAAAGTGTATGATTTGCCGTACCCGCAAATGAAGATGCTAGATATGGGATTTTGGCAGATTGGATTTGATCTAGATACGAGCAAAGGAATTACGAAAGCTCACTAATGGAGGTATATTATGGAATATACAGATAAAGAACAACAAATTCTCTCACTCATGCAGAGAACAGATTTCAAAAATCTATCAAAAAATGATGTGATTAGTTTTGCATCAAAATTAGGAGAATTACGCCCGGAAGTTGCAAAAGAGGTTTTAGCACAATTCCCTGAGTTTGTAGGATTGATGAAGTCAACATTAACTGAATATAAGGGAATGCTTGATTCAATTGTTGAGAGCGATGACGATAGTATCAAGGAGTATTATGCCGTTGCAAATAAAGAAATGGACAGTGCTGCAGATAGCAGAAAACAGTTTTATGACTTTGTTAAACAGGTGCAAGCTGATTGTAGCAAACTGTTAGACAATCCAAATCTTTCACCAGAGATGATTATGGAAATACTCAATAGAGAATCTGAACTGGTTAAGATGGCTAACGAGAAAGATAGTGAGATAAGAGAACAAGAAAAGGAAATCGAGGATAAGGTAAATAAAAAAGATACCGAAAAAAGAGAATTCAACTGGAAACTTGTGGGTGGAATCAGTATGGCTGTTTTAACCGTAGCAGGAATCAGTGCAAGTGTTCTTGGAGGTAAATTTGATTTTAAGTTACCAAAGAAAAGTTGATGGGTGGTGACTAGATGGATTTGTTTTTAAATGATATTCTTCATTTAACCCAGGAAGAAATAAGCAATAGTAAAATAGAATTTAATATGCAAGCTGGAAGTGGTGGCCAACCTTTTTTAGACAGATGGCTGAAGCATACTGAGGAAGAAAAAGCAAACGGAACTTGTAAGGACTGTTCCTACTGGGGTTGGTATGGTAAGCAGAGAAACTTTTACCCTGGACAGTGGGTTTTTAGCTTTGCAAGAATGCCGGATGATGAATGGCTACTTATATCAGCTGCGCAAATTATCGATACACCCACTGATGATTGGGCAGATGTGCAGGTTCTAGAAAGGTTTGTCCCTTTATTTGGTAGGCTAATCATTAAATGTAAAAAAGGTAATACTTTCTCAAGATATGTTTTCAATTTAAGTAAATACTTAGAACAGGCTACAGTACGAGAAGTTTTATCATGCGTTTATAGTGGGGAAAAGTTCGAAGGCTATGACAGAGTTCATCTTCCGTATCATAGGCTTTCTGATATCTTTGCAGGAAGAATACTTCCTACATATTATGAGGCATTAAGAAAAATAACAGGAGTATATTGTCTAACTGATACTCATACCGGAAAGCTATATATTGGTTCTGCAACCGGTGAAGAAGGTGTTGCTCAAAGATGGGGAAATTACCTAGACTCAAAACATGGTGGCAATAAGAAACTAATAGCATTATATGAGCAAAAAGGTTCAGAGTATTTTGAGAAGTATTTTACATATACTTTGTTAGAGTATTTTGGGTTATCCTATGATCCAATAAAGATACTTGAAAGAGAGCAGTATTGGAAACATTGCTTTGATACCATTAAGAATGGTTACAATGATAACTAGTAACATATTTAAGGAACAGTTCCCTTTTACCCTACTCCATAAATCAACAATGGTGTACGGGTAAATGGTGATAAATCAGTTGAAAATGGCTCAAAAAGGGGTATGAATTATTCCCTAGAACCATAGGTCAAAAATCAAATTTTTACCTATAGGGTCAAGCCACGTTGAGACGGTAGTATTGATGTCAAGGGTGGATAAGTAAGCGTGTAATAAGATAAGTAAATAAAGGCTTTCCGTGATTTGAGATCTGGTTCTAAGCCGGAAGGATAATCACGGATTTTTGCTTTGAGGGAAGTTATCCAAGAATGATGAAATAAAAAAATATCAGCCGTAATAATTGTTGATGTGGTGAGTTGATAAGATGATTGGCAAAACAATGGTGAGTTGATAAGATGGTTGGCTGTCTGTTATTATCATTTATTACTGATTTCTATTAATAACTGACCCTTAATAATTGACTTAATATTTCTCTTAAAAAGGCTTTCTTAAAAGCTTCATATATGCTATAATAAAGCTATATAAATGGATAGGAGGTATTGTTGTGGATTTATGTGAAACAATAAAAAATATAAGACGAAAATGTCTTTTAAGTCAGACGGATTTTGCTCATGCATTAGGTGTTTCATTTTCTACAGTAAATCGTTGGGAAAATGGAAAAGCAACTCCCAATTATCAAGCATTGCAGAAAATAAAAGAGTTCTGTAACATAAACAACTTGCCTTTTGATGTTGATAGAAAAGTTTGGGAGGAAAAAGAGTGAAGATTATTAGTTTATTTAGTGGTTGCGGTGGTTTAGATTTAGGATTTGAACGGGCAGGATTTGAAATCCCTGTTGCTAACGATTTTGATAAAACTATTTGGAGTACCTACAAGGTTAATCATCCTAATACTAAGTTAATAGAGGGTGACATTCGTCAAGTTACCAAAGTTGATATGGAAAAATACTTAAACGGAGATATTGATGGAATAATTGGAGGTCCTCCCTGTCAATCATGGTCAGAGGCAGGCTCTCTTAAAGGAATTAAGGATGAGAGAGGTCAACTTTTCTTTGACTATATTAGAATATTAAAAGAGTTCAGACCAAAATTTTTTCTAGCAGAGAATGTAAGTGGCATGCTTGCGAATAGACATTCAGATGCAGTACAAAACATTCTAAAAATGTTTGAAGACGCTGGGTATAATGTATCTTTAACAATGGTTAATGCTAAGGATTATGGTGTTGCACAAGAGCGAAAGAGAGTTTTCTATATAGGATTTAGAAAAGATTTAAATATCAAGTTTGATTTTCCAGAGGGGTCAACCGTTTCGGATGATAAGAAAATTACGCTTAGAGATATTATCTGGGATTTACAGGATACTGCAGTTCCTGCCGCAGATAAAAACAAGCATAATCCTAATGCAAAAAACAATAATGAATTCTTTACAGGAGCTTTCTCGCCAATTTTTATGAGCCGAAATAGGGTAAAGTCTTGGGACGAGCAAGCTTATACCGTACAAGCCTCAGGAAGACAATGCCAGTTGCATCCACAAGCACCGAAAATGGTAAAGGTAGGAAAGAATGACTGTAGATTTGTTGAAGGCAAAGAGTCACTGTATAGAAGAATGACAGTAAGAGAAATTGCTAGAGTCCAAGGTTTTCCAGATGATTTTCAGTTTATATATACTGATGTTAATAATGCATACAAGATGATCGGTAATGCTGTTCCAGTTAATCTTGCTTATGAGATTGCAGTGGCAATTAAAGAAGTTCTTAAGTAACTAAAAAAGATGGTGCCTAAGTTTTGATAGGCACCATCTTTTTTTAGCCAAATATTATATTACTATTCTCTACATTATATGAATTTAAGTCATTTGTTGTTTCCACACCGAGAGCATCTAACGCGGATTTTAATCTTGCGAAAGCATAATTACCACCTTGCTTCAATGGAGTATCGAAATTAAGATTATATGCCAATTTTCCTTCTCTTACAAACCAATCAACATAAACAGCGAGAGGTCTATTACCGTCATATTTTTTCTTAAAAGTTCTATAGTTTAAGGCTTTACATGCAAAATATACATTGGGGTTTAATTCAACATAATCCTCTACGGTTATTAGTGAATCAATTACCTGTTGGACACTGCCAAATGCTTTATTTTCAAAAAGAATATAGTTTGAAATTCCACTGTTGGGAACTATGATACGATTGACTGTTGAATCCTTTTTATCACCCGCGAGATTAGTACCTGCATAAACATCAATAACTTGTTCTCTTGAGAGGTCTATGACACCGCTTAACTGACCGCTTAGGACATTTAGAAGTTCAAACTTCCAGCCTAATGTAATTGCTCCCGCATCAGTTCTTCCAAACTTTTCTCTATAAATTAACGGTCTTGAAAGAAAAGCATCCTTAATATTAGATGTTGCCATTGCGATAATATTATCCCATTCGCTTCCAAGTAATTGTTCGGCGCGTTCTGCATTAGTCTTATTTTCTAGAAAATCAGCGTTAATCTTTTTGAATGAAATCTTAAATTCTTTATTTGTATTAATGGAGCTCTTTGCTCCTATATAGATATCTGTTTTGGGTTCACCTTTACTACAAGTGGGTTTACCAGAAACAGTAACAACATATTCAATGTCATCAAATATAAAACGTGTTCCAATTTTAAACATATCGAGTATACGATGCTCAGCAGCACCAAATGTCATTGTCAAAACCCATACCTCCTCTTATCTTATTATTCTATATAGTATTTTCATCATGAACAGTTTCTACCATGTCGTGTAAATCGCAGTTCAACGCATTGCATATTCTAATTAGTACATCAGTGTTAACATTCTGACCTTTGCCTAACTTAGCAATTGAGGCAGAGCTTAGACCTGTGATTTTTCGAAGATCCTGCTTAGTCATTCCTCTATCTATCAACAGTTTCCATAATCGGTTGTAGCTTAGACTGATACCCATAATTCTCACTCCTTGATATTCCATGAGCGTCCAAATAGTTCATCGCCATTTTCGTTAAGGCGAATGACAGCAGTACTATTAAGAATTTGACTAGTTTCCTCAGAGTAAGATTCGCCTTTGTCAAAAGCAATGAATATTTGCTTGTCAAACTCTGTGTATAGCTGAATAATCTTATTGAGCGGTTCGTCACCAATGTTTTTAAATAGAAGAGAGTCATGTGCCAATGCAGGCAACATAGTTGTTTCTAAAACACTGAGGTCAAATACAATAAGACTCTTATATGAAGTTCCTGTACCACTATCATCAGGTGTATAGAATTCATAAGTTGTACCACTGTCTAAATCTAGCACAGGAGCTTTTCTTTTTTTCTCGTAGATTCTATCGTTAAATCGCACCATTTGCTCATTGATGCTGCTCTCAATCCTACGCAATTCAGCTTCTTCAACTTTCTGAAGTTGTTCTTTGACACCCTTCTTTGAAACATTTAATTCCTCAACCAAAATATAATCCCGGTTTTGCGCTTCAAGTCTTTCTATAGCAAGATTTAACTCTTTGTATTTATTCAGGTAAGTAGTTGAATAGTTTGCTGGCTCTCCATGCTTAGAAAGCTGATTTTTCAGGCTATCAATTTCATGATTTAACCGTTCAAGATTTTTGCTCAACTCTTTTCTCTGTTGCTCATATTCAGCCATCAGTATTTCACTTAATTTTTCATGAAAAGATTCGATTTCAGATATTTTGCGAATATTAACCCCGGGAAAGAACTGCTCTAACTCTTCATAAGGACCATGATGAACTTCCGGATTTGAAGAGAGATTGTCTTCAACAAGACTTAACTGTGTTTTAGTTGACGTTCTGTTTCTCATCAAAATGTTTAATTGAGTCTTGATTTGACTTATCTGATCTGCCTGTTTCAAATCAAGGTCTACATATTTGGAGTTATTAGAGACAGTGTGATCTCTCAAGTCATCTTTGAGTTTTTCTAACTCATTAAGATTTTCGTTATAACGCTTCTTTGTTGTGATAGAGCCGTACGAGATAACATCTTGTTTCTTTGCTTTCTTGAGGGCATCAAGTTTGTCAGATACTTTTTTAAATTCTGTTCTATATGACTCAATAACCTCAAATGAGTTAAATAACTTTTCTAATGCAGTAATTGCGGCTACATTTTTTTCTCTTGGATCACTATGTAGGGGTTTCTTTTCGTCATGGTTGTTCTTTCCATAGATTCTAAAGTAGCGACTAATTAGCTCTCTAAATGAACTTCCATAAAAATTAACTCCATACTGTTCTTGTAAAAAAGACAAAAAGTCCTTAATGTTAATTTCCTCAATAAAATTAAATTGCTCATCACATTTATTAATTGTAGTTCTCTGCGTGGTACTTCTAGAAAAAAAGTAAGATGTACCATTGAACTCAAATTCGAAATTAATTGTATGAAGTCCCACTTGGTTTACAGCATCGCTATCAAGGTAGGAGTTTCCGCCGTATGCAAAGTCAATAATAAGTAGCAAAGTTGATTTGCCGATGGAGTTATTAGCATTCACACCTCCAAGAATCGTATTAAGCCCCTTCTTAAACTCTATTGGTGGACGCACTTGCCCTTTGGAAATAAATTTATCGCACTGAATCTTCTTCAACATAGACAATCACGCCCCTTTCTTCATCGAGTTCGATTTTTCTTAATGCATAAAGACAGCATAACGTTTCTGTATAATCTTCTATATCTAAAAACAGTCTTTTGTTTGTGTTATATAATTCCTCTACCGAGTAAGGTCTATTATTCAAGCACTTTATAAGTACTGGAAATTTAGCCAGGGTACTTTCTTTATAGCTAAACAGTTTGTTTGGAAGGAGCATCGAATACCTCACATTTCTGTACAAAAAACGAAATAACTATCTCACAGGCTACTCTTGGCTTTTTTGTGATTCCCATAAGCCACTCAACGAGGGAATTAAAAATTTCGTCTTGCACACTTGTTTTTTCTAATGCTGTGACATACGCAAGTCTTATTTGCGAGGACAACACATTGTAATTCATTTTCTTTTCTCTAGACAAAGATTTAAACTGTGTTTCAATAAACGGATAATACTGAGTCACATTAAAAATGTTAGTTCTTAATAAGAGGTAATTATTCTTATAAATCTTATCTCTTACGGATTGTGGTTCATAATTTAACTTGGTGATTTCATTTGGATCAGTTACATAAAGAACTTCCAAAACTTCCGATATGGCTTCTTCAACTTTTATATCTGTAAGTGACTTCTGAGCTAATAAAAGTTCATACATAGATATCTTTAAATCCTGCAACTCGATTTGTTCTTCTTCTGTATGAGATAGTAAATATTTTGCTGCACATTCTGGACAAAGAGCAATTAAATTTTCGCTATGCTCTCCACTTTCACTATCTATCATAATCACGTCAAAATATGCTTGTGTTGCTTCGTTGTTACTCAATAAGAGGGGTTTACCACACCCCTTAAAAGGGCAATTTCCCTTGTTTTCTACTAACAATTGATTTCCATATCTATGTCTTAAATAATACTTTGAAGGCATTAAGGACTTTTGCACATCAGTGTTTTCACCAGCAGCTTTATAAAGGATTTCTAAGAAAATTTTTCCTGCAACTGTGCCCACTACATCAGGAGTTACTGTTGAATCATACGGTTTAAAACTATCTGATAGTCTTTCAATTACAACCTCATCGTTTGAATTCACCGAATCAACAAAATTTTGAAATTCAATCTCTGCGATTATTCCTCTAGCATATTCAGGAGACAGAGGTCTTTTTCCATTTGCATAAGATTTCAAAGTGTCATCTGACTGATCTTGAGAAGGGTCAACATCGCTATCAGTTTTAGTAATCATAGCTATTAGGTTTCGCACCAACTTAGCATTTGCTCTTTCTTTACCTAGTACAGGTTTCATTAGATTGAAGAAATCATTAAATTCCATTACGTTAACTCCTTTCAAGATAGTTGTCCCACTTTGTACCCATCTTCGACCTGGAACGTACCCAGTTCGAAAGGTGGGTTTTTATATTATGTAGATAGGATTTAAACCAGCATCATTTAGTTAAGGCATAACAAAGATATTCTATCATGTATCTTTGCGAAAATCTACATTATATTTACGAAAATGAATGCATGAATCCAAAAAATGAAAGGAGGGAACGTAAATGGCAAAACGTAATTCGAAGCAAACATCAAAAAGAGTTGCATCAAAAGCAAGCAAAATTCTTAGCGATGGACGTTACAGCAAGAAAGCCAAATCGGTTGCAGGCAGTGCTTTAAGTCAAACAAGACCATGCAAGAAGAAGTAAACATTATCCAAATTGATAGGTAGAGACAGATTTGAATAATCAGCCTACCTATCCTCCCTAAGGGAGTTATTTACCAGAGCGGTTATCGCTCAAAAATCAATCTCAAAGTCCCTAGTGCGCATACGGACGGCGGGATGCATAAGAGTTCAGAACACAGTGATAAAGACTGTGTTTGGAATGAAGATGCACCCACCGTTATTTCGTGTGCCCTTTTTTAGGACAAGCGGAGTCTGTGGTCATCTTCACCGCAGGCTCTTTTTGTATTCCGCCGCCCAATGACTAGGCGGAAAGGAATACTTTATGAAGATTCGAGTTTTATATGAAGACAACATCAAAAACGGTCACAAGAACTACACCACAATTGAAATTCCAGATGGAGATTACAGCGTCATGCTGGATATCGACTATGAGCAACGTCTTGCAGAAGCAAATCCTGAAAAGAAGGCGGAGGTGAAACGCTGCGAGACTCTACAAGAAATGTTCGACCTCATGAACAACAAGGAATATAACCATTGGCGTCGATACCATAGGCATCTTGGTAATCCTAAGACACCTTATCGAAAAGATGATGAGGTTGAAATAGATGTCATGGATACTTTCGCTGATAACTCTCAGGAGATAGAACGCAATCTCCAAGATGAGTACGAATCTGTCTGCCAATGGATACGCACCGTTCTTGGTAAAAAACAGGACTGGGCAGATATGTTCATTGCAGTACGTATTGACGGCATGTCGATTCGAGAATATGCCAGTTCCATCGGTGTAAGTGAGAACAACATTACCCAGAAGTTAAAGCGAGCTACACAAAAATTAAGAAAAGAAATTGAAAACCGTCAGATTTGACCTTCTCCCAAGGCTACTAGGTAGGAGGTCAAGACCTCCAAAAAAAACACAAGGAGGTAATTCTGATGAGAGAATTAATACCTAAAGACAAATACGGTGTATTTGCCGACACCAAGGATACGGCAAGAGTAGATAGTTTGTTTGTGGCTGAGTTCTTTGAGAAGGAACATAAAAATGTTCTGCGTGACATTGCTAAAATCACTGACCCCAAATCTGGGTTAAGCACAGAATTTGCTCAGCTCAATTTTGAGCCGACCTCATACACGGATGGTTGGAACAGAAAGCAAAAGGCTTATGCCATGACTCGTGATGGATTCACCATGTTGGTTATGGGATATACCGGGCAGAAAGCAATGAAGTTCAAAGAGTTATACATTAAACGCTTTAATGAAATGGAACAGTTTATTAAAACTCTTGTTTCCGCTCGTAAGGAGTTTCCTTTGCTGACTGACAACATTAAGTTGCTCCATGAAAACCCCAAGCCTTATCACTTCAGTAATGAATGCGACATGATTAACCGCATTGTTACAGGGATGTCGGCAAAGCAATTTAGAATTGCTAACGGTATTGAAAAAGGTAAAAGTATCCGTCCGTATCTTTCAGATGGGCAGATTACCATGCTGGAAACTCTGCAAAAAGTAGATGTGGGTTTATTAGTGGCTGTTCCAGATTATCAGCAGCGTAAGCGTCATCTGGAATGGTACAAGCTGAAGATGGAAGAGAACAAAAATTAAGGAGGATAATCATTATGTTTTATGTGAAAGAGAGATTGAACGATACCATGGAGGTATCCATTGAAATAACAGATGAGAATGTATTTTGTCATTGCCCTATGTGTGGCACTGAGGTGCCAGTAGACATTGCAGAAATTTTAAGTGACGGAGAGAGCGATCTATTTGGTACGGCAGTATTTTGTGATGAATGTGGCAAGAAGGTTAGAGCTGGAGGTAGACATTATGAGCATAAACAAATTTAATTCAGAAGGATATCATGATCCGACTCCACATGAAGCACTTAGAAATATCACTCGTGAGGAAAAGGCAGCAGCAAAAGCTGCCTTCAAGCCTCTTGTCTATATTTGCTCCCCCTTTAGTGGCGATATAGAAAACAATAATAAGCGGACACGGGAGTTCTGCCGTTTCGCATTAGAAAAAGGAAATATCCCTCTTGCTCCCCACCTTATGTTTCCGCAGTTTATGGATGACAACAATGAAAAAGAACGTGACCTCGCTATTTTCATGGATATTATCCTGATGGGTAAGTGCCAGGAAGTCTGGGTACTTGGTGATGTTATCTCAAAAGGCATGAGTATTGAAATTGAAAAGGCAAAGAAGCGTAGACAACCTGTCAGATATTTCAGTAAGGATTTTGAGGAGGTAGAGGCTTTATGAAAAAAATAAAGGCAATACAGACTGAATATAAAGGTTATCTATTCCGATCAAGGCTTGAGGCTCGCTGGGCCGTGTTTTTCGATTTCTGTGGTATTGAATATGAGTATGAACCTGAAGGCTATGATCTTGGAAATGGTCTAGTGTATCTTCCAGATTTTCTTCTTCATGGTGTAGATGGTAGATCCTGCGGAGACCTATATGTAGAAGTAAAGGGACAAATGACCGATGCTGATGCTGAGAAAATTAACCGTTTCTACGAACTGGGAAAAGACGATCCTGATACTTACGGAAAATCCAAGACAGCAATCCTTGTGGTTGGAAATATTCCAAGTGGTACAGATATTAACGAAATCCTATGGTGCATTGAAGGTGAAGCCTATGCAAACAACGGTAATTGGCCTAATAAGTATAACTTCGAAACTATCGATGGAGATTACTTTGCTGGATATCCTGGAATAAATCATCAAGGCAAATTTGAGCTGTTTGGAGATGACAGTAACTATCTTTGTGATATGGACCGTAGAGCAACTGAAAAAGCCTATCGTGCTGCTAGACAGGCAAGATTTGAACATGGACAAAGACCTCGTTTGAAAGGAGGTTATTAAGTTGAGAAAATTAGCCATTGCTTATGGGAACAGCCGACAGGCAAAGAAGTGGGTCAACAAAGAAATCACTTTTGATGCGCTAAAAGATAGATTGAAGACTCCAATTAGGACCACGGAATCAGCTGAAGAATATGCCAAGTTCAGTAAAGGTCAAAAGGATATTGCAAAGGACCATGGTGGCTTTGTTGCAGGTGTATTAAAAGGTGGTCGCAGAAAAAACGATACTGTGGAACTTCGATCAATGATTGCTTTAGATGGTGACAGAATTAATAAAGAATTTCTTGAAAACTATGAATCGAAAGCTGCATATACCTCTGTTCTTTATTCAACCCATAGTAGCACAGAAGAAAATCCAAGGGTGCGTCTTATTTTTCCCCTAACAAGAGATGTAACCTCAGAGGAATTTGTAGCAGTTTCAAGATATTTAGCACAGATGCTTGGCATGGATTATTTCGATGAATGCTCCTATCTACCAAACCAGCTGATGTACTGGCCAAGTACGCCATCCAACGGAAAATTTGTATATAAGGAAGTAGACAAAACTTGGCTTAATCCAGATGATATTTTAATAGCCCATCCCGAATGGACTGATCCTACAAGACTTCCGACTTCATCTAGGGAGAGCAAGGCAAATACAGTTTCGCATGAGAAGGTACAGGACCCTCTTGCAAAGGAGGGTGTTGTGGGCCTTTTTAATAGAGTTTATTTCCCTGTTACAAAAGCAATCGATGTATTTTTATCAGACGTCTACGAGCCAACAGAAAATGAGGACCGCTACCATTTTATAGAATCAAGCAGTATGGCGGGTGTTGAAATCAAAGATGGTGGCAAGTTCGTGTATAGCCATCATGCCAAGGACCCGGCATACCTAAAATTATGCAATGCCTTTGACATCGTTCGTATCCATAAATTTGGTGATGAGGATGATAAGAAGTCCTTTAAGAATATGTGTGATTTTGCCATGAAAATTGATGAGGTAAAAGTCTTTGCTACTAATGAGAAACTAGCAGAGGCTGAAGTGGATTTCACTGACAGTGGAGATGATTGGAAGTCAAGACTGAGGTATCAACCTAGATCAAGTTTACTGGAAAATAGCGTATACAACTTAAACCTTATTCTTAATAATGACCCCGACTTTGGGAATTTTGCATATAACGAGCTGTCGAACCGTATCCAGGTCACGGGATCACTACCATGGGAAAGACCGGAAGGTAACGTATTTTGGAGAGATGCCGACACAGCCCAGCTTAAGTCCATTATGGATATTCGCTACCTTCCGTTTTCAAGCAGAAACCACGATGTTGCATTTACTAAGGTTGCTGATGATAGAAGATTCCATCCTATAAGGGATTACCTTGATTCCCTCCCTGCGTGGGATGGAGTAAAACGTGTAGAAGATATTTTTATCAAATATCTCCAGGCAGATGATACCGAGTATATACGCACAGTGACCAGAAAGACCTTTGCAGCTGCTGTTGCACGGATATATGTTCCTGGAATTAAGTTTGACTGTGTTCCTGTGCTTGATGGCGATCAGGGTATTGGGAAAAGCACCATCATTAAAGACCTTGTAACAGCAGAATTCTACTCTGAAACATTATCTCTTACGGATATGGATGATAAGTCTGGTGCTGAAAAACTGCAAGGATTCTGGGTGGTTGAAATCGGAGAACTTGCTGGTATGAAGAAAGCTGATATTGAAAAAGTAAAAGCGTTCCTCTCAACTTCAGATGATAAATACAGACCGTCCTATGGAAGAGTTGTAGAAAGTCATCCTAGACAGTGCATCGTCATTGCAACGGTAAATGGAGAGCGTGGATATTTACGTGACATCACAGGAAACCGCCGCTTTTGGATTATTAAGGTACATCAGAAAAAGCAGAAGAAGACCTGGAATTTTACTGAAGCATATAGGCAGCAGTTCTGGGCCGAAGCTAAAGAAATATGGAAATCGGGTGAAAAACTGTACCTCGAGGGTGATGTTTTAGAGGAGGCTGAAAAAGCACAGAAAGGTGCGATGGAGGCTGATGAGCGTGTTGGCATGGTTGAAGAATACCTAAATACTCTACTTCCAGATGATTGGGATAGTATGGACTTATTTGCCCGTAGGAATTACCTAAGCGGTAGCGAATTTGGTGGAGCCAAGCATACAGGTACTGTTGCACGAACATCTGTAAGCAATGCGGAAATTTGGTGTGAATGCTTTAATCGTAGTCTCCCAGAATTAAAGACTACCGACAGTTATCAGATTGCAGCACTTATGTCTCAGATTTCCGGTTGGGAACGAACCAGTAGTATTAAGCGTTTGCCGATTTATGGTAGGCAGCGACTATATCATTATGGTGGATAGAGAACACAAGAATGCGACACAACACAACTTTTTCCCTTATATTCAAAATGCTTTTTCTTAAAAGTAGATAGTAAATAACCGTGAGCGTATACGCGCGTTAGTAAATATAGGGGAATGGTTGTGATTTTGTGTTTCTTGTGTCAGATGGGAGGAAAAAATGACTGAAAAATATATAGAACAAAAACTGGTAGCGACAGTAAAAAGCATGGGAGGTATTGCCCCGAAATTTGTGAGTCCTGGAATAGATGGAATGCCTGATCGCATTGTACTACTTCCTATGGGGAGAATGGCATTTGTTGAGTGTAAAGCAACGGGAAAAAAGATGCGACCTTTACAGAATAAAAGAAAGAAGCAATTAGAGGCATTAGGATTTCTAGTTTATTGCCTGGATGATATAGAACAGATTGGAGGGATACTTAGTGAAATACAAGCCACATGAATACCAAAGTTATGCCACTGAATTCATTTTATCCCATCCCATATCGGCTGTATTTCTTGAAATGGGTTTAGGTAAAAGTGTGATTACCTTATCCGCCATATTTGATTTGTGTTTAGATAGCTTTCTCGTTTGCAAGGTGTTAGTCATTGCTCCTTTAAGAGTAGCAAGGGATACATGGCCTGCCGAAATCAATAAGTGGGATCACTTAAAAGGACTCTCTTATTCAGTGGCAGTGGGAACAGAAAAAGAAAGAATCGATGCCCTCAAGAAACAATCAACGCTATACATCATCAATCGTGAGAACGTGGATTGGTTGGTTCATAAAAGTGGTATTCCTTTTCATTTTGATATGGTGGTCATTGATGAATTGTCATCCTTTAAGTCTTATGGAGCAAAACGGTTTAAAAGTCTACTCAAAGTAAGACCCTCTGTAAAAAGAATAGTCGGTCTTACCGGTACTCCCTCCAGTAATGGATTGATGGATTTATGGGCTGAATTTCGAATTCTTGATTTGGGTCAAAGGCTTGGACGCTACATTAGTCATTATCGAAATACCTATTTTAAGCCAGATAAGAGAAACGCACAGATTATATTTTCATATAAGCCACTGCCTGGTGCTGAAGATGAAATCTACAAACAAATATCAGACATCACCATTTCTATGAAATCTACCGATTATCTCAAGATGCCTGAATATGTCAGTAATGAAGTTTTTGTCACTTTAAGTGAAAAAGAATGGAAAGTCTATTCAGATTTTAAGGAGGACATGGTGGCTAACTTAGGTGATGAAGAAATTGATGCGGTTAATGCGGCCGTCCTTTCTGGAAAACTGCTACAGATGGCAAATGGTGCAGTATACGATAGCGAAAATAAAGCTCATGTGATTCATGACAAAAAGCTAGATGCCTTGGAAGATTTAATCGAAGGAGCAAATGGGAAACCAGTCCTTGTTGCTTATTGGTATAAGCATGATTTAGAACGAATTAAAGATCGATTTCCAGTCAGACAAATTCAGTCATCAAAGGATATTGAGGATTGGAATGATGGCAAGATACCCATTGCTGTTATTCATCCAGCCAGTGCCGGTCATGGTCTTAATCTTCAAAGCGGCGGTTCAACGCTTATCTGGTTTGGTCTGACTTGGTCACTAGAGCTGTATCAGCAAACTAATGCAAGACTTTACAGGCAAGGGCAAAAGGATACCGTCATTGTTCACCACATCATCACCAAAAACACGATCGATGAAGACGTACTACTTGCACTCACAAAAAAGGAGAAAACTCAAGATGCCTTGATTGATGCGGTAAAGGCGAATTTAGAGGTGATGCGATGACAGAACCTTATCAAGATTTAGCCAATGCCATTATTTTGATGGCTGTTAAAGATTATAGAAATGCCTTAAAGAAACTAAAGAAACGGCCTAGATATGGACCGGCACAAGATTTGAAAAACGAGGTGGAGAGGTTCTTCCGCTCTGATTGGTATAGAGAACTTACCTCTGTTGATGGAAACGTCCTAATCAAAAAGCTACAAGCGGAGGTGAGCGAGTAATGAAAGCAAAAGAATATTTACATCAAGCCTACAGGCTAGATAAACGAATCCAATCCAACATTGAGGAAATGGAAAGGCTAAGGGAGCTATCGACCAGTGTTTCCTCCCCTGGTTGGGGTGAGAGAATACAAACCCAGCGGCATACCGATGCTTTGTTTGTCAGATACCTGGAGCGAATTGAAGAACTTCAAATCAAGATTAATGATGAGGTGGATCATCTTGTAGCACTTAAAGCAGAGATTCGAGATGTGATTAATAAAGTAATGGATATTGATGAACGCATGGTGTTACGTTACCGTTATGTTCATAACTATACTTGGGAGCAAATCGGCGATGAGCTGAATGCTGATAAGAGTACCATTCGCAGATGGCATGGCAATGCCTTAAATCACGTTGTCGTACCTGAAAATCCAATAACTATTCAAAAGTTGAACAGCAATGAGCACTTTTGAGCAGAGATAAGCACCTCATCTTTATGTTACATTATAATCAGCAAGATAGAATACTTACCAAGCCTTGTGGGATGCGCCCTGCAGGGCTTTTTCTATGCCCAGAAAGCGAGGTGATATGATGCCAAGAAAACCAAAACGACCATGCAGTACACCAGGCTGTCCCAACTTAACCGATGGCCAGTACTGTGAAGACCATCGAGTAGAAGAACGTAGGCGCTATGACAAGTACCAACGGTCAAGTGATGTTAATAAGAAATACGGCAGAGCCTGGAAAAGAATCCGTGACAGATATGTACGAGAACATCCCCTGTGTGAGATGTGTAAAGAGGATGGACGACTGACTCCCACTGATGAAGTGCATCACATCCTCCCTGTCTCTCAAGGTGGTACACACGATAGAAGTAATTTGATGTCCTTATGTAAATCCTGTCACAACAAGATTCATTTAGAACTCGGTGATCGACAGATTCGTAGCTGACCCAAGGGGGAGGTCAAATCTCTAGACCTCTTATGGCGGACAACGGCCTGGGGCTTCGCGTGTAAAAATCAGAAATCAAAGGGGGTATTAAAGACTTTTAGGAAAGTGGGGTGAAAACATGGCGAAAGACGGTACAGCAAGAGGCGGTCAGCGTGTTGGTGCTGGAAGAAAATCAAAGGCTCTAACCGATAAAATTGCTGATGGCAGATTAAATGGTGCCATGATCCTGCCAGAGCCAACGGAAATAGAAGGTGCAGATGTTCCTCCTGTAAAAAATTATTTAAAGGCTACTCAGAAAAATGGCAAAGACCTCTGTGCAGAAGATATTTATATCGAAACTTACAAGTGGCTGAAAGATCGTGGCTGCGAAATGTTAGTAAACAACCAGCTAATCGAGCAGTATGCCATGAGTGTTTCTCGTTGGATTCAGTGTGAAGAGTGCATTTCAGAATATGGCTTTCTTGCCAAGCATCCAACCACTTCCGCTGCCATCGCATCACCTTATGTTGCGATGAGCCGTGAATACATGAAACAGGTCAACCAGTGTTGGTATCAGATTTACCAGATTGTGAAGGAAAACTGCTCTGTGGAGTTCGGTGGAAGAAGTCCACAAGATGATTTGATGGAGCGGTTATTATCTGCTCGGAAAGGAAAATAAAATGAAAAAATATAGAACGTGTGAAAGTGTATGTAAAGGTCATCCCGATAAACTATGTGACCTTATTTCAGATAGCATTTTAGATGCGTGTTTAAGAAAAGATAAATCTTCTCGTGTTGCTTGCGAGGTGATGGCTACCAAAGGACACATCATTGTTGCCGGTGAGATCACCTGCTCAAAGAGAATTGACATTAGAGGTGTTGTCCGCCGTGTTCTTACGGATGTGGGCTACAATCCTAGAAAGTTTTTAGTCTTTGTCTATGTCCATCAACAAAGTAAAGATATCGCAGGTGGTGTAGATAGGGCCTTGGAATCTCGTGAGGGTGATATGTCATGGTATTCCATGTTAGGAGCGGGTGACCAAGGCACCGTTTATGGCTATGCCACCAATGAAACTAGTGAGAAACTACCTCTCCCCTTAGTCTTATCTCATGCCATTTGCGAAAAGCTGGATAAGGTGATGAAGAATGGCGTAATCAAAGACATTGGCCCAGATGGTAAGGCTCAAGTTACAGTAGAGTATAAAGATGATAAGCCAAAGCGGATCAAGACCATTGTTGTTTCCGTTCAACACAGTGCAGATAAAGATTTAGATGTTTTGCGAAAGGAAGTCATTGCCCAGGTGCTTTGGCCTGTCTTTGAGAAGTATCCATTTGACGATGAGACTGAGATCCTCATTAATCCTAGTGGACGATTTGTTGAAGGAGGGCCTGCTGCAGATACCGGTCTTACGGGAAGAAAAATCATGGTTGATACCTATGGCGGATTAGCCGCTCATGGTGGCGGTGCGTTTTCAGGAAAAGACCCGACAAAAGTTGACCGCAGTGGTGCCTATATGGCAAGGGCGATTGCAAAGAATATCGTTCGGTGTGGCTTTGCTAAGCGATGCCAGGTAGCTATTTCCTATGCTATTGGAAAAGCAGATCCGGTTGCTCTTGAGATTGATACCTTTGGAACAGGGACGATTGAGGAAAGTATTCTTTGCCGTGCTGTGTTAGATGTATTCAATCTAAGACCTGCCGCCATAATCGAAAAGCTAAAACTGACGGATGTCATTTATGCAGATACGGCCACTTACGGCCATTTCAGGTATGGATTAAGCACTTGGGAGTTTTTGGATTGTTATACAGAACTAAGGGAGGCGGTAAACAAATATGTTGATTGAAAAGAAGAACACAAAGGACCTCATCCCTGCAACATATAATCCTCGTAAAGATTTAAAACCTGGTGATGCAGAATACGATAAATTAAAACGCTCCATTGAACAATTTGGCTATGTAGAGCCGGTTATCTGGAATAAGATGACCGGCCATGTTGTTGGAGGGCATCAAAGACTAAAAGTTCTCATCGATATGGGCATCACAGAAGTTGAATGTGTCATTATCGAGATGGACGAGGAGAAAGAGAAAGCACTCAACATCGCACTCAATAAAATCAGCGGTGATTGGGACAAGGATAAATTGGCTCTTTTGATTGCAGATTTACAAGGTGTAGATTTTGATGTTTCCCTAACTGGATTTGACCCTAAAGAACTGGATGACTTATTTAAAGACACGCTGAAAGAGGGGATCCACGATGATGATTTTGATGTGGAGACAGAACTAAAAAAGCCTGCCATCAGCAAGCTTGGTGACATCTGGACGCTTGGCAGACACAGGCTTATCTGTGGTGATTCTACCAAGAAAGAAACCTATGATGTGCTGATGAATAAAAAGAAGGCAAACTTGTGCGTAACAGATCCTCCCTACAATGTGAATTATGAAGGTGCTGCAGGGAAAATCAAAAATGACCATATGGCAAATGATGCCTTCTACCAGTTCCTCTTAGATGCCTTTATCAATATCGAAGAAGTTCTGGCAGACGATGCCTCCATCTATGTATTCCATGCCGACACCGAAGGGTTTAATTTTAGAAAAGCCTTCTCAGATGCCGGTTTTTATTTGTCTGGCTGTTGTATCTGGAAAAAGGACTCTCTTGTACTGGGGCGTTCTCCTTATCAATGGCAGCACGAACCTGTGCTGTTTGGCTGGAAGAAGAAGGGCAAGCATCAGTGGTATACGGGCAGGAAAGAAACCACCATCTGGGAATTTGATAAGCCGAAGAGAAATGGAGACCATCCTACGATGAAACCCATTCCTCTGCTCGCCTATCCGATTTTGAACTCCTCGATGACTAACACCATTGTGCTAGATCCTTTTGGCGGCAGTGGTAGTACCTTAATTGCTTGTGAACAATCAGAGCGCATTTGCTACACGGCAGAATTAGATGAGAAGTTTTGCGATGTCATTATCAAACGCTACATTAAACAGGTCGGTTCCTCTACCGAAGTCAGCGTTCAAAGGGATGGACTAAGTTACAACTATGATGAACTGGAGGTTGCTGATGGTTAAACTAACCCTTGGCAGTCTTTTTGATGGTTCAGGTGGTTTTCCTTTAGGCGGTTTAATTTCTGGTATTACCCCAGTATGGGCATCGGAGATTGAACCGTTTCCTATTAGGGTCACAACGAAAAGGCTGCCTTTTATAAAACATTACGGCGATATTTCTTACATGGATGGCAGTAAGATAGAACCGGTAGATATTATTACTTTTGGCTCACCTTGTCAGGATTTATCCATAGCAGGTAAGCGTGATGGCTTGGATGGTAAACGTTCAAGTCTTTTTTATGAAGCCATCCGAATCGTAAAAGAAATGAGGTGTGCAACAGATGGCAAAAAACCAAGATATATCGTCTGGGAAAATGTGCTCGGAGCATTCTCCTCAAACAAAGGAGAAGATTTCAGATGTGTCCTTGAAGGCATCTGCCACATCAAGGATGAAACCTTATCAGTTCCTAAGATTGATAAATGGAAACAAGCAGGAACTATTGTGGGAGATCATTTTTCCCTTGCCTGGCGAGTACTTGACGCTCAATACTGGGGAGTTCCCCAACGAAGAAAACGCATCTTCCTTGTCGCAGATTTTGCAGGTGGGGGTGCCGGAGAAATACTATTTAAGTCAGAAGGCTTGTCTGGGTATTCTAAAAAGAGCATCCGCTCGTGGCAAGGAACTGCCAGCAACTTTGCAGACAGCATTGGAGCGACAGGCACAATCTGCTTAAATGACCAAGGCGGAGAACGCATGGATGTGACAACCGATATCACTTGCACTTTAAGAGCGAAATCAAATCATCCTCCTTGCATCATGGACTCTGCAGTTTTTGATAATCACGGAAAGGATACACGTTTTACTGGACCGATAGATGTTGCTCCTACGATTTCAGCGACCTATGGAACAGGTGGTAACAATCAACCATTTGTTGTAGAGAATTCTAAGACTTATGATGTGCGATTTACCTCGGAAGGAACTGTAAATGCCCGTTCCAATGTTTACGAAAGTGATACGGCAAGAACGATTGATACGTCGGGTAATGCACCAGACAGCAATCAAGGTGGTATTGCTGTGGTTGAAAGTTATGCCTTGCAAGGCTCTATGATAGGCAGAGATGACAAGAATGGTCCACGAGGTGATGGTGTGAATGAGGAGCTTAGCTTTACTCTAAATACTGTAGATAAACACGCTGTGGTCTATGCCATTGATAGGGAGTCATTTAATTGCGGTCAAAACTATGCTAGAAACCTAGGAATTACTGAAGACGGAATTAATTCAACACTGAAGGCACAAGGCCCCAGTGCTGTTGCAACTCCTACCTACTCATCCAGTAAGGCATCGTTTTTTACAGATGCCAAAGAGGAACTGGCCAATACACTAGTTGCTACCGATTACAAAGATCCGCCACTTATCAATGATAATGACGGGATAGATTATACGGTGAGAAGACTAACTCCAACTGAGTGTGCAAGACTGCAAGGTTTTCCAGATTGGTGGTGCAGTGATTTAGGCATAGAGACCCCAACGATGGATGACCTTCGGATTTGGTATGACATTTTTGAAACATTCCGTAAAGCAACGGGAGCTTACACCAAACCTAAGACACTGAAGCAAATCAAGAAGTGGCTTAAAAACCCTCATTCAGATTCTGCAGAATATAAGATGTGGGGTAATGGAGTAGCCCTGCCCAATGTATGTTTTGTCCTATCGGGCATTGTTTGGTTTACACAATTAGAGGTGAAATATTAAGTCTCATTTCTACACCTAAAAAGCGAGAAATAGCTTGCTATAGTAGTGTTTTAGAGTGATATATGTACATACCAAAACAAAGGAGGTTTTGTACATGGTCATTAAATATAACGTAACAGGAGCAGACCGAAAAAGGCTAGTTACAACACTGAGCAAAATTACAGGTGTGAAAGCAAAGTATCTAGGAATGCCTAGCATGGCTTATGAGGTGGGGGATTTTATCATCGACAAGGATGGAACACTTGAACTGGCTGGCAAGGCAGATAGCGAAGAAATCGAACGTGTGGCAGGACATTTAGCCAGCGAGGGTTTTATTGCTGAGGAAGAGATAATCGCTACAGAGGGCAGACAAACGGCAGACAGCGAGGAGTTTGGCCTTACAGTTTCCATGCAAAGGAGCAACTTTTCTGAAGGCACACTTGAAAACTTACAAGCACTTGTTGAGGCAAAAGGAGAACTAATTCGTCATGCACTTGATGTAGAAGAATTGCCGATTGAAATTTCTGAAGATGAAGTTTCATTTCCTTGGTTTGAAGAGTTACCAACACCAGAAGAGATTAAAGCATATACCCACTTCATTTCAGCCTTATCAGAGATGGCGATAAATCAGAAACGCATCACGGTGAAAGAGAAAGAAGTAGAAAATGAAAAATACGCCTTCAGATGCTTTTTACTCCGCCTTGGCTTTATTGGAAAAGACTATAAAGATGAGCGAAAAATACTGCTTAGAAACCTGACAGGTTCATCGGCATTTAAAGGAGGAGCAAAAAGTGAGGACAATTAGTAAAGAACGGTTGCAAAGCCTCCGTGAGAAGTACCCTGTAGGATGCCGAGTAGAACTTCTAAGAATGGATGATATTCAAGCTCCAATGATTGGCACAAAAGGAACAGTCATAGGTGTTGATGACATCGGCTCCATAATGGTGTCTTGGGATACAGGCTCCAGTTTATCCGTAGTCTTTGGAGAAGACCTTTGCAGGAGGGTTGAAGATGACAAGTAAGATAAAAGAGCAGATTCTTGCCATTCGAGATTCTGGTGAAACCAATATGTTTGATGTGCGAAAAGTACAGGAAATCGCTCTGAGGGAAGGATATGACGAGCTACTTATTTACCTTGCAGATAACGTTGGTGCCTATTCCCGGTTCATTCTGACCGGTAAGGAGGAATAAAACCGTGTGGAAAGAAGGTAGCATTAAAGTTCATGATAGCATTATCCATTATTGGGTAAAGTGCTATGAGAAAAGCTCGAAACTTGGCATTGACAAAGGACGCATCTCAAAGCTGATGCTTAAGCGCAAAGAAGAGATTATTGCAAATTATGACCGAGGCTGGGACATTGAACCTGTGGATGAGGATACAGAATTTGCGCTTGCAATCTTATTATTAGAACACAACTAAATAGCAACAGAGGACAGTGCCAACATTGGCTCTGTTTCTCGTATAGAAAGAGTAATAAGGCTTGCTTGATGCGGGTCTATTTTTATGCTCATTTTGAAGAGGGGTGACCGCAATCAGAAAACTTAAGAAATATAAACCGACTCCTTTTATGGCAAAGGACTCTATTTACGATAAAGATGCTGCAGATTATGCGGTCAACTTTATTGAGTGTTTAAGTCATACCAAGGGGAAATGGTCTGGAAAACCATTTGAACTGATTGATTGGCAAGAGCAAATTATCAGAGATCTCTTTGGAACACTGAAACCAGATGGCTATCGGCAGTTTAATACAGCCTATATTGAGATTCCTAAGAAAATGGGGAAATCTGAATTAGCGGCAGCTGTCGCATTACTGCTTACTTGTGGTGATGGCGAAGAAAGAGCCGAGGTTTATGGATGCGCTGCAGACAGGCAACAGGCGTCCATCGTATTTGAGGTGGCTGCTGATATGGTACGTATGAGTCCGGCTCTAAGTAAACGAGTCAAAATCTTATCGGCAACAAAGCGGATCATTTTCCAACCGACTAATAGTTTTTATCAAGTGCTTTCAGCAGAGGCTTATTCAAAGCATGGTTTTAATATTCATGGTGTTGTTTTTGATGAGCTGCATACTCAGCCCAATAGAAAACTCTTTGATGTCATGACCAAAGGTTCTGGTGATGCCAGAACGCAGCCTCTTTATTTTCTGATCACCACAGCAGGCTCTGATACAAAATCAATCTGCTATGAAACCCATCAGAAAGCCAAAGACCTCATGGAGAAAAGAAAGATTGACCCTACTTTTTATCCGGTTATTTATGGAGCAGATGAGTCCGATGATTGGACCAGTCCAAAGGTGTGGAAAAAAGCTAATCCAAGCCTTGGTATAACGGTAGGGATTGATAAGGTAAAAGCCGCTTGTGAATCAGCCAAGCAAAACCCTGCAGAAGAGAATGCCTTTAGACAGTTAAGACTTAATCAGTGGGTCAAACAGGCGGTTCGTTGGATGCCAATGGACAGGTGGGATAAATGTGCCTTTGCCGTAAATGAAGAGGATTTACTTGGAAGGGTATGCTATGGCGGACTAGACCTTTCTAGCTCCATTGATATTACTGCCTTTGTATTGGTGTTTCCTCCCCTAGATGAGGATGATAAATACATCATTCTTCCCTACTTTTGGCTGCCAGAAGAAACTCTAAGTGCCAGGGTCAACCGTGACCATGTTCCCTATGATGTCTGGGAAAAGCAGGATCACCTTAAAACAACAGAAGGAAATGTAGTTCATTACGGTTTTATTGAGAAGTTTATTGAAGAACTTGGCGAAAAGTACAATATTCGTGAGATTGCCTTTGACCGTTGGGGAGCCGTACAAATGGTTCAAAACCTAGAAGGCATGGGTTTTACTGTTGTCCCCTTTGGTCAAGGATTTAAGGATATGAGTCCACCGACTAAGGAACTGATGAAACTAACGCTAGAAGAAAAGGTTGCTCATGGTGGGCATCCTGTACTTCGTTGGATGATGGATAACATTTTTGTTCGAACAGACCCGGCAGGCAACATCAAGCCGGACAAGGAAAAATCATCAGAAAAGATTGATGGTGCAGTGGCAACGATTATGGCTCTTGATCGAGCGATTCGTTGTGGCAATGATACGAGTGCTTCGGTTTATGACAACCGAGGCATTCTCTTTATATGAGGGAGGTGATTGGTTTTGGGATTTTTATCATCCATTTTTAAGGCGAGAGATAAGCCTACTGACAGAGCTGTGAGTTCCAACTATACATTTTTAATGGGTTCAAGCACAGCAGGTAAAACAGTGACCGAGCGGTCGGCACTTCAAATGACAGCCGTATACTCTTGTGTTCGCATATTAGCTGAAGCAGTAGCAGGGCTTCCTTTGCACCTTTATCGTTATACAGATGATGGTGGCAAGGAAAAAGCAATTGACCATTCCTTATATAAACTTTTGCATGATGAACCAAATCCTGAGATGAGTTCTTTTGTGTTTAGAGAAACACTGATGACTCATCTTTTATTATGGGGGAATTGTTATGCGCAGATTATTCGTAATGGAAAAGGCGAAGTTGTCGCGCTCTACCCGTTGATGCCAAATAGGATGTCAGTCCATCGAGACGAGAGTGGGCAGCTCTATTACTTATATACCAGAGGTGCAGATGATGTGAACAGTACGAAGGGAATGACAGTAAAACTTAGTACCTCCGATGTACTTCATATTCCTGGACTCGGGTTTGATGGATTGGTTGGCTACTCTCCAATTGCTATGGCTAAAAATGCGATTGGTCTTGCCATTGCAACAGAAGAATATGGAGCAAAGTTCTTTGCGAATGGTGCAGCACCAAGTGGCGTGCTTGAACATCCAGGTACCATTAAAGAACCTGGGAAAGTCAGAGAGGCTTGGCAGTCACAATTTGGTGGCAGTGCCAATTCCAATAAAATAGCCGTGCTTGAAGAAGGGATGAAATATACACCGATTTCTATCTCACCAGAACAAGCACAATTCCTTGAAACAAGGAAATTTCAAATCAATGAAATTGCTCGAATTTTTAGAGTCCCTCCCCACATGGTAGGTGACCTTGAAAAATCGAGCTTTTCTAATATTGAGCAACAATCCCTTGAGTTTGTGAAATACACCTTAGACCCGTGGGTAGTGCGTTGGGAGCAAACCCTAGCTCGCACCCTTTTTACACCGGAGGAAAAGAAAAAATACTTCTTTAGATTCAATGTAGAAGGCCTACTGAGAGGGGATTATGTCAGTCGTATGAGCGGATATGCCACAGCAAGGCAGAACGGTTGGATGAGTGCAAATGATATTAGGGAACTTGAAAACCTAGACCGTATCCCTTCAGAGGATGGCGGTGACATGTACCTTGTAAACGGCAATATGCTCCCTCTTACAAAGACAGGTGCATTCGCAAATACAAACGAGGATGGAAAGGAGGAAGACTTGGATGAAGAACAAGATATTTTGGCGATGGAAGAACCAAGCAAGCGAACAAGAAGAACGAGTTCTTGAGCTTTATGGAACAATCGCTGAAGAAAGCTGGTTTGATGATGATGTGACCCCGCTGATGTTTAGAAATGAACTCTTTAGCGGAAAAGGACCCATCACCTTATGGATTAATTCACCGGGTGGAGATTGCATTGCCGCAAGTCAGATTTATGCCATGTTGATGGATTACCCAGATGAGGTCACCGTCAAGATTGATGGAATTGCAGCATCAGCCGCTTCTGTCATTGCCATGGCAGGAACAAAGGTACTAATGGCTCCGACAGCACTCATAATGATTCATAACCCAGCAACCATCACGATGGGCGATCATGAAGACATGAAACGAGCGATCGAGATGTTAGATGAGGTGAAAGAAAGCATTATCAATGCCTATGAGATTAAGACTGGAGTATCTCGCATCAAACTATCTCATTTGATGGATGCTGAAACCTGGATGAATGCCAACAAAGCCATAGAACTTGGCTTTGCAGACGATGTGCTAAAGGATGAGAAACAATCCG